>Ga0182737_1002364_pt1 | contig 15566 bp, 13 predicted proteins | sample eDN5th30CBELigOP_FD_128878 | JGI IMG/M metagenome (GOLD analysis project Ga0182737, IMG submission 128878) | Enriched Organic Plus compost microbial communities from Emeryville, California, USA - eDNA 5th pass 30_C BE-Lig OP (version 2) (version 2) ...
CCGAGAACCCGGCCAACGACGCCTACAACCGTTTTGTGGCCGAGATGAATCGCGAGGCGGCCCGGCTGGGAATGAAGAACACGCAGTTCCAGAATCCTCATGGGCTGAGCGTGCCGGGCCACCACACCACTGCCCGCGACCTGTTGATCCTGGCCCACGCCGCGATGAAGAACGAGCTGTTCCGCCAGTACGTGTCCACGCGTGAACATAAAACGAAGCTGACCGCCGCCGACGGTACCACGCGCGACGTCACCTGGCAGAACACGAATCAATTGCTCGGCATCAGTGGCTATGACGGCATCAAGACGGGCACCACCACTCAGGCCGGAGCGTGCCTGGTTTCCAGCGCTTGCCGCGGCGACGATCACTTGCTGGCGGTGGTGCTGGGCTCCACCAGCCCGGATGCTCGCTACGTCGATTCGCGCAACCTGTACCGCTGGGCGTGGCAGCAGCGCACGAAACAGTAGCCGTATTCGCGGCTATCGTTCACGGGGCGAGAACCGTTCGCCCACGTGATGCGTAAGCGCAAATACAGACGAAGCTGACTGACCACGTTTCAAACACACGTTTGAGCGGAGGCTGAAATTTGTTTGACCTTAATTTTCGGCTCCTCTAGATTCCTGAATGCCGGTTGCGTTGGCCTGATGCCCTGAATCCAGGGTTTGGCTACTTGTCCATTCGGTTAGCACATCGCCCCCATCTCGTCTGTAACCGCAACTGGCTCTGAAGGGGCTCGGTAGTTTGCCGAGCGCATCGTGCTGTAGCGTCTTTTGCCCGATCGTATGAATCGCGATTGACGCTTGCGCGTGCGCTTTGCCCGAGCAGTTAGGGAGGTTTCCCCATGGCAATCCGCACGACCACGGTCACGATCAACGCCGCGTTCCTTCGCGAAATCAAGGAGGACAACCAGCGGCTCAAGGAACTGCTCGCCGAACTGCGGAGAGTGCTGGGCGGGCGGGGCAGGGCCTCTGCGCTCTCTCGCCATGCGCTGATCGAAATGCTGAGCGACTTCCGCGACCAGTTGGCGACCCACTTCGCGCTGGAAGAGGCGTTCGGATATTTCGACGAACCGCTGATCGCCGCGCCGCGCCTGGCCGAGCGGGCCGAAGTGCTACGGCAAGACCACGCTGGGCTGTTCGTCCGCTTGTGCGGGCTGGTTGATCAGGCGGAGGACACTTTCCAGCGCGAACCGCACGAGCGGGCTTGCCGCCTCATCGCCGAGCAGTTCCGCCAGTTCGACGCCGACCTGCAAGCCCATGAGCAGGCCGAGAACGAACTGATCATGGAGGCCTTCAACGCCGATATCGGCGTGGGCGATTAGCGGCACGCTGGCAGCCGCCTGGGCATCCTGCGGGGCAAGTGTCCGGCCCGCCATCTGGCAGGTCTTTCCGCGCGGCAATTGCGCGCGGGGCACTAAGCCAGAGCCTCGCTCTGGCGGTTCAGGTAGCACAACTGTTGTCGTCGCTACAACCGAGCGGTCCAGCCGTCACGCGTCGCGCTACATCACAAGCGGACCGTCGCGTCGCAAATGGCCTCTTTTCAAGAGCTTGCGCCCTTTATCCAAGGTTCCGTCAGGCGGCTGCGCTCGCGGTGTGAAGTTTGCTGCTGCATGGGGCGAGCTATAGAATAACCGGGCCATTGGTACGCGCATGCCGCGTGGTGGCTGCCGACTCGTCCCTCTGCTTGCTGCGGACGCCCAGCCAGGGGCATCAGCAGCGCGCATACTTGTGCCTGGCAATGAACCGCGATCCCCAAACCTTCCGTATGGATGGAAGTCGTAGCGGTGGTGCGGTCAGCAAGCCGGGCCGGTGGTTGCCCGCGGGCTGAGCGTGCGCTTTGGGGGCCGAGGTCAATCCAGTCTGGTACCAACAGGAAGGTAAGTGCTCCTTGGCGACTAAACCACGCAGCTTGGGCGACGTCCTGCAGGAATTCAGCCACCGCCGGCAATTGATGCAGGACGAACTCCATAAGGTCATCATTGGTCAGGACGACGTCATCGAGCAGGTGTTCGCGGCCATCTTCACCCGGGGGCATTGCCTGTTGGAAGGCGTGCCGGGGCTCGCCAAGACCCTGCTGGTGAGCACGCTTGCGCGCATTCTGGATATCGAATTCAAGCGAATTCAGTTCACCCCGGACTTGATGCCGTCGGACATTACCGGCACCAACGTGCTGGAAGAAGATGAGAACGGCCGGCGGCACTTCCGCTTTGTGCACGGGCCGGTATTCACCAACATTCTGCTGGCCGACGAAATCAACCGTACGCCGCCCAAAACCCAGGCGGCGCTGCTCCAGGCCATGCAGGAACGTGAAGTTTCGGTGGGGCAGACCACCTATTCGCTGCCCGACCCATTCTTCACCATCGCCACGCAGAACCCGATCGAGCAGGAAGGGACTTATCCGCTGCCGGAAGCCCAGCTCGACCGGTTCATGTTCAACATCAAGGTCGATTATCCCACGGCCGACGAAGAAGAACGCATCCTGGCGGCCACCACGCGGCAGGAAAAGCCCGAGGTCCGCAAGGTGCTCAAGGCCGAGGAAATCACGGTCGTCCAGCAACTGGTCGGCAAGGTGGCGGTCAGCGAGTACGTGGTGAAGTACTGTGCCCGGCTGGTGCGGGCCACGCGGCCGCGCGATCCTTCCGCCCCCAAGTTTGTCAAAGAGTTGGTCGACTGGGGCGCGGGTCCGCGTGCCGGTCAGTTCTTGATCCAGGGCGGCAAGGCGCTCGCCGCGATGGATGGCCGCTTCTCGGTGGCGATCGACGATATCCGCCGCGTGGCGATTCCCGTGCTGCGGCACCGCGTGAGCGCCAACTTTCAGGCCCAGGCCGAAGGCATGACCACTGAAGACATCATTCGGCGGCTGCTGGAGCACGTGCCCACGCCCGAGGTCGAGAAGTTTGAACATTGATGAGCCACGTATTCCCGGCGGCGCGGTCGCGTAAGGCCAGTTGTTGCTGGCCTGCCTTTCCAGTTCGCTTTTCCCGTTGAGCCCTCGGCCATGCCTGCCGCTGAGCAGTATCTCAAGCCCGAAGTCATCCGCCAGATTTCGCGGCTGGATCTGCGCGCGCAGTTCATCGTGCGAGGCTTCCTGCACGGTTTGCATGCCAGCCCGTTCCATGGCTTCTCAGTCGAGTTCAGCGAACACCGCCGCTATACGCCGGGCGATGACCTGAAAGACATCGACTGGCTGGTCTATGCCAAGACCGATAAGTACTACGTCAAGAAGTTCGAGGCCGAGACCAACATCACCGGCTACCTGGTGATGGATCTCAGCCAATCGATGGGCTACACCTACCAGCAGGAACTGACCAAGTTCGAGTACAGCATCTGCCTGGCCGCGGCGCTGTGCTACCTGATGATTCACCAGCAGGATCCGTGCGGCCTGATTGCGTTTGACGAGCGCATCCGGCACAGCCTGCCGCCACGATCCAAACGCACGCAGTTGGCCAACGTGCTGAGCTTGCTGGCCAAGCTCGAACCGACCGGCCAGACCGAGATCGCAAAGAGCCTGGTGCAGATCGCCGCCATGCTCCGCCAGAAGGCGCTCTTGATGATCTTCTCGGACCTGCTGGCCGATCCCGAGCCGGTGATTCAGGCTTTGCGTCAACTGCGGCACGGTGGGCACGACGTGATCCTGTTCCACGTGCTCGACGAAGCCGAGGTGAAGTTCCCGTTCTCAGGCATCGTCGAGTTTGAAGAGCCTGAAACGAGCGAACGGCTGCAAGTCGATGCCAGCAACTACAAGCAGGACTACCTGGCAGAGCTGGAAAGCTTCCGCGAACACTTCCGCCGCGAGTGCATCCAGAGCGGCGTTGATTATGTCCCGCTGGACACCAGCATGCCGTTCGACAAAGCGCTGATGGAATACCTGTTGAGCCGGCGCAGCCGGCGATAAAGCGGGGGAGGGTGACAGACCTCGCGGCGTGCCCGATCGCGGTGCTGCCAGAGCTCAATCGCACCTGGAGCAATCCACGCACCAACGGCCGTTATGGAATTTTTGAACTTCGGAATGGCGTTCTTTGCGGCAGCGGCAGCTGTGCCGGTGATCCTGCATTTGATCATGCGCCAGAATCCGAAGCACGTGGTCTTTCCGGCCCTGCGTTTTGTGCGGCAGCGCAACGAGGCCAACCGCCGCAAGCTCCGGCTGCGGCATCTGGTGCTGCTGGCGCTACGAGCCGGGGCGTTGATCTTGCTGGCGTTTGCATTGGCGCGGCTCACGTTGACCACGTCGGGCGCGCTGGTTAGCCAGGCGGCCCCCGTTTCAGCCGTGATGGTGTTCGATACGTCGCCACGGATGAGTTACGAGCAGGACAACCAAACGCGATTGGCCGCGGCCGTGGAGATCGCGCAAGAGCTACTGAATAATCTGCCGCCCAAGAGCGAGATCGCCATCTTCGATACCTCGGGCGACCTGGTGAACTACGCCCAGGACATGCAGCTTGCCAAGGATCGGCTGGAGCGGTTGCAGCTTAACCCTGGCTCGCTCGACATGCTAACCACGCTGGAAGATGCGGTGCGGCTGCTGACCCAGGCCAGCCACGAGGTGCAAGAGCTGTACATCTTCACCGACCTGTCTGAGGCCACGTGGAACGAAACGCTGGCAGCCCGGCTGCAAGCCATGCTGGGCGATGCCCCGGATGCGGCGCGGTTTGTCATCGACGTAGGCAGCATCGAGCCTCGCAACACGGCCTTGGGCAACCTGGAACTCTCGGCGGAAACGTTGCCCCGCAATACCGAACTGGCCGTGCGGCTGCCGGTTTCGCGCGTGGGCGGAAGCGTCGACAAGGAACTGCAATGGTTCCTGCACCACTGGGAGGACGGCAAAGCCGAGACCGAACTGAAGGGCCAAACCTTCTTCACCCAGCAGGACGGCGATTCGCAGATAATCGAGTTTCGGATCAGCACCTTGGACCTGAAGCCGGGTATCTACCAGGGCGAGGTGCGATTGGTCGGCCGCAAGGACGATGGCCTGCAATTGGACGATCAACGGTTCTTCACCTTCCGCGTGCAGCCGCCGTGGCGGGTGTTGATCGCCTCACCGGCCCCGGCCGAGAGTTACGCGTTCGACCTGCATGGCGCGCTGGCGCCGCCCGCGCTGCGCAAGGAAGACCGTAGCCGCTTTGAGTGCACGGCCATGTCGCTGGCGCAGTTGGAGAGCGCCAAGCTCGACAACTATCACGTGGTGACTTTGCTCGATCCCACGCCGCTGCCCGATGCCGTGTGGGATCAACTGTATCAGTACGTGAATGCGGGCGGCCGGCTGGCGATCTTTCTGGGACGAGAGGCCGGCACGCCCGATGCCTCGTTCAACGCCGAGGCTGCGCAGCGGTTGCTTCCCGGCAAGTTAGGGCCGCCTGCCCGTTGGCCCGATGGAGTATTCCTCACTACCGATCGCAACAACCACCCGATGTTGCGCGCGTTCCAGAAGCTTGAAGGGGTGCCGTGGCGCAACTTCCCGGTCTTCCGCTTCTGGCCGGTCGAGCAACTGAACCCTCAGGCACGCATCATCACCCAGTACACCAATGGACAGCCAGCGATCTTGGAACGCGACGTCGGCCGCGGTCACGTGCTGCTGATGACCACGCCCATCTCCGACGAGTTGGACGAAACCGCCTGGAACACATTGCCTACCGGGCTGGAGCCTTGGCCGTTCGTGATGTTGGCGAACGAGTCCATGCTGTATCTGGTGGGCGGTGAAACGCAGACGTTCAATTACGTGGCCCAGCCGCAATTGCGAGCCGAACTCGCCTTGGAAGGCACGACCGGCATCCCGCGATACCTGCTGACCTTCCCCGATGGGCGGCAAGATAACCCGCTGTCCAACCCTAACGAGCCTCGGATCACAATCCCCGGCATCGCGCAGGTGGGCAACTATCGCGTGCAGGGCGGCACGGCCGATAGTCCTGTGGAGCTGGGTTTCAGCGTGAACTATGGACCCGAGCAAAGCCAGTTGACGCGGCTCACGCCCGAGCAACTGAAGGTCACCTTTGGCAGCTTTGAACCGTCTGTGGTACGCTCGTCGGGAGAGCTGAAACGGATTGCCCGCACGCGCCGCGAGGGGCAAGAACTGTTCCCCTGGCTGATCATACTGGTGGCGGTGCTGCTGGCCGCCGAGCACGTGCTGGCGAACGTGTTTTATGGCATGCGGGATAAGCCGCGGTATCGGCATCCTTGGGAACGGGAGGAGACATGACGTTTGCCCGTTCGATTCCGCATCGCTTCAAACTGACGGCCATCGCGTTGGCGTTGGCCGCAGTTGCTTTGGCGGGCGGCAGCTCTGCGGCTTGGGCCTGGCAAGACACCGGGCCGGCCTCGGCATCGGTCGACGATTCGGCCGTGCGCCGCGCCGCTCCCGCGCCTGACACCGCCGCTAATAGCGATACAGCCACCGCGCAAGTTTCGCCGGCGCGTCCTGAAAGCGAACCAGCGGCCGAGTCACGCTCGCCCGGCAACACGCCACAGGAAGAAACGCCTGGCACGGAAACAGATCCAGAAGGCACCGGATTGCGGCTTACCTGGGAGCCGGTGGGTGGCTTGGCGGTGGTGGCCGTCATCATCGGCGTGTTGTTTGCGCTCCTTCTGCTCGCACCTTCGCACGGCCGCATGACGTTCCAGCGCCGGCTGGTGCTGACCGTCTTGCGCGCGCTTACGATCCTGCTGCTGTTCCTGGTGATGCTGCGGCCCACGCTCACGTACCGCACCATAGAGCGGCAGGAGGCGCAGCTTTACGTGGTCGTCGATGGTTCGCGCAGCATGCAAACCAAGGACGACGGCACCCATTCGCGGTTCGATCGCCTACGCGAACTGATCCAGAAGGCGCTGCCGGATCTGAAGGACTTGAGCGAGGATATCCAGGTCCAGTTCCTGGTCTTCGACAATGAGCTGCGAGAACTGCCATTCGACAATGGCAATCTGGCCTGGGGGGATATTACCGCCGATGGCGATGAATCGGCCATCGGGTGGACCCTCGTCGAGATTCGCCGCCGTGCCGCCGGCAAGCGCGTGATCGGCCTGGTGATGCTTTCCGACGGCCACCAGAACGCCAACCCGCCCAAGGACCTGGGGCCGCAACAGGCGGCTGACCGGATCCGCGAGTTTCCCGTGTTCCCGGTGGTGTTTGGTCGCACGGACCAGGGCGGCGGAGCCCGGGATCTCGACCTGGTGGAGATGACCGCCAATCGCACGGTGTTCGTCAAGAACGAACTCACGGTGGCCGGCGTGGTCAAGGTTTCAGGCTACGTGAACGAGGAGATCCCCGTTCAACTGTTGTTTGAAACGTCGCCCGGCAAGATGGAGGTGGTCGAAACCACGCGGATTCGCGCCGCCAGCGATGGCGAGCTGATCCCGATCGAAATGACTTACGCCCCGCAGGAAGTCGGCGAGTACAAGGTGACGCTCCGCGTGGGCGAACAGCCGGGCGAACTGCTCACCACCAACAACGAACGCAGCTCGTTCGTCAACGTGCTCGACGGCGGTTTGAACGTGCTGTACGTGGAAGGCGCTCTGCGGGTGGAGCAACGGTTCCTGCGGCGTTCGCTGGATGCCTCGCCTGATATTCACGTCGATTACATCCGGCTCGACGCCCAACATCCCAACCAGCGCAGCGATGCAGTAAACGAGGTCCTGCAAGCGGGCCTGGTGCCGGGCAAGTACGACGCGTTCATCCTGGGCGACGTCGATTCGCGGGCTTTCCTTGAAGGCGAGCTGGCGGCCTTGCGCGAGTGCGTTTCCAACGGCGCCGGCCTGATCATGCTGGGTGGGTTTCATACGTTCGGCGCCGGTGGATACGCTGGCACGCCGCTACAAGACGTGCTTCCCGTGCGGATGACCAACCTGGAACGCCAGGATTTCGATCAGCCAGTCCGGACCGATCTGCACTTGAGCGGGCCGCTGAAAGTGGTGCCCAAGCAGGCGGCGGGCCAGCACTTTCTGACGCAGATTACCTCGCCGGAGAAGAACGCTTCGCGGTGGTTGGAGTTGCCGCCGCTGGACGGGGCCAACCGGTTAACCAGTCGCGACGCGACCGTACTGCTGGAGACCGAAAAGCAATCGCCGCTGCTGTTGGCGGGCAGCTTTGGTCGCGGGCGTGTGTTGGCGTTCGGGGCCGATGGTACCTGGCGGTGGTGGACGCACGGCTTCCAGACCGAACACCGCCGGTTCTGGCGGCAAGTGATTTTGTGGCTGGCCCAGCGCGACGACGTCCGCCAAGGCAAGGTCTGGGTGGAGGTTGATCAGCCCCGGTTGCGACGCGGCGGGCAGGTGAACGTATCCGCCGGCGCGTTCGATCCCCAGGGAAATCCCGTCGCTGGCGCCCGGATGGAAGGCGAACTGGTCCATCCCGACGGCACGCGCACGGCTATCAAGTTCACCGAGCAGAAAGAAGAGTTCTTGGCGCCGCTCGCCCGCGACGTGATTACCGCCCCGGGCGATTACACGGTGTTGGTCAAGGCATCCGACGGCAGCGGCGAACTGGGCCAGGCGCGCACGCGCTTCCTGGTCTATGAAGAAGATCTGGAACTTGCGCGACCCGAGGCCGACCTGACGGCCATGCAAGGCCTGGCCGATCGCACCCCAGGCGGTCGCGTGTACGCGCCCGAGGAGTTCGATCAGTTGCTGGAGGAACTCCGCCAGGCTCCCAAATCGCTGGAGCGGCCCGTGGATTCACCGCCGACCACGTTGTGGGACAAGTGGCCGGTGATGGTGATGTTCATCGTGCTACTGAGCGCGGAGTGGGCCCTGCGCAAAAAGTGGGGCCTGGTCTAACCGGTGCCTCGTCTCGCGGGCGCGGCTTACTTGCGTCCGCGAGAACGGCCGCCCTTGGAACGGTTCTCGATATTGGCGTTGATCACCACACCCACCGTCTCTTCCCACGACGGGATGTTTTTGTGGTTCTGAAGGCGGTGCGCGGCCGAGTCGTCGTCGGAATCCTCGCCTTCGTCCAGCTCGTGATCAACGTCGTCGGCCACGGAAGCCGGGGTGGGCGACGCCGGAACCGGCGGTTGCGCTTCGCTGCGGCCATTGTCGGTGGCAGCCGCCTCGGGGCCCTTCTTTGACTTGCGCTTGCGACGCCGGCGACGTTTCTTCTCGGGCTCTTTGACTTCTTCGACGTCGTCGACCCAGACTTCGGCGGCGAATGTTTCCTCGATGACGACTTCTTCGGAGTAGGCGACGATTTCGTGATCGTCGTCGTCCTCGTCGACCAGAGCGCCGGCCACGGCTTCCTCGGCCAACGTGGCAAAATCCTCGTCGAACGTGTCGACCTCGTTTTCGTCGACGATCTCAACACGCCGCTTGGCCGGCGCGGTCGCATCGTCCTTCTTGCCCTTGCGCCGGCGGCGGCGACGCCGCTTCTTCTTGGGTTCTTCGGCGTCGTCGTCGGTTTCGGCGGCGGGCGTGGGAACTTCCGGCAGGTCGTCGATTTCGGCTTCGGCAGCGAATTCAATCTCGGCCTCGGCGGCAGCCGGCTCGCGCTCCTGGTCGCGGCGCCGGCCACGACGATCGCGCCGGCGGCGATCGCCACGTTCACCTCGTTCACTGCGATCACCCCGTTCGCCGCGTTCCTGGCCTTCTTCGCTGCGGACCTCGATTGCCGCGTCTTCTTGGGCCACTACTTGCGGCGGCTCGGCCGGCTGGGCCGGTTCAGGCTGCTTGACCTCGGGAGCTGGTGCTTCGCGGGGCGGAGCGGGCTGGGGCTTGGGACGCTCGGAGACGGGAGCCGGCGACGCCTTGGCTGGCGGTTCCAAGCCCAGGCTGCGAGCGATTCCCTCCCAGTCGGTTGGCCCGGTTGAGGTGGGCCGCACCGCGCTGGTCCGCCGTTCGGGGCGGGGCGTGGGCGGCGCGGCCGACCGCTGCGGCCGGCTCGGCGGCTGCTGCGGCTCGATCCCCAGTTGCCGGATCAGATCATCCCAATGTTCCTGCGGTTGCGAATCGCTCATCGTATCCTGACTTGCAACAAAGCTGTATTGTCGAAGGACGCCGCGCGTCCACTTCTGGCATACCCGTTCAACTGCCTGCACCGCGCGCCGACGGCTGATCCGCCGCTAGCGGCTTAGCGTTCTCACCCGCACGGCCTTACCAGATCCGGTGGCCATGCCGCTCGGCAAGCAGAAGTCGATCAAACGCAATAACTTATGGTGGTTGGGGCCCGGCAATCAAGCGGCCGGCTTGCCGCGACACCAGGCCCGCTGGTGTGTTTCATGACCGGCGACAGAGGGTTTGACCCATTGCATTCCCCCCGACCGGGCTGCGGTTCTAAGAATTATAAAGCCAGCTTGCAAAGCTGGGAAGCAGACTTAACAGGGCTCGCCGCGGAGCCACTTGCGGCGGAGCGAGTAGGCAAAGTGGCTTGGCGACGGAATTTGCGGCGTTGCCGGACCAAGCTGCGGTGGCCACTTCGAGCCGTGTGCATGATGCGTTAAAATGCGGGGGGCACGCGGAGTGAACCTCTCGTGGCCCTGGATGGTTGGGTTGATCCTGTCACGCCTGGTACAAGGAGTTTGCGATGATCGCGGTGCGGTACCTGCTGGTCGTTTCGCTACTTTTGACGGTCGCCGCTCCCCTCGCGGCCCAAGACGCCAAGGAAAAGAAGTTCGACCAGGCCGAGCTGGAAAAGCAGTTTGCCGAAACCATGTCCGGCGCCACGATGACCGGCCAATTCACCGTTCGCGGCTCCGACAAGGCGCCCCGCAAGGAAACCTACACGCTGGGCCGCGTCTATAAGGCCAAGACGGGCGACTACTGGATCTTCGAAACCCGCATCCAGTACGGCAACAACGACGTCACCCTGCCGCTGTCGATCCCGGTGCTGTGGGCCGGCGATACGGCGGTGATCACCGTGGACAAGCTGCCAGTGCCGCCGCTGGGCGTTTATTCGGCCCGGGTGATGGTACACAACAACCAGTACGCCGGTACGTGGGATGGCGGCGATCACGGCGGGATGTTATTTGGCACCATTACGCCCGCCAGCAAGAAAGACGGCCAGGGGGCCAAGGACAGCGGCGACAAACCGTAGTCGCCGCGGCCGTAGCAGGCCCGCGACGCGGCAGACGCCCCAATTGCTGCCGCAAATGTTCCTTACGCTTGACGGATGATTTCACCAGTTTCGGATAGGAGCCGAAGGATGAGGTCCATTTTCACCGCCATCGTGTTGTTGATCGTGGTGGGGGGCGTAGCGTTATGGATGGGCTGGATCTCCTTCGGGACCACCAACGAAGGCGAGACGGAGATCATCATCCACAAGCAGAAGATCAAGGAAGACGTGGGATCGGCCGTCGAACGCGGCAAGCACGTGCTGGAACGCGAGGAATCGGAGGCCGCTCCGCAGCCCTCGCTGCCGAGCAACTAGCCTTTAGCTTCCCGCCATGAGCAACCAGCCAACCGCCACCGAGCCGGCCACCATTCGCCTGGGCGACGTGGCACATACCCGCAGCGGCGATAAAGGCAACCACGCCAACGTTGGCGTGATTGCCTACACGCGCCCCGGGTATGAGTTTCTGCGGCAGGAACTGACGGCCGAGCGGATGGCGGAGTTTTTTGCCGGCCTGGGTACGTCGCGGGTGCAGCGGTTCGAGCTGCCGGGCATCGGCGCCCTCAACTTCGTTCTGTACGATTGCTTGGCGGGCGGGGCCAGCCGTTCGCTGCGGATTGATACGCAGGGCAAGCTGCTGGGCACGGCGGCTCTGGAACTGCGTCTGCCTCGCCCCGCCAACCTGGCTCAGATGGAAAGACCGCAACCATGACTGCCCCACTCGTCCGCGTGAACGTCCATCAGCACGCCGGCACGATCATCCTCAACCGGCCCGACAAGCGCAATGCCTTGAGTCGCGCGCTGATCGGCGAGATTTCCCAGGCGCTGGACGATTTGCACCAGGAACGGCGGGTGCGGGCTGTGGTCCTCACCGGGGCGGGTTCGGCCTTCTGCGCCGGCATGGACCTGCAAGAGATGCAGGAAACCAGCCAGCAGGAACGGCCGCACGATCAATGGCAGCAAGACGCGGAGATCTACCAGGAACTGCTGGAAAAGATGCTCCGCTTCCCCAAGCCGATCATCGCTGCGGTGAACGGGCCGGCGGTGGCCGGTGGGGCAGGACTGGTGCTCGCCTGCGATATTGTGCTGGGGGCGCACGAGGCACGCTTCGGGCTGCCGGAGCCGCTGCGCGGCATCGTGGCTGGGCTGGTGATTCCGCTGCTAGTGTTCCGCATTGGCGGCGGTCAGTCGGCCAACCTGCTGCTGACCTCGCGGATGATCGACAGTGCCGAAGCCTTTCGGCTCGGCCTGTTCCACGAACTGGTGGTTGGCGACAAACTGTGGGCCCGTGCCGTGGAAGTGGCTGGCGAGTGTGCCAAGGGGGCACCCGAGGCGCTCCAGCTCACCAAGAAGATGTTGAACGAAACGGTGGGCGAATACCTGAACGTGCTGCTTTCAGCCGGTGCGGCGGTAAGCGCCACGGCGCGGACCACTGAGGCCGCGAGGGAAGGGCTGGCCGCCTTCCTCGAGAAACGCGAACCCGACTGGCTGAAACCACTGGGCCAGTGAGGTCGCGGGCCACGGTAGATTGCCCGCCGTTTGATTTGTTCCCACCCATTGCACGTTCACGCCGGCCGTTGCCTGTCATGCCGCCCGATTCCGACCAGCACTCGCAAACCGCCATCGTCGTATGGATCGTGCTGGGCGTGTTCTTGTGGGGGGCGATCCAAGCCGTTGGCGCCTACCTGCTGAACTTGAATGTCTGGCGGGCGGTGGTGGTGCTGGGATTCGTGAACGGCTTTCTGTTCTTCTGGCTGTTTCTGCTGTGGTTGAACCGTCGCCGCAGAAACATCGAGTAGCCGCCCCACGCGATCAGACCCTCGCGAGCTGACGAAGTTCGGCAGGCGCGGCACTAGCGGTTGCTGTCGATCACGGTGGACAGAGCTCGCTCCACCGTTTCCGACCAGGGCGGGCGATGCAGCGTATGTGTCGCCGGAGCATGCATCGTCGGGGCATGCAGCGGCGCCGTGTGCGGCCGTAGTGCTGGTGGCGTGGGCTGTGGCACTACAGGCGCGGCCGGCATCTCTGCTTCAGCACACGACTTGGCCGGTTTGCTCTCGGATTCGTTACTGACGCTGCACCGCAGCATGAAGCCCAAGACGACCAGGAACTGTCCGGCAAAGGCCGAGAGCAGGCAGAGCGGCCACACGGGGCTGCTGCCCTTGGAGCCCATCCCGGTGGCCGTGAACAGCACCGAGGAGAACACCAGGCCCATCGCTCCCAGGCACACCAGGAACCATCCTCCGGCTGCCCACCAGCGACCGCTGGTCAACTTGACGGCTTCCTCCAGCTCGCTCGCCGGCGGCGCAGCGACCTGAGGGGCAGGGCAGGATTGCGGAGTAGGGAACGGCTGCGCAGCGGAGCAGGGTTGAGCGGGGAGGCAATCGGCCAGGCTGAACGCGTCGTCCGCCTCCCAAGGCGAAACGATCCAGTGCGACGTCCGCCGAATCAACCGCCGCACCTCGGCCAGTTCCTCGTCCAACTGCTCGTCATGAAGATCGGGACAGGGATCGTGGCGACGCAGCACGCGCGAGGGTTCCGCGGGCGTGGTTGCCTCGGGCTGCCGGCTGGCGTCGCTGGTCGGTGTGATTGGGCTCACGGTTGCCGCGGCGGGCTCGGAAGCTTCGACGTGCTCAACCAGGGCGGCACCCGGCAAGACGGCCGCGCACACGCCACAGCGCAACACCGATTCGTGCGGCTGTTGCTGGGGCGGTACATCGAGCTTGCAGCGATGGCACCACATGCTGGGAAATGGTTTCCGATCGGGCTGAGGCGCAAACCGAGAATGGGCAATCAACCCTTGTTTCGGCTGGCAAGCCCGGCAAGCTGTAACGATTTTACCGGCTGCTCCAACTTTGCCGGCGGACACGGCCCGCCGCCTGCCTGCACCGCTGGCGCTACCGCACCAGGACCAGCTTGATCAGCTCGGGCGGGCAGCGGTATCGCAGCGGCGTCTTGCCCGAGATACCCTGGCTCACGTGCATCACCGTGGGCGGCAGTTCAAATGTGCCGGAGGCGTACCTCGCCCCGTAAAAGCTGGGCGAAATCAGGGGACCGATCCCGGGCAGGCGAATCTGCCCGCCGTGCGTATGCCCGGCGAGCATCAGGTCGAAGTGCCGCTGCCGGGCCCAGTGGATCTGGTCGGGCGAGTGCGACAGCAAAATGCGCAGCGGTTCGCCGTCGGCCGGAGGATCCAGCGGAACCTCGGCGGCCGGCTTGAACCACGGCAACTCGTTGCCGGCCAGCAGGATCGGCACGCCGTTGTGTTCGATGGTCGCGGTGCGGCCGCCCAGTTGTTCGATCCCGAGCTTGGCGAGCATGGCACGCAGTCGCGCGGTATCGATCCGGCGGTCATGGTTACCCAGCACGCACCACACGCCCAGCGGAGCCTGGAGCTTGCCCAGGGTTTCCGGCAGCCACTCCACCAGATGGCTCTTGTCGAGCAGGTCGCCGGTGACGGCGATCAGGTCGGCGTTCAACTGGTTGGCTCGTCGCACGACCTCTTCGAAGTACGCCCGCTGGATCTTGCCGGTGTAATGCAGATCGGAGAGATGGGCGATGCTCAGGCCGGCCAGTTCGACGGGCAAACGCGGAATCCGCAGGTGCTTTTCGCGGATATCCAGTTGCAGCGTCTGATTGCCAGGCAGCCTCACCAGCCAGCCTCGCGGGCCGGGCGCCGCCAGAGGCTGGCCCAGCACGGTGGCCACGTCAATCTGTTGGCTGTGATTGGCCACGAGGCACGCCGGCGGTCGCGTCGTGTAATAGCGGTACAGGAACCGCGGCACGCCCACCACGGCAATCAACGAGCAAAGTCCCAGGTAGATCAACGCCGCCGGGCCAGCATTCGCCAGGGCGGTGGGCCACGATGAGCCGTCGGAGCCGGCCGGCGATAGCTGCCAGTACACCAAGGCAACGGCCACGGCGGCCGGTCCCAGCACGGCCATCGCCAGCGTGCCGTAGTTGATCGCCTTTTGCAGCGGGCGAGGGCAGAGCACTGCATTGATCCAGTTATGCAGCACAATCCACAGGGCGAAGTGCCCCAGGGCAGCGACCAAGCCCAGCAGCGGTAAAAGCCAAGTCATCACAACAGGGGGGCGGTTGGATCAGGGGTGGGGGGGGGAAGGGATACCCACCAGCCCTAGCAGCCATGCGCAACACGAGACAGCGGGGGGCATGTCACACGACAGGCCATGCCGGTTTTGTGACCAATTCACCGGCAGAACGCAATGGCATTAGAGAGACGATGCTTGCCGCGGTGGGAAAACACTCGCCCAAAAACAGCCCCACGTTGCGCTACGTGGTGATCTTGACCGAACAGGGCGAGGTCAGCGTCTGCTCCACCGTTTGCAGCAACTGGTCCAGGCGGAACGGCTTGTACAGCACGTTCTGAACGCCAGCCTGGCGCGCCTTCACCAGCGAGTGCGACGGATCGTAGCCAAAGCCGGTCATCAGCACCAGCGGCAGCGGGTCCATGATCGGCTGGAGTTTCTGCAGCAGTTCGTAGCCGTTGAAGTCCGGCAGGCGGATATCGGCAATCACGC
>Ga0182737_1002366_pt1 | contig 15555 bp, 15 predicted proteins | sample eDN5th30CBELigOP_FD_128878 | JGI IMG/M metagenome (GOLD analysis project Ga0182737, IMG submission 128878) | Enriched Organic Plus compost microbial communities from Emeryville, California, USA - eDNA 5th pass 30_C BE-Lig OP (version 2) (version 2) ...
TCGAGCTGTGCGATCTGGTCGGACAATCGCTCAACGACCAACACTTCCGACCACCACTCCTAACGTCCTTCCTCCGCCGAGCTAGACTGGAAGCTGGTTAGCTGCGCAGGAATCAATAAGCCAACGTCCAGTTTCGCTAGCGGGGTCTACCGAACCATGGCGCCGTGTAAATTCCGCACGAACCGCCTCCACATAGCGACGAATGCGGACGTAGTCTTCCCATTTCGGGATGGCGTCCAACAGCCGTTGCTTCCGCACCGAACTGGTCCGGCGAACAACTTCCTGTTCCACCGCTATCGTCTTCTTTTTAGCCAGTTCGGCTTCTTTGATTTTCTGCTCGGCCGCTTCAACTTGGGCGCGGTCGATGGCTTTGAGCATGCAAACGATGACATCGTTCAGCCGGTCTTCGAGTGGTTCCCGACTTGTATCGCTCACCTTGCCGGTAGACCAGTAGGTGCACCTGTTCAGATGCACTTCCAATGATCCGGTAGGCACGTGCAGATAGTCGCGTCGGGACAACCATTGATAGCGTTTTCGTTCCTCGATCTCTGCTTTGGTCAATTCTCGCTTCTGCCTCTTCGACGGTTCCCAGATCGAGATCTGAAACCGATGGCCGAGTACTTCACACCCAGCCCAGTTGGAACTACCGGATCGGTCGGACAGCTTGTATCCACGGACCTTGAATGCCCGGACCAGGGAGTGCAGTAGCAAAAGTGCCCTCTGTACACTGGCCTTGCCAACGCACACCTCGAAACAGGGTTTGGGGAAGTCCCAACGCCGAGAGACGCGGCCATAGTCATCTGGCTCCGCTTGCTGCAGTGCTTCTCGAGTCGCTTGGACTAGGGGATCGGCACCGCGGAGGTCTGTGGCTACTTCAATCCGGTGATCCGGAAGGCTTTCAGCAGCGATTAAATCTGCAATCGCGGGATCGACTGCAAGCTGTTTTTCGGCTCTAGGTGATGTAACCGCTGCAGTCCCGCGATCCGCAAAATGGACCTTTTCAAGTGATGGATCCTTCACCACGCTCAGCGGAAATTTCCTAACTCGCTTACCATTGGCAAGTTTTGCCCAGTAGCCTCGTGGCGGTCGGGGGATCTTATGCCGCTTGCAAACCTTGGCAAGTCCTACGTCCGACAAGCCGAAGCGAGTAGCAAGCTTTTGGATTGGCGTTGTCCAAACCAACTCGTATAGCTGTGTTCGCGTAATTGTTGTCTGGGACACTGGCGTTTCGAGCATCTCAACTCTCCAGCGGGGCCGTTCAAGGAGATTTTGATGCCGATTCAGGTAAAATGCTAACCCCCCGATGACGGTTATCAGTCCATCATGTTGGCGGCAGGCTAGTTCCGAAACGCAGCGAGCTAATTGCTTTGCGAGCTTTTTGGGGAAACCTAGCGCTCAGCAAAGCGGGAAAGGCCCTATCGCAATCCGCTGGTTCAACAACCATTTCAGTAGGATCCCAGTGGCTCCGCCGACGTGCGAACCTGATGTCTCTGTAAAAGAGCTTGCCTTCTCTGAACTTTTCCAGGCTTTCGACTGCCGCTGTCTGCCCTCGGACCCTAATTCCGAGATGATCCGCGATAGAGATGGCACGTCTGGCCAGCCAGTTCTGTTTGTCATTACCCCAGAAATCTAGTGAGATGATCGGCTGAACTCTCTGGAAGGATAGGCCATCTGGCATGTCAATACTCTGCAGGACGGCTGCAGCACCATTCTGGGAGATGCTCTCACGAGGAGACAACCAGGAGGTCTTGAAAACGACAAGGGTCCACCTGGATCGTGATCGACTCCAACGTAGAGCACTCTCGATCCATTTTTCGGGCGTCCGGTCCCAATAGATCGTTGAGTAGATTCTGTCTGAATCGGAATCGAGCCAGTCGCGTTCAACTCCGAAAACCCGTGCCGCAGCCTGCAGCACTTCTCGATTCAACTTCCGCGCGACATTCGCTGGCGAACTGACATCGTCAATTGACCATGATTTGCCATACGGCAATCGCAGAATCTGGCCTGCGGCTATGCCATGCGCCGCGTGGAGTTGTAGAAAACGGCCACCGATCGAGTTCTCGGGCGAGTAGCCCGGAAAGATATTAACGATCAGATTTTTGACCGCGGTGAACTTGTTTCCCGAGAGAAGGTTATTCCCAGAGAATACGCTGAAATCCAGCATGTCGAACCCTCCTTGAGTGACACCTGATCACATCGAGCCCGAGTATATTCGATCAGTCCTGAAGAGGCTTGGGCAATTTCGACCGGCGGCTGAGAGGAGAGAAGCGAAGTCCGGCCGGCTATAAGGCCGATGGCAGCAAACTGCCCGTGTCCTCACCTGACGCCGGACCCCGCGATGGCAGTTTTGATCCTGGCCACGGGCGCGTCAACGATTTTTTGGCATCGGCCGAACAGATCGTTGGAGACCGGCTCATCATCCCGGCAGACATGTAGGTAAACGCTCGTCGTTAGCAAGCTCGAATGCCCGGCCGCCAACCGCACTTCCGCCAGCGTCCTGCCGCCGGCCAGCGCGTAGCTCACAAACGAATGCCGCCCATGGTGAATCGTAAGCGTCCGGAGCCGCTCCCAACCCAACACTCGGCAAGCTGTGTGGAACCGGCGTCTGAGCACATGCCGGTTCAGCGGCTGGCCGAATCTCGCTTTCTGGAGCGAGCACACGAACGGCTCACCCAGCTTGGCGCCACGGGCCACCCGCTCGGCCTTCCACGCCACCAAGTCGCTCAGCGTCCCTTCGTCCCACCAGAGCGGCACACGCCGCCCACGCCCGCCCTTGGCCGTATTGGGGCGAACTATGAGGTGCGGCCGAGGAATACCCACACGTACGTCCTGGAGCCGCAGTCCGCCAATCTCGCTCGCACGTAGGCCACAGCAGGTCGCCAGGCGGAAGATAGCCAAGTTCATCCGGACGTTCGCCAGGTGCGATCGTGCTTTGAGGTCGGTGAGAACCTGGGCAATCTCCGCCCGGGACAGAATCTGCGTTTCGTCGACGTACCAGTTGTAGGCGTGCATGGGCTTCCCGCATCTCCAGAGTGTTAACCACCGGGTCAACATCTACCTCTGGGGCAGCGCGTCCTCAAGCACAAACTGGTAACCCTTCTGTATGAAATGGTCACCATCTTTCGCCTGGCCAGCGGACGGCGGGATCTTCCTAGTGTTTCTCCTTTAGCACGCCGCCGACGGCGAAAAACCACGGCAATTTCCCTGACTTCGCGTCGCGAAAGAAAGCTGCTGAATCTTTGGACGTCGCGGTGTTATTCGCTGGATGTCGCCCGGGCGTCGAGGTAACTGACTGGACCTGCAATGCGAAACCACGTCGGTTTCGCAGGGAACCCGAACGCAGGAACCAGAACGATGAACGCCAAGAAAGCCGCCCCGAAGAAGCCCGCCAAAGCCACCAAGGCCCCGACTACGAACACACCACCGGCCGACGAATGTCCCAAGGGCGGCAAGCATACGTGGACCGAGGATGACGACGGCCGCACCTGCTCCAAGTGCCTGGAACCGGCGCCGGATGGGAAGAAGCCGACCGGGCCGGCCAAAGGGGCGAAGAAGGCCGCCTCAGCGAAGAAGACAGGTTTAAGCGCAATTGACGCTGCAGCCAAACTGCTCTCCGAGACGAAAGAGGCGTTGACCACCAAGCAGATGATCGAGCAGATGGCGGCGAAGGGTCTCTGGACGAGCCCGGGCGGGAAGACGCCCCACGCCACGCTCTACTCGGCGATCCTCCGCGAGATCAACGTGAAGGGGAGCGACTCGCGGTTCAAGAAGACGGAACGCGGCAAATTCGTCACTAAGTAGCGGCCCATGCTTGCCACTGAAACGCCACAGAGGCCCAACGTCGGGCCTCTCTCTCGTTGGTTGGCCCAGTTTGCGAACTAGGGCCCACGCACGCCCCTAAACGCCGACGTCGCGGCAAGCACGCATAAAATACTTCCGCCAACGGGAACACAGGCTCTCGGCCGTGCAGCAGTTGACGCTCTGCTCCTCCTGGCCGGGGAGGGACCGCCGGAGCGACTCCAGTTCCTCAAGCGTCGGCGCCAGATTGAGGATCTCCTGTTCGCAGGCGTGCAAGAGCGTTCCCCGGTAGTTCTGCTGCACGAGCAAGTTGCCATCGACACCGATCGACTGAGTGAATTGGTCCCAGCCCTCCTTGCCGACCCGGAAGCGGTACGCGGCGCAGCCGGCGATGTAATCCCCCCACCAATCCCCTTCGGCCCAGGCGGGATCGTCCAGGTCGATCGGATTCTGCTCTTCGCCTGGCTCGCTGAAGGCGCTTGCCGCGAATCGCCGGGTGACCAGGAACAGCGTGTGAAACACGAGCGCCATCTGCTCCAGCTGCTCGGTCGCATAAATCGCCGCCAGCATGTTGAGCATGAGTTGCGGGTGATGGGTGTCGGGCGCTTCGTAGGTGAGCCGCGGTGACGACTGCCGCACTAAGCGAGCGGCCGTCCGATCCTGAGTGGCGTCGGCCATCACCAGGCGCACGACCCGTTCCTGAAGGCTGACCAGTGTGACGTTCGACTGGGTCTGCATCACGTAGGGCTGCTCGCCATCAGGACTTGTGGGAGCAATCTTCTTCGGTGGGTAAATGCCTTGCAGCGAGGCTTCGTCCATCAGGACCGAAAGGGCCGTGCGGAGATCGTTCGCCTTGATGCACCGTGCGTAGAGAGCACGCCGCTGCATGAGGTGCCGGCCGACCAACTCCTCGGTGTTGCGTCGCACGGCTTTCGCCATGTTCTTGTGGGCCATCGACATGTAGCGATGGAGCTGGCGTTCGCTCACCTTCCAGTCCTGCTCCGCCGCGTACTGCCGCAGATCAGGGAACTCGGCGCCGGCGAGGATCAGCCGGGTAACCTCCTGCACACGCTTGAGGACCGTGGCCTTGCTGCTCTTCTGCATCTTGCCTAACTCCTAGTGTCATTAGCGAGGCGTGCGGCTAGCCGCATCTAGGCGTTGGCGAGTTCGGCTTTCTTGCCGGTGAACTTCTCGAACCGCTCGACGATCACGTCGCAGTAGAGAGGGTCGAGTTCCATCAGAAACGCCTTGCGGCCGGTCTGCTCGGCGGCAATCAGCGTGCTGCCGGAGCCACCGAACAGATCGAGCACGTTCTCACCTGGCCGGGAGGAATACTGCATGGCCCGGGCGGCGAGTTCAGCCGGCTTCTCGGTCAGGTGGACCATCTTGGTCGGGTTCACCTTCTTGATCGCCCAGAGGTCCGGGACGTTGTTCGGGCCGAAGAATTCGTGAGCGGCGCCGAGCTTCCAGCCGTAAAAGCAGTTGTGGGTGACCAACCCATCGGCGACGTAGTGCTGGTATCGATCGACGGCCATCGAATACACCGGGCCCTCGTAAGGCTGCACATCCACTGCACGGATGGGTTCCCAGCGGATCTTCTGGCCGCCGACTGGAACGGGAACTTCCATGATGCCGGGCAGCAGATTGCACGACCGCACGATCATCGGATGGCGGTTGCCATACTTGGGACGCGTGCATCGCATCTGCACGAACGGGTACTCGCGTTCGCGGTTGTAAGCGCCCAGCGCCAGGCAGGCGGCTTGCTCCAGTTGGTCGAGATCGAGGTGGTCGTAAAGCAGAGCAACGTGCGAGGCCTCACGCCGGCCCTCGTGGGGCGACTCCTTCCAGCAGGTCATGGGAATGCCGTACTTCACGGAAACCATCTGCTCGATGACGCGTGCCTCGGCGTGCGAACCGTGCAGGCTGAGAATCCAACCTTCTTCGCCATGCTCGCTGCTCATCCGACCCTTGAGTCCAAAGCCCCAACTGGTGAGCATCTTCGTTACTCCGACTCGCCACCACTTCCCGCGACGCATCAGGTAAACGCACCATAGCGAGCGATACTCGGGCCGGAGCTTGACGCTCCATAGGTGACCACCGGTGCTCCAGGTCGTGCGTTCGCCCACAACCACGCCGTAGAGGGCACCGTTGTAGGGCCGGCTCGTCGTCCGGATGCCCTGACCTTGGCGAAGTCCAACCATGGCAGCATGAGCCCGGCTGAAGCTGACCACTCGATCGTCGTCGGTGAGGCTGCCGAGTGAGGCCGAACCGCTCGGCGTCAGCACCTGTGTATCCGGCGGCTGACACCACTCATGCGCGCCCATAAAGTCCTTGCGAGTGAGGACCGGGTGCTGCTTGTCCCAGATGATCGCCTGGCTGAAGTAAAGCCCCGTGGCTTTGAGCGCAGGAGGGTAATTCGCGCAGTTGGCGTAGCCACCCCAGATGTAGAAGCTGCGCCCGGGCTGGAGCACACGCGAGGCGTTGCCGAACCAGGCATTCAGCATCTGCTCGAACTCGACTTCGCCGACGAAGTCGTTGGCCAGCGGGCGGTCCTTCGCGCGGAGCTTCTTCTGAGTGGGCTTGGCTTTTCCTGGATGGCGGGCAACGTCCATGCTTTGATGGTGGGTCGCCTGGAACGACGAGAGTCCTGCGGCGATGGCATTGTTGCTCCGAGGCTCGACCTTCACGTTATACGGCGGGTCGGTGTTCACCAGGTGAATCGCTTCGCCGCCGAGCAGCCGGTCGAGGTCGGCCTCCTTGCTCGAGTCGCCGCACAGGAGTCGGTGGTCGCCGAGGATCCACAGGTCGCCGGGCTTAGTGGTGGCTTCGTCGGGAGGCGCCGGGATCTCATCGGCGTCGCACAGGCCGTCGGCTGACTGGGAGTGCAGCACCTTGTCGAGCTCGTCGGTTGAGAACCCGATCATGTCCAGGTCGAAGCCGACGTCCTTGAGGGCGAACAGCTCGACGACGAGCTTCTCGTTGTCCCAGCACGACAGGGTGCCGGTCTGGTTGTCGGCAAGGCGGTAGGCGCGGATTTGGTCGGCCGAGAGGTCCGTGGCCACGTGCACGGGAACTTCGCTGAGCTTGAGCTTCTTCGCTGCACGCCAGCGAGTGTGACCCACGATGATCACGCCTTCGCCGTCAACGACGAGCGGTTGCCGCCAGCCGAACTGCTGGATGCTCTTGGCGACGGGACTGACGGCGTCGTCGTTGTCCCGCGGGTTGTTCTCGTAGGGCTTCACTTGGTCGATCTTCCACAGGGTGACTTCCATGCTGGTGTACTCCACAGGGGTCTGGGGTTGGGTGGCTTGCGAGCTACGACTGCCGGACCTTGCCGAACGTGCCGAACGTTGCGCACGTTTCCAGCCCGGTCTGAATACGTGCGTGTGTGTGCGCGCGTGCGCGTACATGTAATGTTTTCTGCAAAGGTTCGGCAACGTTCGGCAGTTCGTCGTAGGTCATTGGTCTCTCTGTACTTAAGGTGCCGGACGTTTGCAAAAACCATCGTTCGGCAGACGTTCGGCAAATGGCTCAACGTTCGGCGTTTTGAGGGGCAATTGCCTCAATTGCGACCCGGTACTTGGTTCCCTTGCGATCCGATTCCTTCAGGAAGGCGATGCTGTGCTCGTCGTCGAGCGGGAAACGTTCGGCAACATAGCGCCCGGCGATCAGCCCCATGCGGGTCGCCAGAGCCCGCGGAGTGACGCCATACAGGTCCTCCATGAAGAGCTGGCGGCTGACAGCGAAGTCCCCGAGTTCTGCGGGCGTCCAGATGCCCTGCTTATGCCTGGCCATGTGAGCCACGAGCTCGCCGAACTCCCGCCGGGCTTCGTCCAGCTCCATTGCCGCCTCCTCGGCGTTCTGCAGGAACCCCGTAAACCCGGATGCCTCCAGGATGCCGCCGACGATCTTGGCCCATCCCAGCTTGTTGAAGCGGCTCTTGGCTGCGGAGAGCGGCATGCCGGCCGATTTCCAGTGCTCGACCATGCCCATAAGCTCGCCAAGCAACTCGCTGCGATGCTCCATCGCATAGCCCTCGGGATCGTCCATCGAGAACGAACGCCGCTTGGGATCCCCCTCATGGAAGAGATTGATCACCGTGCTGCGCGTCACCAAGTCCCGGCTGACGTCCGCCGAGTTGGCCGTGATGCAGAAGATGTGGGAGTTTTCAGCTCGGATCTGCTCAGACTGGCCGAGCAAGCGGAACGATAAAATTGGGTCGGTCAGCGAGCGTTCGAGGCACGCAGAGTCGATCCGCGATCCCCGGGGGCCAGACTTGGCGTTGTCGATGACGATTGTCGTTGCGCCACGGCGGACCAAGCTCCCCAGCCGTTTCTCGAATTCCTCGTCGTTCGGGTTGTAGGTCACCGTCTCGGCAAGTCGGCCATCCCGGAACGTCGCGATGATCTGGGCAAGGATCGTCTTGCCGAGGCCTGGCTGGTTGCCGTTGAACAGTGCTGCGGGCTTAGAACCAATGAACCTTGGGATAAGAACGGTGGTGAGCAGCATTCCCAGATAGTTGGTACGGCTGCCGTCGTCCTTGAAGCAGAAATCCTTCAGGAGCTTGGTTAAATGCTCGGTGCCGACGCGAGGCTCGATCGGCGGACCGGCGTAGTAGATTTTCGCGTCAGGATCGTAGCCTGGAGCCACCAGCCGCCAATCGTCGGTGTAAACCGGATTGCGAGTAAACAGACGGATCGAAGGGAATCTGGCCCGCTCGACCGCGTGGTGCAGCCACGGATTCGCGTACATAGGCGGGAGCGGCTTGTACTCGCCCGATTCTTCGCCGACGAAGTAGAACTCGACGTACTGGTTTAAGAGGCCAGCCAGCTCGGCGGAGCTGAGAACCGGCTCAATGCGATCATCGGTCACGACGCAGATCTGTTCGGCGCGGTTGAAGCAGGTACCTGCGCGCAAAAGCCTGTCCGTGATCTGCGACATAAGCCACGCGACCGGGGTGTTCGTGGCATCGAAAGTGATTTTGCGAGGATCGTCGTCGTCATCACCCAACTCATCGTCGGTGGGCGGCTCACCATCGTTCGCTCCGCTTTCGCTGGGATCAATGACCCCGGGAACCTGAACAACTGGAGCCGGCGTCGCAGCCGTGATCAGTTTTTCGTACTTCGCTTCTCGGACGTCGTATTCCGCGTTTTCCCAGGTCCGGTCGAAGTATTCCCGGCCACGCTCCGCGAACTTGCCGATGTCGGCCACCTGCGGCCACACCTCCTCTTTGCCGATGCCGTTGCGAATCGCGAAGCAGCACACGGCGAAGTCGGCCTCGGAGCGGGTTCCGGCTGGCGCGATGGAACTCTGAGCGACGAGATCTGCGAGTTTGTCACTCTTACCTGCCGATGCTTTGCGCACCTGAGGTAGGGGCATCTTGGCAATCTGATCTTGTTTCTTGGCCTCGTCCGACTGCTTTGCGAAGCGTTCGAACTCGGTGATCGCGTAACGTCGACTCGGATCACAGATGACAAGTTCGGTGGGCTTCGGCTCTTTGCCGTTCCGCTGATCCTTACGGTTGAGCGTGTAGGGGATGCGGAGGAGTCGAGCGAGGTCGGTCGTATGGTCGCCGCCGATCGCCTGGGCAATCCCCGATAAAAGGTTCTGGACATACTGGGCTTTACCACTAAGCCGCTTCACATGCCGACGATCGTCAAGATAGACACGCTCCCCGTCTTCGACGATGTACTTCCGCGGCTTCTTACGACCGTCCGGCTGTTTTACCCACTCCGTCTCGACCGGAATCGCAGGACCGGCATCATCGATCAGATAGGCAACGTCGAGGATCCAGTACAGATGCACGCCATTGCCGGAATTGACCACAATCGACGGTTCGGGCAATCCGGCCGCTCGCACCCGCGCGAGTGCCTCCTCGATCGTTACATGATCGATATCAGCCCATAGCACACGGACCGTCCGAATCTGCCAAGCGAGGTCGAATCTGCCACGAGGTCCCACACGCGGGCACACACCGAAGTAAAGATTGGCCTGGTGCTGCTCCGCCGTCCTGAGAAGCGTGGGGATCGCGCCGAGCATCAGGACAGGATTGCGACCTCGATAAAGCGTGCTCTTGTACAGGACTTGAGTTCGCTTCTTGCCGTTTTCCGTGTAGCTCACGACTGGTCGCAGCAGCATCGTGTCGTGCTCCTCGAACATGGCGTCGAAGAAGGGCTGAATTGCCGCGACGATTTGTTGTTCTGGCGACGGCGCCGTTACTTGCTGCTCATCCACTTGCTGGGCCCTCCCGGCTCGGTCCATTGCTCAATGCAGCCATCAGTCGTCTGTGTTCTGAATCAGGTCCTCAGCGGACCGCGTACCCTTCACCCGCTGCACGCTGAAGCCATCGGCCGTCAGCTCACGGGTCAGGAAGCTCGTCAGGATGCGAGCGAAGTCCTCGCCCACGTGACTGCGACCATCCACAACCACCGCTCGCTGGCCCGCGTCGAAGTGATGCCGCAGCTCGAGCCGGGTGAGGGCTTCGCCATGGAGCCCCTCGGTCGCGAGAATCGCGAGTACTAAAGCGCCCTCAACGTCTTCGCGGACGATGTCCGAGGGGAAGCGGTAGACGTACGTGCCTGCCATACGAGTTCTCCAAACTGCTGCGAGTGAAACCCACTACTTTCCATTACTCAGTTCGCGCGCGATTTAACGCTGCTCGCCGAGATAAATCTTCAGGCCGGCCTCCTCGAAGCGACGGCGGATGCGAGCGACGGCTTTCTGGAGGGTGGAGCGTGGACGCCCCAGTTCACGCGCGGCATCCGAAAGAGTGCCGGACATCAGGCAGCCGCAGATTGCTTGGTCGTCGCTTGGCAGCGACTTGAGCACGATGGCCAAGTCCGTCTGGAGATCCGGATCCGGCTCGCCCGACCGCACACGCGTGCGCGAGGCGGCAGAGGGGAGCAGGTCGATCAGCCGCAAACGCTCGCCCGCTGGCGGTTGATCGAGGGAGGCTACCGATGCCGGCGGACGTTTCGCCGCGCGGCGGTCGCGGACGATCGTGGCCGATTTCGACTCGACGATCGTTCGGGCGAAGGCTTCTGGGCGACCGCGGCCCGGAAGATAGGTAGTTTGACGTTCAGCAACTCTGGCAAGCAGATCCTGCTCAAGGTCCGGAGCGTCGGCTGGCGTAAAGCCTGGTTGGTGACTTAGCTCACGTGCTTTGTGATGCACGAGTTGGCGAAGGAGCGGGTGAACGTTCCCGCCCGAGAAGAAATCGAACACGGCGGCGAGCTTCCAACTGGCCTAGAAGCACCGCGGCAGCGGCGCAAAGGGCTGAACGTCAGGCCCTTTGTAGAGTGCCGCCCCAATCAGCTTTTAGAAGGCAGTCAGATTGGGACCATTTTCCCGGTCCCAGCGGAAGCTGTTACAAGCACGAGGTTTGCGACGTCAACCGTAACTGGGACCAGACCCTTAAAATTTTCCGCTTGGTCCGTTTCGGTCCCGAACTTCAACGTGGACCGCCTAGATCGAGTCTGGATCGACGACCGATGAGCTCCCACCTCCCAATGGATCGTAGCCGGTGCGTTTGATGAAGTTGCGGACCCTGTTTAGCTGACGTCTCCAATTCTCGTATTCGGGAAGTTGGTAGTCGCCGAACTCGGCTCCACAGCCGTATTCCGTCAGCCATTTGTAGGCATCACTGGGTCGGATTGATTTGTCCCCAACTTGCATGCTGGCCAGTGCGTAGCGCCAAGTCGCATACACTTTGAGGTCGGAAGGACGGTACGGTTCTTGATCACCCGCACGGCGGCGATCTACCGGATCTCCGTGGAGCGCCTCGTGCTCGGCGTCGCGCAGTCGCATCTCTTCAATCATTTCCGCGAATCCGATGGACTGCTCTAAATAACCGAGCAATTGTTCGAGGGGATTCGCTCGGCTCCGCAACTCGGCAATCGCTATCTCCAGTTCATCCCACGAAGGCCGGTACGGCGAGTCGGCTGGCAACATACGGCATGCAAAGCACCATAGCGGCTCTGCCAGCGCAAGACGGACGCCTTCCAAGCATCGCTTTACGTCCTGCAGGTGTTCCGGCCACGGCAGATCGAGGATAGTGACCGCTTTGGGCATCTTCTTCCCCTCAGGCCAATGTTTGGGATCGACCGGGTATACGCCAAGCAGTTGGCCGGTAAGCGAATGCAGAAGAGTCAGATTCGGGAAAACTTGGATATCGGTCCACATCCGGAGCAACTGGTTAAATCGCAGAAGCGCAATGAATAACGAAGCTGCGTTATCAAGTGTGGCGGCGACGTGTGCCGGTACCGTGAGACGGATGGGGAGATGCGGTTTTGACCAATATTCAAGCGGCCGGACCGAGGTGTTCGCCGGGGCATCTACCAGAGGAAGTGATGCCTCAAAGACTTTCAGCGGCTCAGGCAAGGGTTGCTCCGGCCAATGCACAATGAACAGATTGTAGGCTTCGGCCAATTCGATTGGTTCAGCACGTGGAGGATGTGGTGCTTCCCAAAACTCGACTTTTCGTCGGAATGCTCCTCGGCGTTCGATCTGTTTCGTGCAGGGGGAATACTCCGCCAGGATGAATTGACTACGCGGTAATTCGTAGACGATTAGGAACCGGTACACGTCCATCCCAGCCTGGGTGGACCATCCCTTGCTATTGCGCGAGATGGCATCCCGTAGCGGTGAAAATCGGGTCCCGTCTTTCAATTCCAACTCGAACTCTTCAAACGCAAATTCTTTCAGTAGTTCGGCCATTGCGCATCACGTCTCGGCGTTAAATCACGACGGAACTGAGTAATGGAGTGTTAGGAGCCGTTTGAAAAGCGGCTCGTACCCTTGGGAGCCACCGATGACTCCGACCAATTACTCGCCCTGCGCGCAGCACCGCTCTCAGTTCGTGGACCTTCTCGCCCTCGGCCTCTCGCGGTACGCCGCGCGACTTCTAGTGGAACACGACCGAGTGCCACCTTTGGTCACTCGCTCGGAAATTTGCAGAAAAGTGCAGCCCCGCCTTGAGGCGTCCCTGGAAACCGTGCTCACTGTGACACCCGGTTTACAGACCGAGAGTCCTAACCCAAGGAGCACCAAGTGGAAACGCTAAATGTGGATGCCGAAGTCGCCGCCATGAAACGGATGACAGTCGGCCAGCTGAGAGAGAAGTTCATCGAGGTCTTCCAGGAAGATACCCGCTGCCGGAACAAGCAGTACCTGATCAAGCGGATCGCTTGGGGAATGCAGGCCCGGGTGTACGGGGGCCTGAGCGAGCGGGCACTCAAGCGGGCCGAGGAACTGGCGGACATCGCCTACCTGCGGATGACTCCCCCCAAGGCGAAGCCAAAGCCGGTTAAGGAGTCAGCGGTCACCAGCGACGGCCGCCTCCCCTCCCCTGGCACCGTGATCGTTCGCGAGTACAAGGGGCGCCGGCTCGAGGTGGAAGTCCTCGACGACCAGTTTCGGTTCGAAGGCCAGCTGTTCAAATCCCTCTCTGCAGTCGCCAAACACATCACGGGAACGCACACCAACGGCTACCTCTTCTTCCGGCTCGGCCATTATGGAGGTGAGGCGTGATCCTACGAACCAAGACGGCGCCGGTTGCCGCGACACGCTGTGCGGTTTACTGCCGCAAGTCGACCAGCGAGGGGCTCGACAGCGACTTCAACTCGCTGGATGCCCAGCGCGAGGCCTGCGAAGCGTATATCGGCGGACGGCACCGAAACGCCTGGACCTGCCTCGACGAGCATTACGACGATGGCGGCTACTCGGGCGGCGACATGGAGCGCCCGGCGCTCAAGCGGCTTTTGGCCGATATCGAGGCCGGCAAGATTGACGTGGTGGTCGTCTACAAGATCGACCGTCTGAGTCGCAGCTTGATCGATTTCGCCAGGATGATGGCGGTGTTCGAGAAGCACGGTGTGTCGTGCATTTCGATCAGCCAGCAATTCGACACGACGACTCCCATTGGGCGGCTGACGTTGCACATGCTGCTCTCGTTCGCGCAGTTCGAACGGGAACTCATCGCCGAACGCACTCGCGACAAAATGTCGGCGGCGCGGCGTAGAGGTAAGTGGTGCGGTGGTCGGCCATTTTTGGGCTATGACATCGATCCTACGTCGAAACGCCTGGTGGTGAACAAAGAAGAGGCCGAGCGGGTTCTGGCTATCTTCGAGCTGTATCTCGAACTTGGCTCGATCATGGAAGTCTTAAGGGAGGTGAACGCCAGAGGCTGGACGCTGAAAGCCTTCTCTACCAAGTCGGGCGGTATCTGCGGCGGAGGTAAGTTCGACCGCGGCCGACTGCACGCCCTTCTCACGAACGTGACCTATACCGGCAAGATCCGGTACCGCAACGAGGTTCACGACGGCGAGCACGCGCCGATCATTGATGCGGAGACCTTCAATCGCGTTCAGGATCTGATGCGTGAGAACCGCTTCTCGGGCCCGGGGAAGAAACATGCCGATCACGCACCACTACTGCGTGGGCTCCTGCACTGCAAAGCCTGCGACAAGGCGATGAGCCTGTCGTGGACGAGCAAAGGCGCACGGAAGTACCGCTATTACGTGTGCAATGGTGCTGCGAAGAAGGGTTGGGAAACCTGCCCGGCGAAGTCAGTCCCGGCGGCGCAGATCGAGCAGTTTGTGGTGGGTGAGATCAGGGCGATTGGCAGCGACTCGCAGCTGGTAAGCGAGACGATCGCCAAGATGCGGGCGAACCTTGATGCACAGCGGGATGCTTTGGGACGGCAACGGGCGAGCGCCGTGCGCGACCTACAGCGGCACCACGACGATCTGCGGCGTATGGCGGCTGCGGGTGAAACATCGCTGTTAGCGGATCTGCAGGAACGGATTGCTGGTGCTGAGAGCCGGATACAGGAGGTCGACAACGACCTGGCCACTCTCAAGCCGCTACCCGAGGGCGACCTTCGCCGGGCACTCGCGGAGTTCGAGCCAGTGTGGACGTCCCTATCGCCGAATGAGCAAGCCAAGCTGCTCAACCTACTACTCGAGCGGATTGACTATGACGGCGCGGCAGGCTCGGTGACGCTGCGGTTTTGGCCGAACGGGCTTCAGCGGATGGGAGGTGCAGAATGAACGCAGTTGAGCGAGAGGTGCGGTTTCACGTTGGGCGTGGAGCCAAGAGCGAGAGGCAGCTGCGGAAGGGCGATGCTAAGCCGGTTCAGGACAAGGTGCCGCGGGTCGCGAGGCTGATGGCGCTGGCGATCCACTTTGACCGGCTGATCCGCGAGGGGAAAGTGAAGGACTATGCGGAGATTGCGCGGCTGGGCGGTGTGACGCGGGCGAGGGTTACGCAGGTGATGAATCTGTTGAGTCTGGCTCCGGGGCTGCAGGAGAGACTGTTGTCCGGAGTTGTAGTCAGTGAAAGCGAGCGAACTCTCCGGCGAGTAACACCGCACATTAATTGGTCCAGTCAACGACTCTGATGGAACCGCTCAGTTGAGATAAACCGCTCGATGGCTTCGCCGCGTGCCGGCTAAGCAACGGTTGCATCTCGCCGCTTCACAACGGAAGCACTCGCCGACCGACCGTGTAACCATGTGGAATCGGTTCCGCTGGGTCGAGCTGGCACGAGTGTTCTTCAAAATAGGCGGTAGCCAAAGTCAGCCAGCCGGCAAAGAAGCCGGTCCCGCCGCAGATCGTACAACCGCCGTCACCGCCCCGGTAACTGTTCACGCCCCGGTGAGTGATGGGGCAGGTTGATGGTCGAGGTGGGCGTTGATGGCGGTGGTGACGAAGGCGAAGACATTGATGGATCGTTGGCGGCAGGTTTCGACGACGGTCA
>Ga0182737_1002368_pt1 | contig 15541 bp, 17 predicted proteins | sample eDN5th30CBELigOP_FD_128878 | JGI IMG/M metagenome (GOLD analysis project Ga0182737, IMG submission 128878) | Enriched Organic Plus compost microbial communities from Emeryville, California, USA - eDNA 5th pass 30_C BE-Lig OP (version 2) (version 2) ...
CCACAGGACGATGCCCGCTGGAACGCCTGGACGCAGGGCAGTGGACTGTTTAGCAGCGGCGGCCTGAGCCTGACGCCGGGTGAAGACTTCGAGAGCGGCACTTTCATGGTGGGCGCAGATTATGCCTTGAGCGAAAGTGTCTCAGTCGGATTCTTTGCCAGCTACCAGGAAGGCTGGGGCGATTATGATAACGGCGGCGACATGGACTTTGAAGCCACGCGCTTTGGCCTCTACACCACAGTGGATCATGGCGGCTTTTATGCTCACGCTGCTGTTGGAGCAGGCACGGTGGGCGCAGACATCAAACGTCCGATACGCTGGGCAACGATGGATCGCACCGCCCGCAGCGAGCCCGATGGCTATGAGCTGTTTGCGCTGGTTGGCGCTGGCTATGATTTCCATAAGGGCAACTGGACCTTTGGCCCACAGATCAGTGTGCAATACACAAGAGTGGACTTTGGCACCTATGAAGAGCGTGGTGCGGACAGCCTGAACCTGCGCATGCGTGATGCGGACAGTGACAGCCTGCGTAGCTGGATCGGTGGTCGCGTGGCGTACACTATTGCAGTGAGTGAGAAGGTGTCATTGATCCCTGAACTGCGCGCCTTCTGGCAGCACGAGTTCCTGGATGGTGATGCACTCAGTACTTCATTGAACAATGATAATGGCCCTGGCTTTGTGTATGAGATCGAGCGTGAAGACAAAGACGCACTGTTCCTCGGCGCAGGCCTTGGTTTGCAGGTCGGCACGAACTTCTTCGCCAGCCTGTATTACAACGTTGATCTTGGCCGCAACGACGATGCGAACCACATCATTTCTGTGAACGCCAACTGGAAGTTTTAAAGCGAGCAGACGGACTCAGATTCTATTATAAAAAACGCGGCTAGCAGCTGCGTTTTTTTGCGATAAAGTGATTTTGGAAGAAAGCCGAACATGACATCGCGCTCAACCAAACACTTCTTTGCGCAGATCACGCAGGGTGCATAGTCCGCCGAAGTCAGCGCCACGCATCGCCCGTGCTCCGTCGGTGCGGGTAACACCAAAACGATGCCGCTGTTCTTCGAATACGCGATTCACAAACGCACGACTGCCCAGCACCGCGCCATCCACGAAATAGCGCACCCGACAATGTAACATCTGTGCGCGGGTTAAGGTGCCCTTGTTCTCCCTCACGGCCAGCACTTCGGCTCGGTCAAAACCGCGCCGATTGCCCTTGGCATTTTTGCCGAGGCGGGATTGCATTTGTCGCGTCGCTGCATCGCCAGTGTCGCCTTCATTGTAGATGACGAGACGGTATCTTGCCAGGGCGCGCTGGCCTTTTAAGGGTTTTCGAAGTGAGATACTGGCTGAGTTAGATTCGGAGTTAGAGTTAGAGCTAGGCTTAAGGTTCAAGTTAGACTTGGTTCCTTTATCATGGGCGTGGTGCTTAGCCTTCACATGCGCGGCATAGGCATCCATGTCTTCCTCGTGAGATAAGACGCGTTCCAGCCCTTTGACGGCTAGCTTCACCCCGGCCACCGCTGCGCCATAGCCGCTCCAGCGATAGTCTTTGGGATCATCCACGATGCCTGCACGCACCGGGTTTAAATCAATGTAAGCGCCGACCATCGCCAGCGCATTCATATTGCCTTCGACTAAGGTGCTGCGGAAGCGATCTTCCCACAGTGTGCCACGCCTGCCATGACGTTTGTTGTACCACTGGGTAAAGCGCTGTTTCAGTGTCTTCATAAATGCACTGAGATCCCACATTCGCGAGGTCCACGCTTCGATGACCTGCTGCGCAGCCGCATGAGCGCCCACTGCACGGTATTGACGGATCTCTTCATTTACCCGCCAGGCGCGAGCCTTGCCATGGCAAGCCGCAATGTGCGCCAGCAGCGCCAGCTCCGACATGCCGCCCTCGGGTCGCTGCGGCACTTCCACCAGTAGATGGAAGTGGTTGGACATGAGGCAATAGGTGAGCACCCTGACCTGACAGAGTTTTTCATACAAACGCATGAGCCTGAGGAACTCCGCCTTTTCTTCATCGCCAAGCACATGCTGCCTGTCCACCACACGCGAGACGCAGTGATAACAGGCCGAAGACCATGAAGGTGGAGCAAACAAGCGGGGCTGACGCATGAGGGGATAGCAGGAGAGGGAGGAACTAAAGATGGAGGCTTGATATGAAGATGCAAGCGTTTTTGATAAAGGGACAGACAAAATACAGATGCGCCTTTTCTTCATCGCCAAGGACATGCTGTCTGTCCACCACACGCGAGACGCAGTGATAACAGGCCGAAGACCAGGAAGGAGGAGCAAACAAGCGGGGTTGACGCATGAGGGAAAGGAGAATGCCTAAAGACAAAGATGGAGGCTTGACAGGAGGATGCAAGTGTTATTAATAAAGGGACAGACAAAAGACAGATGTGCATGCGGTTGAAGTTCTCTCGCGACGTAGGCTTAGTAATTACTTCAGTCCAGAATGGACGGGTACATGGGGCGGCTCTTTACTTAGCAAGGGTGTCTATCCGGCAGGAAACTTTCCTGCCGGACTTGCGAATGTCGACCGCATGACAGAGTTTTTAAATGCAACAGATCCGTTGAATGAAGGACTGGCTATGGACGGGAATACAGTCATTCGTTATCAAGTGCAAAATGCGCAAGCCGGTTTTAATCTGGTGCTTTACTTAAATGGGGTTGAGAGCGGATATATTGAAAAACCAGACCGTGATCAGGATAATGCGTCGAGTCCAAACGTGCAGCTTCTAAGAGATACAAGTGTGGCCGTCAGGACAAATGCGGATAGGCTGGCATACGATGATGAGGTGTATGTTCCTGAATTTTCAATAAGAACTGTGGACGATAGCGGGGGGTTGGGAGGCAACACCGACCAAATAGACATATGGCGTGGGCAGGGCGATCAAACATTGAAAGCTACTGTTGATAATTTTGGAATTCGCCGTCGAACCTGTCTCAAAATTATTCCGACGCCATGAGAAAAGCAGGATCTTTCTACACGCACGGCATCGCCATTCTTGTGTGGCAATGTCTTCTCGTTTGTATCCATGCATCTACAGAATGGATCAACCCTAAGTCGGGAGAAATCGTACGCCTGGCTTCTGATCCTCAGGGCAATGGAGAATTGAGGCATTTTTATGTTGGCGAGAATAGATTGAATTTTATGTCAGAGAGTCCATTGCGGCGCGAAAACCATGGATTCGGCTGGCAATCTGATGTTCAAGCACATTGGCATGACGATAGATTCTTAATTTTCGAGGACGACATGGGACTTTGTGTTGTGGATACGGACGAGAAAACAGTATTGCTCAACAATATCTTTACGGGTCTTTCGCGAGATCCAGCTGATAATAGGTGGGTGGCTATAAGGTATCGGCCCGTAACTAGACATCAGGAACAATTAACTGGGGACGAAAAAGATACTTTGTTGTTGATCGAGCCAGAGTCCATGGCTAAAAACATTAAAAATATTACACAAAGCAATCCTTTGGGCCATATAATAAGTACTCAACTTGATGGAATTGCGTTGTCTCGCCCTATTTGGAAGAAGGAAGGTAACGGGTTTGTCGTGGCCAGTCTTATTGAAGGGAAATTTTTTGCACAACTCTTTGATTCAGATAGATTGCGTATTGTTCGGACTCAGGAGCTTAATGGTGTCATTTTATCATCAGACAAAATATTATCGCCATGGCTACGTGATGATGTAGAGTCAATGATTAAAAAAGCGGTGGAAACTTCGGGCATACTGTCTGCAACCCGACAAGAAAATGATCTCGAAGCGGAGACAGTACCTCCAATGTCTAGCAAGAGCCCTGATAGAGAGGATGCCGCCACACAGCCTTCAAGCGGGATTGCACCTCGTAATTTGTCGATTATTGCGGCCGCCGTTCTGTTGGGAATAATTTTTTGTGTATACCTTGTACTTCGCAAATATCGCAAAACATAGGTCGTATATAGTCAAGGCGTACAAAGTCTGACCTGAGAAGCGCTAAGTAAGTGTCACTTGCAACGCAGGCCATTGCCACCTGGAGGCAGCAACACAAGCGCCATGCTTTTGCGGCTAAAGATAGCAGCGATTTGGACACCGGGATGGTGGGTTTTGTAGAAGCCGTGATGCAAGGTCCGCAAGATGCCGCATCTTCACTTTCACCTTCACGTTCAGTCGCACTAAGATTTTGCCTGGCCAAGGGGACGGCTCTTGAACTTGAACTGAATCATCGTGACCAGTTGCCACTGGTGGTGGCATTGATCAAAGCCCAGCAACAGCCATGTTGAGTTTTGCTGGCAGTTTGAAGGTGTGGGTATGGGTAAGCCCATGCGATATGCGTAGAGGCTTTGAAGGTCTAGCCGCCTTGGTCAGTGAACAGCTCAAGGAAGACTTGCGCAGTGGTGCCCTGTTCGTGTTTTGCAACAAGCGACGCACTATTCATCATTCACAAGTACGAGTGTGCAGCTCAATCTGCATGATCGGCCAGGTAATCCACGTTGGCGTTGGCTCTACTGGCGTGACTTTTTCTCCCTATCTTCCTTGATCCATTTTTCGATGGGTTCACGGAAGACGCTGATGGGCAGGGCGAATGTGGTGACGCGGTTGACGCGGGCGATGTTTAATCCCACGACCTGGCCTTCGATATTATAGACTGCGCTGCCCATGTCTGCGGGTATCAGCGGGATTTCATGCTGGATGATTTCGGGAAAGTTATCGGTGCGGACAGAGGTGCCGCCGTTGGCAAAGTCTTCGCCGGCCCAGTTCATCATCACGCGGCTGCGGCTGGCCAGGCGTACTTCGCATTCTCCGGGGCTGCCTTCACGGAGATAGTTCAGCTTCACGACATCGCCTGCGCGTCGTGCATTGACCATTTGATTGAGCATGCGGTTGCTGGTGACTTTTTTGCCATCGACAGAAACGACGAGGTCATTGGCCTGCAGCCCTGCGATCTGGGCGGGGCTGTCCTCTGCCACTTCTTCGATCAAAACGCCGTCCTCTGCTTCGTCGGCGCCCATCAAGACGCCAAGGACCACGCCTGAATCTGGAATATCACGGGTGCGGGCGCTTAGTACGCCGAGCCTGATCTCACGACTGCTGCCAGTGAGGGAGCACAACCATTGGCCAGCCTGTACGGCGATGCTTTGCCCCCATTCTATGGCCTGCATGCCTTGCCGCTCTACTTTTAGCAAGAGCAGGTCGAGTTCATGGTCGTTGCGCACGATGCGTACCTTGATGTCGCTTCCATCCTGAAGAAATATCTTCCAGGGTTTGAACTGTTGAGCCTCGCTGGCTTTGGCGATGATGTAACCGTCTTCGCTCAATACGGTTGCGGCGAGTGTGGCGTCACGGGACTTGCCAAGGGCCACCTGGGACTGGCGCATTTTTTCCATCACCTGCGCCAGGTTGTCCAGGGTGGATTCACCATTGGTGCGGTTGTCAGCAGGCAGCACGCGGTCGTCTGCGTGAGAGAAGGAAGGCAGCGCGGCCTGAAAATAAAGAGTGCCCATGGCTGCCAGTACCGAGAAATAGCGGCAGGCCGAGGCGGCAGGTTGCGAAAAGGGTTTCGTCATCATAGGCGGTCAGTCCGCGGGACGTGGTGAAAGTTTGACATCCAGCCGACGCGATTGCTCAGCACCGGCTGGCACCACTTCAAGGGTTACAATTTCGCCTGCAGGTCTGCGGCGAATAATCTCAGAGAAATCCACGGGAGCGGAGACGCTTACATTGTTCACCTTCAGGATGCGGTCGCCTGCCTTTAGCGCGGCTCTTTCCGCAGGGGACTCTTTGGCAACGGCGCGGATGCTGAGTCCATCGTTGTCATCGGCGGCAGTGCTAAGTCCGATCCAGCCGCCGCTGCCCTGAGCCCAGGTGTGGATGACTTCGTTGCGTTTCATGGCGTCCCATGAGCGAAGGAAGGGGGCCATGCCGACGTGCAGGTTTTGATCGCGTCCCTGCCAGATCTGACTGTGGATGCCGATCACTTCGCCATTGAGATTAAAGAGCGGGCCGCCGGAGTCCCCTGCCATCAGCACGCAGTCACTTTGCAGCATATTGGAGGCGATTTTGATCAATCTACCGACGCGGAGGACCCGCCCACGGTCCTTGTCATAGCCGCCTGGGTGACCGAGCGCAAAGCACCAAAGGCCGGGTTTAAGCTGGTGTGTTTCCCTGTTGATGGAAACATAAGGCCAGGCTGTGGCGGGCGCTGGTAACTGGAGCATGGCTGCATCTGTGGAGTTATCCAGCCCTAGAGCGGTGCCTTCCACGGTGCGGCCATCGTGTAGGATGACCTTGTATTTGTGACCGACCTCCATGGTGACATGGGCGGCGGTGAGCACCAGGCCATCGGGATGGACAATCACACCGCTGGCTGCGCCGCTGCCGCTTTCAATAGCGACGAGGGCTTTTTCCGCCATGCTGAGTACCGCCTGCACTTTCTTCTGCACCTGTTGCAGGTCACGCAAGGTCGCGGGTTTGTCTGTGTCAGCCGCGGCGTTTAAGGCCGGAGAGAAGAAGGTTCCCAGTGCGACCAAGCACCAGACGGCGGGGCGCCGTCTTATGAACTGGAAGACAAACATGGCAGGTTTTTTGAGAAAGGATTATTTTTCGAAACAGCGCCAGAGGTAGCTCATTTCGTCGTCGAGTTCATCCTCAGCCACCATGGGCTTGATGATCTCTTCGAGGGTTTGTCTAAATTTACGTCCGAAGCGTGACACCCGTTGCCGCATGGCGACTTCATTGATGCCTAATCGTGCGGCGGCTTCAGCGTAGCTTTCCCCCTTGTCGCGTTTGCGCAGCAGGAATTCCTGAAGGATTTCAAATTCCTCCCCGCGTCCATCTTCTGCAAATTGACGTCGTAGGCGATCCAGCGCCTCGCGGAAGGTGGCCAGGGTCCAGGCGCGGTCAAATTCACGATCTGGCGTGTTTTCGTCCTTGGGCACCACGCCCACGCCGTTGGTTTCCGTGGGGAAATCGGCTGGCACATGCACGGCGCCTGAGCCGCGTTTTTGCGCGTAGAGTTTGCGGCGGTGGTTGGCGACAAAATTGTCAAGGTAGCTTAACAGGAAGGAGCGGAAGCGTCCCTTGGCAGGGTCTGCGCGGTGCAGGTAGCCCCCATGGATCAGCCAGGCGATGAAGGTCTGTGCCAGATCCTCCGCATCGTGGTGGCTGTACTGATGTTTTGAGCGTAGTGCCACGTAGAGAGGGTGACGGTAGATACGGCAGAGTTCCTCCAGAGCATTGGCGGAGTCGCGGTCATGTCCGCCGCCCTTGGCGCGGTTCACCACATCCCATTTGGTGACAAACTGGGAATCATACGCGCCGGGAGACCTGCTGTTGTCGCTCATGACTTGTTTAACGTAAGCGCAGGGAAGGGTTTTCGCCTGAATTTTTTTCAACTTCCTGCGTCACACTCTAGAAATTCCAGCCCATTCTCCCTATGCGTAGGTTCCGGGATTGCATTCGGGCGGGTTTCTCCGACATTGCGCGGTATCCCCATTTTCTTCAATGGCCGACCACTCGCCTGGCATCAACCTCGACGACATTGACTTCGGGCCCACCATTCGTGGACTTCAGAAGGGTGATCGGGTGTTTGACCGTTTTGTTTTGCAGAAGCTGCTGGGCCGCGGTGGCATGGGGGTGGTGTGGCTGGCTTTGGATGAGCGCCTGCGCCGTGAGGTGGCGCTGAAGTTTGCGCCTGAAGTGATCCGCTATGACGATGTGGCGGTGGAGGAACTGAAGGAGGAAACCTGCAAGGGTCTGGTTCTTTCCCATCCCAACATCGTCAAGACTTTTGATTTTCTGCTGGATGAATCCAATGCGGCCATCAGCATGGAGTATATTGATGGCGAAAGCCTGTCAGCCATGCGGATCAAACAGCCGCGCAAAGTTTTTGAGGTCCGGCAGATTGAGCGCTGGGTTTCGCAACTGCTGGTGGCGCTGGACTATGCGCATCAACAGGTGGGGATGATTCACCGCGATTTAAAGCCGGCGAATCTGATGGTGGATCGCGCAGGCAATTTAAAGGTCACGGACTTTGGCATTGCGCGAAGCATCACGGACGCGATGAGCCGCGCCACGCTGATGGATGGAAACTCTACGGGCACACTGGCCTACATGAGTCCCCAGCAGGCAGAGGGCCGCCGCCCGCAGATTAGTGATGATCTTTATGCTTTTGGAAGCACGCTTTATGAGATGCTGACGGGCAAGCCTCCGTTTTTCAGTGGTAACATTGCTTTGCAGTTGCGGGTGGAGGCTCCGGTGAGTCTTTCACAACGGCGCGAAGAATTTGGATTGGTGGAGACAGAGGCGATTCCTCCGCATTGGGAGGAGACATTGCTGGCCTGCCTGGATAAAGATCCAGAAAAAAGGCCTGCCAGTGCAGCGGAGATAGAGAAACGGCTGACGGGTTCTCCCATGTCCGTGGCATTTACTGTCACGGTTCCGGTAAAGTCAGCGGCAGCATCTGAGGAGGTTATTTCAGAATCTTCCGCCGCTGATCCAGAAAATGTTTCTTTGCCCGCGGCATCATCACCGCCTGCTCTGCCCAAAGTGGCGCCACCTGTTGCTGAGGCTGCCAAGATGGCGCCTACGCAGCCGGTGCCGTTTCCTATTGGGGTCGAGACGGCAGAGAGCAGCCGTCCTGCTCAACCTGGCGATGAAGCTGCGCTGGAACAGGATCAGACAGTGGCTCCAGATGAGTCTTCGCTGGAAGGGGTGGAGAAAACGGGTGGCAGTGGCAGCGGGTGGTTGTGGGCGGCAATCATTATGATTGTGTTAGGCATCGGTGCGATGGGGGCGGCAGGCTGGTGGCTGTACCAGAACACGCCGTTCTTTCGTGGCAAAGGCGAGGTGGTGAAAGAGGATGTGTCCGTGAAACCCCTAGTGGCGGAGGAGCGCAAACCTGAACCCCAGCCGACTCCTGTGGATTTAGAGCCCACCAAGTCCTCTGAAGACCAAAAGAAACAGGAGGTGGTGATGGCGCCAAAAGATCCCAAGCCGGAGCTTTCTCAAGACAAGGCTGACAAAGATTCTCCTGACCCGCGGCCCACGTCAGCGATGACCAAAGTGGAGCCCGACCCGCAGCCGGAGCCGCCGCCCGCCAAGTTCACCACCATACAGAACGCGATCAAGCAGGCTAAGCCAGGTTCTGAAGTCATCATTCCTGAAGGCATCTATAATGAGCAGGTGCGTTTGCAGAGCGGCATTCGACTGATTGCTGCGTCGCCAGGGAAGGTCACGATTCAGACCGACGGAAAAAGCGGGCCGGCATTGCTGGCGGAAGGTTGCAAAGATGTCAGCCTGGTCGGCATAACCTTTCAGCATACCGGTTCGGAAGTGGTGGAAGGCGAGAGCTGGCCGGTGGTATTTCTCAAGGGCAGCAGTGTCCATGTGGAGAACTGCATCATCCAAAAAGGTGTGGGGGACGGCCTCATTGTCGCAGGAACGGGCAAGACAGAAATCAAGCTGTCCCGTTTTGTTAGCAATGCAGTTCATGGATTAGTTTTAGAGAGCGGCAGTCGTGCGCTGGTGACGGGATGTGAATTTCTGACCAATGGTGTCAACGGTGTGACTGTTCGACACACTGGCACGGCACCCGTGCTTACTGGATGCACCCTTACAGGCAACGGTGGATCCGGTGCTGTGGTGGTGGATGGGGCCATAGCCACCTTCGGCAAGGGCACAGTGGCAACGGGCAACCGCGAAGCTGGTCTGGCAGCGGAAGGCGAGGATGTCCTGCTTACCGTGACAGAGGCTGTACTTGAAGAAAACTTGCAGGGGATATCCGTAACCCATTCCGCCAGGGCTGAAATTAGAAAGAACCAGATTCGATCCAGCAAGCAGGCCGGATTGATTTTTGATCATCCGCATGGCGACTCCATTGCCGAAGGGAATACCATCGAAAAGAACAAAGACTTCGGTGTGTACGCGACGGGCGCCGAAGGGGGCACGGTGAAGATTTTCAACAACAAGGTGCTAGGGAATGCCTCAGACGGCATTGTTGTATTTGGGGCCGGTTTCAAGCCTGAGGTGGTGGGGAACAGTTGCTTGAACAACGCGCAACATGGCATCCTCGCGGCAGAAGGATGTTCCGGCGTCATTCGCGATAATGTGCTGAAGGGGAACCAACTGGGCGCCATTGCCACCAGCGGGGTGGCGGCGGATATCGTAGTCGGCAATAACCAGATGGATTGAAGGTGGTCAAAGAAAAGGGAGGCTAATGCAGCCTCCCAAGAAATGACCAGCGAGCGGTCGTGGAATGGTAAAGATTCGACTCCGATCAAGCTGCATATTCAGCGATCACTTCGATCTCAACGAGTGAAGCGAGCGGCAGTTTGGCGACTTGAATGGTGGAGCGGGCAGGTTTGTGACCTTCGAAGCCCTCTTCATAGATGGCGTTTACCTTGGCAAAATCGCCCATGTCTTGCAGGAACATGGTGGCTTTAACCACATTTTTGATGCTCAGACCTTCGCTGCCCAGCAGGCCTTTGATATTGGCGATCACCTGGCGGGCCTGACCTTCCACGTCTTCCACTTCGATTTTGCCTGAAGCTGGGTTGATGGGGATCTGGCCGGAGCAGAACAGCAGATTGCCGGTGCGAACAGCCTGGGAGTAGGGACCAACAGCGGCGGGAGCTTGGGTGGTGGCGATGATTTGCATGATATAGCTGACAGAAGACTTTTAATTGATACAAAAACAACTGAGAGTGGCAGTTTGTCGTTTGTTTCCTTTGGTCTTCAAGTGTTTTGTGACCTGCCCGCCTGCCCATGAATTATCTTCGTTTTAAACACGCCCGTTTTTCAGCCCGTTTTCCCGAGCACTATCGCTACTCGGCGAGTCACTACTGGATGGCCCCAGTGGAGGGGGAGGAGGGTTTATGGCGTGTAGGATTTACCAAATTTGCCACTCGTATGCTGGGTGAGCTGGTGGACAGCCAGTTCGTTGTGAAAGAGGGCGATGCCATTGTGCCGGGCCAGAACATCGGCAGCGTGGAAGGGTTCAAGGCGGCCAGTGATGTGTATTCAGTCATGGAAGGCAGCTTTGCGGGGACCAATCCTGAACTTCAGGCAGATGCCTGCATTGTGAAAAAGGATCCCTACATTGTCGGCTGGCTGTATTCCGCCCGTGGCGAACCCGAGGAGGAATCCATGGATGGGCAGGGTTACCTGGCCCTGTTGGAAGAGACCATCCGTAAGATGCAGGAGGCGGGTTACGGGGATGAAGATGCCAGTGCTGAGGAGTGAACTTTATTGACGAGTTCGTGTTATAACATACGTTATCACCATGGCCATTGAAACCAAAGTGCGTAAAGTCGGCAACTCATTAGGCATTGTGCTTCCTAAAGAGGCATTGACGGCGCTGAAAGTTGAAGAGGGCGCAACACTGTATCTCACTGAAGCTCCAGATAATACTCTTCGGGTCACAGCTGGTGACGAAGACTTCAAAAAAAAGATGGAGATAGCTGAAAGCTTAATGAATCGGTACAGAAACGCCCTTCGAGAATTGGCAAAATGACTCGCCATATCTGGCTTAACGTTCGCGATTGCCATGCTATACAGGCTACCTCTTTGCAACGCTTTGGTGGGCTCGAAGGCATTCGTGATGAAGGCATGCTGGAAGCGGCAGTTTGCCGTCCACAGCAATTAGATCACTACGGAGAGCCAACTATATTTGATTTGGCTGCTTCATACGCCTTTGGCATTATAAAAAACCACCCGTTCATTGATGGCAACAAACGCTGTGGCTTTCTAATGGCTGCGATGTTCCTTGAATGTAACGGCTACTGGGTTCGAGCTTCAGAGGAGGAAGCGGTTTTCTTTACGCTGGGCCTTGCCGCCAGCGACATCAGCGAAGCAAAATACGCAGCCTGGCTGGAAAGGAACTGTCTCAAAGCGCAGGCATAAGCTACATATTAGAGAATGGCAGGAATCTGCTCAATTCCTCCATTCGCTTGAATCACCTGCAGTTTGCGGGCGTTATTATCCTTTGAGACATGATTTTTTCCCTCACCACCCGCATGCTCAGCTCGGTGGACCCTCAGTGTCTGGCCAAGATTGCCTGGAACTTTGGGTTCAAAGGAGCCCGTTCAGTGCTGCTTTACCGTCGGCGAATGAAGCAGGGTATTTATTTTCCGCCCTTTCTTTATTTGAGCATTCTGAACTCCTGCAATCTGCGTTGCCAGGGTTGCTGGGTGGATGTCGAAGCACCGCGTAATGCGATTGATCTGGATACGCTGAACCGAACGATCAATGACGCCCGCGAACACGGGAACTCGTTCTTTGGTATTCTGGGCGGCGAGCCCTTTATGCACCCGGAGTTACTGGATCTGCTGGCGCAGCATCCGGATTGTTATTTCCAGGTTTTTACGAATGGCCAGCTGATTACGGAAAAGACGGCCAGGGCACTACGCCAGCTTGCCAATGCCACTCCGCTCGTCAGTATTGAAGGAACCTCCACGGTAAGCGATGAGCGCCGGGGCAACAAAAACGTGCTGAACCGTACGCTGCGTGGCTTGCAGAACTGCCTGGATCAAAAGCTACTGACCGGCGTGGCGACAAGTCTTTGCCAGAGTAATCTGGACGATCTGCTCAACGAGGCCTGGCTGGACAAACTGATCCAGATGGGCGTGCATTATACCTGGTATCACACCTACCGGCCCGTAGGGCCAAAGATCACGCCGGAGCTGGCGCTGAAGCCGGATCAAATCAAGCAGATACGCAGATTTGTGGTGAACATGCGGGCAAAAAAACCCATTACCATTGTGGACGCCTATTATGATCACGCCGGGCAGGCGCTGTGCCCCATGGCCACCGGCATCAGTCACCATGTAAGTCCAGGCGGGCACATTGAACCCTGTCCGATCATCCAGTTCGCCACGGAGGACATTAAAGATAAAAGAGGCCTGTATGAGACTTTCACCAGCAGTGCTTTCCTGGCAGATTTTCGTGATACCGCCGCAAAGCATACCCGCGGCTGCATTGTCCTGGAACGCCCAGACCTGGTTAAGGAGCTAGCGCACAAGCATGGGGCAAAGGACACCACGATCCGTCAGTCAGCCGTGGCGGAACTGGATCGTATGTCACCCCGGCCAAGCCAGTGGGTGGAGGACGAGCAGGTTCCTGAAAAGCACTGGATGTACTGGCTGGCAAAACGCTTTTTCTATCAAGATTTCGGCGTTTATAAGAACCTGGCCAAAGGAGCTTCCGCGCCCCGATGATGCAAAGGAAGTGTTTTAAAAATCCGTGTTTCTGAAGCGAATTGCGGATAATTATTAAAAAATTGTTGCTCTATTCGTCGGCTATGCCATTTTGTCGGCCCTCCATTGCTGACGGAGGTTCAACCGAACAATTTCTTAGGCTTATGTCATACGCAGTCATCAAAACCGGCGGCAAACAATACCGTGTTGCCGTAGGCGATAAAGTGAATATCGAAAAGCTCGATGGTGAGCAGGGTGCTTCCGTGACATTCGGTGAAGTTCTTGTTTCCGGCCAGGGAGACTCCATTAAAGTGGGTGCTCCTTTCATCAGCGGTGGCAGTGTCATCGGTGAGATCGTGAAACAATTCCGCGCTCCTAAAGTAACCGCTTTCAAATTCCGCCGCCGTAAAGGTTATCATAAGACTACTGGCCATCGTCAGCACCTGACGCAGGTTAAAATCACCGGCATCAACGCTTAATTAATCCCAAGCTCAATTTCTTCTAAGGAGATCACGTCATGGCTCACAAGAAAGGTCAAGGTTCAGTAAAAAACGGACGCGATAGCCAAAGCAAACGCTTGGGCATCAAAAAATTCGGTTCCGAAATCGTCGTTGCTGGTAACATCATCGCTCGTCAGCGTGGCACCAAATGGACTCCCGGCAAAAACGTCGGCATTGGTCGTGACCACACTCTTTTTGCTCTTGTTGATGGCCTTGTGCGCTTCGACAAAGGCGGTCGCCGCGTGAATGTTGATCAGGCTGAAGTGATTTCCGCTTAATCAGGCTACGCCAGCATATTAGCTTAGAGCTTAGTTTTCTTGAAGACCCGTCATTGTGGCGGGTCTTTTTTGCTTTTAAGCAGGTTGAAACCACCCACACCCGTGCCCGTGGCTGACAGCTTCTATGTTGCAGAATGCTATGATGGCTGTATGGTGATGAAACATCTGCTGCATGAAACTGCTGCTGGAGACGAACAAAGATGGGAACTTGGTCCTTCGCCAAGACGGTTTGAAGGCCAGCCGATTTCTCATAGGCATCCCCGTCTTTTGCTTCGGACTGGTGCTCTTGTACGGGGTTGTTTCAGCTCCTGTCATTGCTCTTCAGCAAGATACAAGTCTGCCCAATGCTCTTCTAGGTGCGGTTGTCATGCTGCTTTTTGCCGCCATTACCCTGCCCATGGGCTGGTGGATGCTCTTCTCCCGATTCTGGATTGTCCTGGATTTAGGACTGCAACAGGTCACGGAAGTCAGCGACTGGCGGATAGGCCGCAAAAATAAAGTCACACCGTTCGGGCAATTCCGTACTATTCGCCTGGCAGTGGAACATCTGAGCGGAGATCCTCACAGAGACAATCGCAGGGGGAACACGCATATTCAGATGATCCGCCTCCTTTCTCATAATACCCTGAACCAGCCTTCGATTGAGCTGGGCTGGCTGAATTTCCGGGACCGTAACCAGGCTGAGGAGCTTGCCAAAGAAATCAGCCGACAGACTAATCTGCCGCTGCAGATTGTGGAAAGTGATGAACCTGTGCCTACTCCTGTCGAGGAAATGATGATGCATCACGATGACGAGGAGGCTGAAAACGATGAGTTGACCCCGTACAAAAAACTGGGCTCTTCGGCATAATCTGCACTGGTCAGTGATGATGGCTGTCCATCTGGCGGCGGTAGTCGCCGCGGCTGAAGAATTTTTCCAGCCACACGTAAGCTATGATAAAAAAATACCGGCTGCCCATCTCCTTAAGCTTGAGTTTAGGCACTCCAGCCTGACGGTTTTTCCAGGAAATCGGAACCACTGTCCACGTGTAACCCCGGACTATGGCCTTTAGTGGGATCTCCACCGTTAGATTGAAATGCGGTGAAATCAGAGGGCGGCAGCCATCAATGACCTCGCTGCGGTACGCCTTGAAAGCGTTGGTGGTGTCATTAAGAGGAATTCTGAAGAGATGCTTGATGCCGAGATTGACCAAGCGATTGATAAAGAGTTTTAGCCTTGGGTAATCATGCACAGAACCTCCTTTGATAAAGCGGCTGCCCATCACACATTCGTAGCCCTCTTGTAGTTTGTTCCAGTACTGAACGACATCATCCGGCGAGTCACTTGCATCTGCCATCATGATGACGACTGCATCACCCTTCATGGCATCCAATCCATAAACGATAGCCCTTCCGAACCCATGAGGACCGGGGTTGTCAACAGGGGCTAGGGTCGGCACGGACTTCATCAGAGCCTGCAACACGGCCCAGGTGCCGTCTTCGCTGCCATCATTCACCACGACTATTTCATGGGCGATACCCTGGGAGGCCAAGGTTTGATACAGATCCGTCACAGTACTGGGCAGGCTCCCCTCTTCA
>Ga0182737_1002371_pt1 | contig 15515 bp, 9 predicted proteins | sample eDN5th30CBELigOP_FD_128878 | JGI IMG/M metagenome (GOLD analysis project Ga0182737, IMG submission 128878) | Enriched Organic Plus compost microbial communities from Emeryville, California, USA - eDNA 5th pass 30_C BE-Lig OP (version 2) (version 2) ...
CGCCTTCACGTAGGTGGCGACGGCGCGGCGGTACTGCTCCTGGGCGCTCTGCGGGGCTCTCGGCATGCGCCGATCATGCCACGAGACGCTTCGAATGCTAATATTTCGACATCGAAGTCTTCGACGTCGAAGCCTGAACTCGCACCACCCGAATCAACCACAGCACTTCGACGGAGGAGATCCACCCATGCGCGCCCGGCTTCTCGTGCTCGCGTCCAGCATCGGCTCGCTCGGCTGGGGCGCCGTGCTGCCGTACCAGTTCGCCTACGCCGCCGAGACGCGCGGGTGGGGTGTGCTGCTCGCCGCCGCATCCGCATCCCTGTTCTCGGTCGGCGCCCTCGTGGCCGCACCCCTCGCGGGTCGTCTCGCCGACCGCCACAACCCCGTGACCGTCGCCGTCGTCTCACAGCTCGTGGGCGCCGCCGGCGTCGGCGCGCTCGTGTTCATCGGCGACGCGGTGTCGTTCCTCGTCGGCATGCTCGTCTTCGGACTCGGCCTCGCCGCCGCCGTGCCCGCCAAGCAGGTGCTCGCGCTGCAGTGGTCGACGAGCGGCGACCGCCGCAAGATCTTCGCCTACAAGTTCACGGGCGAGTCGCTCGGCATGGCCGCGGGCGCGTTCCTCGCGGGCCTCGTGGTCGACCTCGACCGCGTCGACGGCCTCGACGTCGGCTTCCTCATGGCCGCGGGCGGCTTCGTGCTGTCGTCGGCCATCATCTGGGCCGCCGGCCGCGTGCGCGGGGGAGTGGCGGATGCCGCCCTCGGTCGCGACGAGTCCTTCGGCGACGAGGCCCCGGCATCCGCGGTCGACGTGTCGGCGACCATGCAGGAAGCGAACACCGGCGCGATCGCGGTGGTCGACGCATCCGGACGCCGCAGCCAGCGCGGCGCCCTGCGCACGATCTTCGCCGACCCGGCCCTGCGCTGGACGGCTGTGCTCACCACGACCCTCGCCCTCGGCTTCTACGCCCAGTTCGAGTCGGGCCTGCCCGCGTACGCGCTCACGGTGCTCGACGTCGACGCCTCGGCGATCGGCATCGCGGCGGCCGTCAACTGCCTCGTGATCGTGGCGCTGCAGGTCGTGGTGGTGAAGCTCACCGCGAAGCGGAGCGCGCCGACACTGCTCATGGTGGTGGCGGGCATCTGGGTGTTCTCGTGGCTGCTGCTCTCGGCCGCGCACCTCGCGCCGGGCCTCGCGGCCGCGATCTTCATCACCACCCACGGCGTGTTCGCGGTGGGGGAGACGATGTACAGCCCCGTGCTCAACCCGCTCACCGCGTCGCTCGCGCCGCGCGGCATGGTCGGCCAGACACTCGGCACGATCGGCGCCCTGCAGACGGCGTTCTCGGCGGCGGGGCCGCTCGTGGCGGGCGTGATGCTCGGCGCGGGACTCGCGGATGCGTTCCTCGGGCTGCACATCGCGATCAGCCTCGCGGCGCTGTATGCGGCGTGGCGGATCCGGGGGATCCTGCGGGAGCGGGAGCGGATGCGGGGTGCTGCTGCGGCTTCGCGCGCGAGCGAGGAGAGTGAGCCGCCGACGAGCCCGATCGGGCTGGTGAGCGCCGGGGCCTAGGGCTCGGCCCCACATTTGGGGCGCGCCCGCATCCGAGATCCAGAGGATTCTGTCAGCGTGAGCGAGGATTCGTCGTCTGCCGGCGCCGGTGCCCGGCGCGAGTACCAACGCCGCGCGGCGCGCGACGAGGCGCGCATCCGCGAGACGTGGGGGCAGGGCAAGCTCGGCACGCTCGCGGTCGCTCTGAGCCTGAGCGGCAGAGCACCCGGGCCTGGAGCATCGGGGCGATCGGTGAAGAAAAGGTAGGGCGCCACCTCGACTCGATCGCCGGCGAATCGGTGCGCGTGCTTCACGATCGACGAATTCCCGGGCGCACGTCCAACATCGACCACATCGTCGTCACGGCGCACGGGGTGTGGGTCGTCGACACGAAGCGGTATAAGGACAAGAGGCCGAGCCTCCGAGTGGACGGCGGCATCATTCGCCCGCGCACCGAGGTGCTGCTCGTCGGTGGACGCGACCAGACGAAGCTCGTAGATGGCGTGCTCGCTCAGGTCGACCGCGTCGCGGCGGTTGTGGGCGAGGTTCCCGTGCGCGGCGTCCTCTGCTTTGTAGACGCCGAGTGGCCTCTCATCGGGGGCGGATTCGTCACGCGCGGTGTGGAGGTGCTGTGGCCGGGCAAGCTGCTGAAGCTGCTCCAATCTCCCGATGTCGGCGGCTTGGATGTGGGCGCCGTGGCTGCGTCCCTTGAGCGGGTATTCCGTCCTTCCGTCAGGGGCTGAGCTGTCTCCCGAGGGTCCGGCGAGAGCTCGCGACCTCGTCGACAGAATCTCGCGGTCATCGAGCCTGCCGCCTGAATGGGGACGTGCGAAGGAGCGCCGGGGCTCCCTACGCTCGCCTCGACCCGAGGAGGATGCATGCCCGGACCCGGTTTCGCCGTAATCGACCTGGAGACCACCGGACTGTTCCCCGGCGGTCACGACCGCATCGTCGAGCTTGCCGTAGTACACGTCGACGAGCACGGTCTGATCACCGGCCAATGGGAGACGCTGCTCAACCCGGGACGCGACCTCGGGCCGCAGCAGATCCACGGCATCCGGGCGGCCGACATCCTGGATGCGCCGACGTTCGTCGAGGTCGTTCCGCAGCTTGTCGAGCTGCTCGACGGCCGCGTGCCGGTGGCGCACAACGCTCGCTTCGACTCCGGTTTTCTCTTCGCCGAGCTCGAGGCAGCGGGCGTTGAGCTGTGGCAGCGGCCCGAGTTCCTGTGCACCATGCTGCTCGCGCGCGACTACCTGCCGGGTTCGGGGCGTGCGCTCGCCGATTGCTGCGACGCGTTCGATATCCCCCTCGCGGGCGCCCACCGCGCGAGCGTGGACGCTCTCGCGACGGCGAGCCTGCTCTCGGCCTATATGGCGTCGGATTCGAACATCTCGCTCTGGTTCGAGGCGCTCGAGCGGGCCTCTGCCTTCGGCTGGCCGCCGATTCCGGATGTCGTGGTGACGCGCGCCTGGCGCGCACGTCCCGAGACGGTCGCCGAGATCACGGCGGCCAGCTTCCTCGAGCGCATCACGCGCAAGCTGCCCGAGTTCGCAGGCCCCGCCGAGCAGGCCGAGTACCTGGCGATGCTCGACCGCGCCCTCATCGACCGCCACATCTCGGCGACCGAGGCGCACGCGCTTGTAGCGCTAGCCGAGGAGCTCGGTATCGACCGAGCCTCCGTCGTCGCCCTGCACCGCCGCTACTTCGACGATCTCGCCACCGTTGCGTGGGCCGATGGCGAGTTGACCGAGGCGGAACTCGCTGACCTGGTAGCTGTCGCCGACCTGCTCGATGTTCCGACGGACGCGATCGGCGAGGCGATGGATGCGTCGCGCTGGGTCGCGGCGTCGACGTCAGTCGTCGACTCGGCTGCTCACCACTTCGCGCTCGCGCCGGGCGCACTGGTGGTGCTGACCGGCGAGATGTCGGTACCTCGTGCTGCGATCGAACTCGAGCTTGTGGCGCGCGGCTACACCCCGTGGCCCGCCGTGACGAAGAAGGTGGCGCTCGTGGTGGCAGCTGACCCCGACTCGCTCTCGGGCAAGGCGCGGAAGGCACGCGACTATGGGATCCCGGTCGTGGGCGAGAGCGCGTTGTGGGGGTTGCTCGGGGCGTGAACCGTGTCGACAGCTAATCAGGCGGCCGCACCTGGCGTCCGTCTCCGTGGGCACGTTTGTTCGGACGCGCATCGACGGGGTCACTCGAGTTGCGCGACGGCCAGATCCGGATCGCGTCCGACGTAGTCACGACGATCCCCGCGACTGAGCATGCGCGCGTTCGCCTGGAACGTCGCGGGCCGTGGTGGGAGGTCGTGCCACCATCGGGTGCACCCCTGCGTGGACTATCGACGGGCTCGGCGACCGAATTCAGTGGCTTGGTCGAACTCGCCGTGGCGGACCACGACGCAACTGCAGCGAACGTGCGGATCGCGACGTGGTGGTCGGAGTTGCACGCGGCGTTCGCTGCAGCGTGGAGTCACCGACGGTGGTTCACCGAGGCCGACATCGCCGCCTGGGATACCGCCCGAACCCAGGCCATCTTGCCCGACCTTTCCGGCCCGGCTACGGCGGCGCTCAGGGGTGACATGCAACCTCCGACACCCACAGCTGATTCGAGAATGGCTGGCGGCTGCCGGGGCGGCGTAGCCCGCAAAGTGGGGCCTTCGTGCACCCACAATTGGGCACTTGCGCTCGCCGCAGGCGCCACGTCAAACTGAACGCGTTCTCCCGGATGGGGGAGCGGCATCACTCACATGAATCCCGGATGGGCTTCTGGAAACGCGCATACCGCGCAACTCATGAAGCCGACTGTCAGGTCGGCTTTTCCTGTATCCAGGAGCTCTCCTTCGAAGAAGAGGAGAGAGACTATGAACCAGACCACCACCGAACCCGTCGTGCTCAAGTTCGAGCAGCTCGCCGAGCAGACGGTCAGCGGCATCACGCGCATTTCAGGATTCGTCCGGGCGCGTCACTTCGTTCCCGTCATCGACGAGCTCGACCTCGAGGCGAACCCGCGCTCGTCAAAGGTCGGGAAGGTGACCGCCGCGATCATCGAGTCGATCCAGACGACCCCTGAGGAGTTCCCCTTCAAGACGAAGGGCGTGCTGCTCGGCGCGACGAGCTACGAGCGGCTCGATCGCGGTCGCATCAGGATCGAGTGCCGCGAACGCGACAAGGAGGGCATCCTCGACGGCGGCCACAACACGCTCGCGATCGGTCTGCACCTCCTCGCGCTCGCTGGCGTATCGGACGTCAAGATCCGCAAGGCCCGTGACTGGTCCGCGTTCCGTGCCCTGTGGGATGCGGAGCGCGAGACGGTCGCCGAGCTGAGGGGACGGCTGTCGGCCTTCGGCACGCTCGAGCCCGGCGACGACGAACTGGCCTTCCTTATCCCCGTCGAGCTGATCGTACCGAGCGACCCCGACGATGAAGGCGTCGTCGATGCGTTCCAGTCGTCGATCCTCGAGATCTGCGCCGCCCGCAACAACAACGCCGAGTTGGTGGTGGGGGCGAAAGTCAACAAGGCGGGCTACTTCGACGACCTGCGGAGGATGCTTCCGGAGGGGATCGCCGACCGCATCGAGTGGAAGGCCGGCGAGGCTGCGCCCGTGAAGGCGGCCGACCTCGTGGCGCTCACCTGGATCCCGCTCAGCATGCTCGACCCGATGCCGGTCGACGAGGGCGAGAAGCCGGTCACCGCACCCATCCCACAGAATCTTTACCGGAGCAAGGGCGAGTGCGTGCAGAAGTTCCACGACCTCATGCAGTTCGACGCTGTGACCGCCGATCACGGAGGTCATGCGGAGCTCCGCAATCCGCGCGTGCGGAGCGCATTCGAGGTCGCCGCGCAGATGCCCGCGCTATTCGACCTCATCTCGGCCAAGTTCCCTGGCGCATACAACAAGAACGACGGCAAATACGGGCGTATCGCGGCGGTGAAGAAGCTCAATCCTGAGAACGGGAAGCCGCGCCACGCCAAGTTCTCGGGCGGGAAGATCGACACCTCGAGCCCGGAGGGCTTCCTGTACCCGCTCGTGTACGGGCTCATCGCGCTCATGGAGCAGACACCTGCGGGTGAGGTGCGTTGGAAGACCGATCCCGTCTCGTTCCTGGAGCGCAACCTCGTGACGATCGCCGAGCAGTACAAGGACGTCATCTCGGCCTTCAACTGGGACCCGATGAAGGTCGGCAAAGCCCCCCTCGCATACAACGTGGTGAAGACCGCGTACGCAAGCCTGCTCGCGGACGAGCAGGCGGCAGCCCGATGAGCACCATCCGTTCGTCCTTCGACGTGGCCCAGGTCGCCGTCGAGGTGCTCGACGGCGAACGCACCATCGCCGGGCGTCCGTGGGGCAAGGCTGACGGCCCGGAGCTCGAGGCGACCGCCACGATCGCCCGAGTCATCACTCCGGATGGGTTCGTGGGATTCATCGCGCTCGAGCGATGGCCCGACGGCGAGACGGACCTGCGCCTGACCGACTCGGTGGGAGAAGCCGGCGAGTACGGGCGCCTGCATCAAGCCGGTACCCTGGCGGTCAAGCGCGACGAGGGGCGCCTCGTCGCGATGCTCAAGGCTTTGAAGTACGGCCCGAAGGGATACGCCCAGCTGGCCAACGTCGAATGGGCAGATCTCGACGGGCTGGCCGGTCGAGACGCGCGCCGGCTACTGACCGAGCTCGGGGCCAGATCGTGTGCGGACTACGGCGATCTCTGGGACACGAGCGCACAGTATCGACGGCGCCCGGGCATCGAGGTTCCCACCGAGGAGCCGAGCGCTCTGTTCGCAGCATTCGTACTCACCCGGGTCGTCCCGCTGATGCGCCGATACGGCAAGCCGGGTGTCGAGGCGGTGGAGTGATGGCGGAGGCGATCCGTCCCATCGAGCTCCCCGAGTCGCGCAGCTATGGCGAGCTCATGAAGAGCTTCTTCACTCTATGGCGATCGCTTGGCGATGAACTCGCGGATGTCGCGTCGTCGACTCTCGAACTGGTCCGGGGGCCAGGCTGGTTCGACGATCTCGTCGCACGCCGTAAGGCGCAGAAGGCGCCTCCGTTCCAGGGCTGGCGCCAGGACCCGCGAGACCTGTCGATCATCCTCGGCGACTATGCGCGCGAGCACGACTCGCCGTACCGCCAGGTGCTGAGCGGGACGGCGGCGAGCACCGCCGTGGCCAAGAAGCTGCAGAGCACCCGCAACCTCTGGGTGCATGCGACGGAGGACCCGAACGCAAGCGACCTGCGCGACTTCGTCAAGCTCGTCATCGAGTTCGGCAAGCTCGAAGGCCTTGCGATCGCCGGACGGGCCGTCCCCCTCGGCAAGCGGATCGAGCGTCTCATCACGGGCCAATACCAGGGCCCGAGGTCCGTCCCTACCGTGTCGGAAACGCGAGCCGACGCGCCACCGGCGCCCCCGGCGCGGCCCGAGACCGAGGCGACTCCTGCCGCCCCGCCGCCTCGCCCGCGGATCGGAGGTCTTTGGACCGGGGAGATCCCGGCCGCGCGCTACACGCGAACACGGTTCGGTGATGTCGTCGACGCGACCGGGAACTCCATCGCTGCGCGCGTGACGGGTGACGCCACGGAGCGATTCCGGGCGTGGTTCGCGGCTCGCCCCCTCGACAACCGTGTCTGGATCGCCGAAGACGGTGCAGTCGGCGGCTACGTCTCGGGTGACGCCCGCCTGCTCGGCTGGACATCCGCAGACCCCGAGGACGAATGGGCCCGCGGCTTCTACACCCCGCACTGGTATGAGGTCGTCGACGGCCGGGTCGTCGACCTCGACTCGTTGGCGACCCGGGAGCTTCCGGGCGTCGCGGTCCGGAACGGAACGATCCTGCGCGTGACGACCTACGGTGACCTCATCGCCATCGACGACAGCGGCAATGGCCGGGTGGCCGTCGTCAGCCCGGCGAACTGGTTCCCGGGTCACCTGGGGTGACCCGATGTCGGCGCCCGACGCTATCCTGATCGACTGCGCTCGTGGGCTGCAGTATCTGAACCCATCCGAAAGGTCCACCGCATGGCACTCCCGCTGAACATCGTCGGTTCCCGCAGCGTCCCCTGGAAGGACGCCCTTCCCGAGGGGGTGTCCGGTTCCGAGGTGATCTTCGGGCGGGATGACGCGGGTGTGGGAGCGGTGCAGATCGCGGTCGCGACGACCACGGTGCGGCCGACCAAGGGCACGCTCACGGCGCTGTGGAAGACGCGCGGACAGAACGTCGCAATGCCCGTCGTCGTCGCAGCAGTAGCACCCGAGGGGGTGTGGCTGCACGGTCCCGACGAGAAGGAGGATCCGGCCGGCCCCGTTTCGATCAAGCAAGCCGAGCGCCTCCTTCAGTCGGTCCTCGACGAGCCCAACGGCATCGCAGCCCACACCCAGGTCCGCGCGATCCGCAACCACCTCGGCACCGTGGGCGGCACCGGGTTCGTCAATCACTTCCTGTTCGCGACGTACCACCTCCGCACGGACGTGCCGCGCCGGGTGGACTGGGGTGCCGCCCGGCAGCGCGCCGTCTCGCTGTTGTCGAAGCGGGGCAAGGAGCTCATCGAGGCCCTGGGATTCACCACAGATCCGGCGACCGGCGGCGCGCTGGTCCTCCGTGCCGCGTCGGGTTCTCGACGGGCGATCGCGGTGCTGCTCGACGAGAGCGAGAACTTCGACCAGAAGAGCGCCAAGTACCAGCTCTCGCCCGTCGCTCACGGACTCGAGGTGGCCGGCCGCGAGGAGGTGCCGTGGGTCATCGTCATGCGCAAGGACACCCTGCGTCTCTACCCCGGACGCGATGGTGTCGGAGTCGGGCAGCGCGGCCAGTCGGAGACCTACTTCGAGCTCGATCTCGCATTCCTCGACGAGGAGTTCGCGGGGCTCCTGCCGCTGATCTTCTCGGCCGATGCCCTCGAGAAGGACGGCACCGCCGACCAGATCCTCACCGGTTCCGGCAAGTACGCCGCCGATCTCGGCACGAGACTCCGCGACCGGGTCTATGAGGGCGTCGTGCCCGTGCTGGCGACGGCGATCGCCCAGAGGCTGCCGAGCATCGGACTCGCCGTCGATGCGGATGGCCTCCGCACTGCGTACGCGCTCACGATGCGCATCCTGTTTCGCCTGCTGTTCCAGGCCTACGGCGAGTCGAGCGAGCTCCTTCCGGTCGAGAACGACAACTACCGGGCGAACAGCCTGCAGCGTTTCGTCGCGAGCATCGACGAGAAGACGGAGTTCGACGAGAACGCGTCGTCGATCTGGCTCGACCTGGTGCAGGTGTGGGACGCGATCGCCAACGGCAACAAACAGTGGGGCACCCCTGCCTACGGCGGCAGCCTCTTCGATCAGAGCTCGGCAGAGGGCGAGCTCATCGAGAAGTTGAAGCTGCCCGACAGCGTGACGGGACCGGCGCTCCGCGCCATGCTGACCGAGCGCACAGAGGATGGCGTGCTCGGTGCGGTCGACTTCCGGTCGCTGCAGGTGCGCGAGTTCGGCACCATCTACGAAGGCCTTCTCGAGTCCTCGCTCTCGCTCGCCGAGGGCGACCTCACGCTCGACAAGAACGGCGCGTTCGTGCCGGCGAAGGAGGGCGACGCGGTCGTCGCGCGCGCGGGCGAGCCGTACTTCCACTCCGCTTCGGGTGAACGCAAAGCGACAGGCTCGTATTACACCCCGAAGATCGTCGTCGATCACCTCATCGACCGCTCCATCGTGCCAGCGATCGAAAAGCACCTGGATCGGGTTCGCGAACTGATGGAGAGCGGGCGCGAACGCGAGGCGGCAGACCTTTTCTTCGACTTCCGGGTCGCCGATCTGGCGATGGGGTCTGCGCACTTCCTGGTGGCGGCGGTGGACAAGATCGAGCGCTACATGCGCGACTTCCTCACGGTGACGCCGGTGCCGGGAGTGCGTGCCGAGCTACAGCGTCTCGCCGAGTCGGCGCAGCGGGCGCTCAACGAGGTGTCGATCGCCGAAATCGAGATCAACGAAGCGCAGCTGCTCCGCCGGCAGGTGGCGAGGCGGTGCGTCTATGGGCTCGACATCAACCCGCTCGCCGTCGAGCTGTCGCAACTGGCGATCTGGATCCACACGTTCGTGCCGGGCCTTCCGATGGCGAGTCTCGATCACAACCTCGTGCTCGCCAACTCGCTCACCGGTATCGGCACGGTGGACGAGGCGATCGACGCGCTGGCGGTGGGTGACCTTCTCGCGCCGCTCATCAAGGAACCCCTCGACGCGGCCCGTGACCTGCTGATCGACTATGCGAACGCCAGCGAGGCCGATAAGGCCGAGGTCGCTAGGGGCGCGGAGGTGCTCGCGCAGGCTCGGCAGGCGGCCGCTCCCGCGAAGGCAGTCTTCGATGTGGCCGTCGCGATGCGCCTCGGTATCGTCAAGCAGGGTTCTGCCTTCACCCAGGAGGACATCGATGAACTCGCCCGCGACCCGCGAGTCGTGGAAGCCGTGGACCCTCTCCTGCCTGCGCACATGCCGTACCTCTTCCCCGAGGTCTTCCTGCGCGGCAACGGCGGATTCGATGTGTTGCTTGGCAACCCACCGTGGGAGAAGGTTCATGTTGAAGAGCATCAGTGGTGGGGACTGCGGATCCCGAAATTGAGGAGCATGCCGCAGAAGGAGCGGGTCGCCGCCCTTGCGCAATTCCGTGCGGGGCGCCCCGACCTCGAAGCCCAGTACAGCGCCGAGATCGCAGCGACAAAACTGCTCAACGAGGCCGTCGCTGCCCTCCCGTTTCCCGGGCTAGGGTCCGCTCACCTGGACCTCTATCAGGCCTTCGCATGGCGATTCTGGCGGCTGGTGCGAGAGACCGGGCGGGCCGCGCTGGTGCTCCCGCGCGGCGCGCTTTCGGGCTCAGCGTTGGCCGAGTGGCGTCGGCAGGTGCTCCAGGAGGGGGCATTCGCTGACGTTACTTTCCTGCTCAACAATCAGAACTGGGTCTTTCCCAACGTGCACCCTCAGTACACGGTCGGACTTACGGTGATCGGACGCGGACCCTCCCACGTGGCTCGCTTCTGTGGTCCATTTGCGAGTGAAGCAGAGTTCATCCGCGGTGCTGACGACGGCGCGGAAGTCGAGGCGGCTGAATTCCTCTCGTGGTCGTCGACCGCGGCCTTCCCTCTCATCCCCGACGCGAAGTCCGCCGAGGTCTTCGTCCAGATGAAGCGCTCGCCCCGGTTCGATGAGGCGCGCCCAGGCTGGGAGTTCCGGCCCATCCAGGGAGATCTGAACGCTACTGCTGACAAGGACAAGTTCGAATTCGACACGGACGAGCCGCGCGGGCGCATCCCCGTGCTCGCGGGCGCCTCGTTCAACATCTGGAACCCCGACTTCGGCAAGCCGTACGCCTATGCGAAGCCGGAGGTACTCCGTCCCGCGCTCACGCAGAAATTGGAGCGCGCCATCGGTAACGCACGCTCGGCGTACTACCGGATGGCCTTCGGTGACGGTGAGCTTCCCATTGATCGCGCGCGAATCGCCTTCCGCGATATTGCGCGGGCGACGGACACACGCACGACGATCGCCGTGCTGTTGCCTCCCGGTGGGGCCGTTGTCCATAACGCTCCTGTCCTGATCGCTCGGCAGGGTGATCCCCGTGCGCAGGCATTTCTCTTGGGTGTCCTGTGCTCGATACCGTTCGACTGGGGTGCTCGGCGCTGGGTAGAGCTCCACCTCACGTTCGACGTGCTCTCCGCACTCCCCGTGCCGCGCTACGACGCCCTTTCTCCTCTCGCCGCCCGTGTCGTCGAGATCGCTGGTCGCCTGGCCGCGGTCGACGAGCGATTCGCTGTCTGGGCGGGTCAGGTTGGCGTGGAACCGGGAACAGCGGGCGACGAGGCGCTGAGGGGCGATCTCATTGCCGAGCTCGACGCCCTGGTCTCGCTGCTCTACGGACTCACTGCAGACCAGGTCGAGCACGTGTTCGCCACGTTCCACCGCGGCTGGGACTACCGCCCACGGCTCGAAGCGGTCCTTGAGCACTACAACCGCTGGAAGGAGCACGCATGAGCGAGCAGCTTCCCGTCTTCGCGACGAACCGCATCGCCCCTGAGATGCGTGTCGGGGACGAGATCAACCGGCTCTTCCGCGTCAACCGGGAGGCGCTGGGTTCCGCGGCGACCGCCGCAATCGCCACGGCGTATGTGAACCCGGACGGCTTCCTCTACATCGCGGACGAGCTGGAGAAGATGCCCCGGGTGCGTCTGCTGCTGGGTGCCGAACCGCTGCCGGAGCCCGAACTCGGGCCCCACGCAGAGGGTGTCGGGCATCGACTGCAGGATGCGCTGGCCCAGCACGACAGGTGGCTCCGCGCAGAGCGGGACGCCCTCGGCTTCACACAGAAGTCCACCTCCGCGGCCAGGCGCCTGGTCGAGTGGCTGCGCGCCGCAGACGAGGCAGGAGAACCTGTTGTGGAGATCCGCCGATACACCGGCGGCTTCCTCCACGGGAAGGCGTACATCAGCAACCACCCCACGCATCCGGCCTACCTGGCGGGATCAAGCAACCTCACGCTTGCGGGGCTCACCCGCAACGCCGAGCTCAACGTGGGCGCCTCGAACTCCCATGGCTCGACGCCGCAGGTGATCGAATGGTTCGAGGACTGCTGGGCCGACAGCGCCCCGTATGACCTGGCGGCCCTCTACGAACCGCTCTGGGCGCCGCACACTCCGTGGGAGATCTTCCTTCGGATGCTGTGGGAGCGCTACGGCTCCACCCTCGACGAGGACGCCCCCGGACCGACCCGCTTCGACCTCACCCGGTTCCAAGCGGACGGTGTTAAGCGCATCCGCCGCCTCCTCGACGAGGTCGGGGGAGTGCTCGTCGCCGACGAGGTGGGCCTCGGCAAGACCTACCTCGCCCTCGAGGTGATCGCCGCGGCGACGGAGGTACTGCGCCAGCGTGTGATGGTGGTCGCGCCTGCAGCACTCAAGTCCAGTGTCTGGGAGCCGCTGCTCCACCGGTACGGATTCTCGCGATGGGTCACGGTGCACTCCTACGAGGAGATGGCGCGCCGGATGGATGAGGACGACGACCGGCACCGGGAGTTCCTCTACACGGCGGAGGACGCCGCCCTGGTCATCGTCGACGAGGCGCACAACCTCCGGAACGCGAACGCGAAGCGCTCGGCCACACTTGATCGCGTGATCCTCTCGGGGAAGCACCCGAAAAAGGTCGTGCTGCTCACCGCGACGCCGGTCAACAACTCGCTCATCGACCTCGAGACGCTCATCAAGTACTTCGTGCGCGACGACGCGCGTTTCGCGAGCGAGGGCATTCCGTCGATCCGCGATTACATCCGCACCGCCCAGCGGCTCGATCCGGAGGCGCTCACGCCCAACCACCTGTTCGACCTGATGGACCAGGTGGCCGTACGCCGCACCCGTCAGTTCGTCAAGAACAACTACAAGGGTGAGACGGTGCCTGGCCCCGGCGGGAAGAAGATCCCGGTCGAGTTCCCCGACGCCAAGGTGCGCCGCGTCGACTATACGCTCGACGAGCCGGGTCGGAGACTCGTGGATGCGGTCACGTACGCGCTCGACATCCCGGAGGAGGAGAAGCATGCGGCGTCCTTCGAGGTGCGCCGCAGCGACCGCGGCCGGCTGCTGCTCTCGAGGTACGCACCTAGCGCGTATCTCCGATCCGAGAAGCTCGACGGCACACAGGTCACCAACATGGGTCTGCTCCGGTCGGCGCTGCTCAAGCGCCTCGAGTCCTCGCCGCTCGCGCTGGCCGCGACGCTCGAGGTGCTCATCGCCGCCCACGAGGCGTTCCTCTCCGCGCTCCACAAGGGCCATGTCCTGATCGGTGGTGCGCTCCGTGACTACATCAACTCGGAGTCCGAGGACCTCGATGAGATCCTCGCCGGCCTCGACGAGGACACCGAGCACCAGGCGACGCCGGCCTCGGAGTACCACGCGGACCTGCTCCGCGACGACGTGGCACTGGATCTGGAGCTGCTTCGCGAGATCCATGTGCTCGCTCGAGAGGCGGGCCATGCGTCGGAGCCCAAGGTCGGGAAGCTCGTCGAGGAGCTCGGTTCGATCGCCACGGCGGCTGCCCCGGTGAGCCCCAAAGGGTTGTCGTCTGCCGACAGGCGGAAGGTGATCGTCTTCTCGACGTACGCCGACACGATTCGCGATCTGCACGCCCGCCTCACGGACGCGCTCGCGGAGGCCGACGATACGTCTCCACTCTCTCCCTACCGCGGCCGCCTTGCGCCGCCGATCATCGGCCAGTACGCCTCCGGCAAGACCGGCGGTGTGCATCAGGAGAGCCGGGCCAATGCGATCGCAGGGTTCGCGCCCAGAACTGCGGGCCGGCTCGATGGCGAGGGCAACCCTCTCGACGACGATGAGTACGACATCCTGCTCACTACCGACGTGCTCGCGGAGGGCGTCAACCTGCAGCAGGCGGCGGAGATCATCAACTACGACCTGCCGTGGAACCCGATGCGCATCGTGCAGCGACACGGTCGAGTCGACCGCATCGGAAGCCAGCATCCGGAGATCCACCTCGGCGTCTTCTACCCGTCGGAGCACCTCGATGAATACCTGCAGCTTGAGGCGACGCTGATCCGAAAGCTCAAGCAGGCGGATGCCGCCGTCGGTACAGGCGTCGTGCTGCCCGGCATCTCTGCATTCCCGCCGAAGGACCACTACGACGCCGACGACCTGACAGCCGAGATCCAGGAACTCGTCGATTCGGCTGGTGGGTCCGCAGCCGGGTCGGGCGAGGAGTACCGACGTCGGCTGCTGAACGCCCTCTCCGAAGACCCAGGGCTCGAGCAGCGGCTCAACGACCTCCCCCTCGGGGTCGGAAGCGGCTTCGAGAACCCGTTGGTCGACGGCAACATGTTCGTGTTCTGCATGCGGATGGGGGGAACGGGCCGCGTCTGGTTCCGCAACGTGAGCGCTGGCGCTGACTGGACTCCGGAGCCCGACGAGAATGGCGCCTGGCGCGTCGAGGACGACACGTTGAAGTCGCTCGTGTCGGCCGATCCGGGGTCGGCGGCGCGAGAGCGGATCCTCTCTGACGAGGCCTACCGTGCTGCCTACGACGCCTGGGCGATCGCGCGGGAGGATGCCTTTGGGGAGTGGATGAGGGGAACGGACCCGAACACACTCGTCGGTGCGGTTCCGCGCGCCTTCAAGGACGCGCTCCGGGTGGTGATGGAGCACGGAGGGCAGTTTCTCGGTGAGCGTCTGATCGAGGTCGCGAAGCGGCTCCAGACAGTTCCCAGCGCCAAAGCGCGGAAGGCGATGCGAGGCGCACTTCGGGACGCCTCGACGTCGGCAGAGCAGGTTCAGGGGATCGTCCGGGTGCTCGACGAGTTCGGCATCCAGCCGGCGGAGAAGGTCGAGCCGCTTCCCGTGATCGGCATCGACGAGATCAAGCTCGTCGCGTGGATGGCCGTACAGGGTACGCGACGGGAAGACGCTGAGAGGAGCCACGAGTGAGCGCCACCGTGTTCAGAACCACCACCTTCAATCTCCGGCATCTTGCGGACAACATCCGGCGCGGCGACATCGCTCTGCCCGAGCTCCAGCGCCCGTTCGTATGGTCCAACTCGAAGGTGCGCGATCTCTTCGATTCGATGTATCGCGGTTTCCCCGTTGGTTATCTGCTGTTCTGGGAGACGGGCGCCGAGGTCGGGGCCCGTCAGATCGGTGTCGCAGGTAAGGACGCACGCGTTGCCCGCTGGCTCATCGTCGACGGGCAGCAACGCATGACCTCGCTCTACTCGGTGCTGACGGGGGAGAGTGTCGTGAGAGAGGACTACTCGGAGTCGCGCGTGAAGCTCGCATTCCGCCCTCGTGACGGGCACTTCGCGGTTGCCGATGCGACTAGGCGGATTCAACCGGTGGTCGCAACGAGTTCTGTGAACTTCTCCGATGGTGTCAGATAGCCGAGCGTTTTGCGTGGTCGTCCGTTGAGCGAGTCCTGGATCGCGGTCAGCTCAGCGCGGGTGA
>Ga0182737_1002373_pt1 | contig 15500 bp, 9 predicted proteins | sample eDN5th30CBELigOP_FD_128878 | JGI IMG/M metagenome (GOLD analysis project Ga0182737, IMG submission 128878) | Enriched Organic Plus compost microbial communities from Emeryville, California, USA - eDNA 5th pass 30_C BE-Lig OP (version 2) (version 2) ...
CGCCGCTGAAAGGGGCATCCGTGAACGATCTGCTCGACCCGCTGCTGCTGTCGCGCTGGCAGTTCGGTCTGACGACGGTCTACCACTTCCTGTTCGTGCCGCTCACGATCGGACTCGCCACGACCGCCGCGATCTTCCAGACCGCGTGGTACCGCACGGGAAAAGCCGAGTACCTGCGCATCACGCGCTTCTTCGGCCAGATCTTCCTCATCAACTTCGCGATGGGCGTCGTCACGGGCATCGTCCAGGAGTTCCAGTTCGGCATGAACTGGTCCGAGTACTCACGGTTCGTCGGGGATGTGTTCGGCGCCCCACTCGCGCTCGAGGGCCTGCTCGCCTTCTTCTTCGAGGCCACGTTCATCGGCCTCTGGATCTTCGGCTGGGACAAGCTCCCGCGCGGCCTGCATCTCGCGACCATCTGGGCCACGGCGGTCGGCAGTGTCCTGTCGGCCTACTTCATCATCGCCGCGAACGCGTTCATGCAGAACCCCGTCGCGTATGAGATGAACGCCGAGAAGGGTCGCGCCGAGCTCACGGACATCTGGGAGCTGCTCACCAACCCCGTCGCGCTCGCGGCGTTCCCGCACACGATCGCGGCCGCGTTCATGGTGACGGCGGGTTTGATCATCGCGGCATCCGCCTGGCACCTGGCGCGAAACCAGCACCTCGACACCATGCGTCCGGCACTGAAGTTCGGCCTGTGGACGATGGTCGGGGCGGGGGCGGCGACCGTGCTGTCAGGCGACCAGCTCAGCCTCGCCATGGTCGCGACGCAGCCCATGAAGATGGCCGCGGCCGAGGCGATGTACAACACGGCGTGCGGGGCGGGCGCATCATTCTCGCTGTTCACACTCGGCACCCCTGACGGCTCCACCGAACTGTTCTCCATCCGGGTGCCGTACCTGCTCTCGTTCCTCTCGACGCACACCTTCGACGGCTGCGTCGAAGGCATCAACAACCTGCAGGCCGAGTACCAGGAGCTCTACGGTCCCGGCGACTACGCGCCGATCATCTGGGTCACGTACTGGTCGTTCCGCTGGATGATGGGGCTCGGCATGGCGCACATCCTCGTCGCTCTGGTCGGTCTGTGGCTCACCCGCAAGGGTCGGATGCCCCGCCAACGCTGGGTCTGGCGCGTCGCAGTCTGGAGCTTCCCGCTCTCGCTCATGGCGATGATCGTGGGCTGGGTCTTCACCGAGATGGGTCGGCAACCCTGGATCGTGTTCAGCCTGCTGCCGACGGAGTCGGCGGTCTCGCCGAACGTCACCGGCCTCGAGGTGCTCATCTCCCTGGTCGCCTTCACGCTCGTGTACGGCGCCCTCGCGGTGGTCGAGTTCCGCCTCGTCGTCCGCGCCATCAAGAAGGGCCCGCCCGAGGTGGGCGAACCCGACCCCGAATCCGGCCGCGTCGAGCCGGCCGCAACGGTCTACTAGGAGGACACGGCCATGGATCTGCCCACACTCTGGTTCTGGATCGTCGCGGCGCTGTTCGTCGGCTACTTCGTGCTCGACGGCTTCGACTTCGGCGTCGGGATGTCGCTGCCGTTCCTCGGCAAGGACGACACGGACCGCCGGGTCCTGATCAACACGATCGGGCCCGTCTGGGACCTCAACGAGACCTGGGTGATCGTCGCGGGTGCGGCGTTGTTCGCGGCGTTCCCGGAGTGGTACGCCACCCTGTTCTCGGGCTTCTACCTCGCGCTCCTGCTCATCCTGCTCGCGCTCATCGCCCGCGGCGTGTCGTTCGAGTACCGGCACCAGCGACCGGAGGCGGCGTGGAAGCGCCGGTTCGACCGGATGATCGTCGTGGGCTCGGCGATGCCGGCGTTCCTTTGGGGCGTGGCGTTCGCGAACATCGTGCAAGGTGTGCCGCTCGACGAAGGGCACAACTACATCGGCACGCTGGTCGACCTGCTCAACCCGTATGCGCTCCTCGGCGGTCTCACCACGCTGCTCGTGTTCTTCACCCACGGCGTCGTGTTCGTCTCGCTGAAGACCGAGGGCGACCTCCGCGTCCGGGCACAGCGTCTCGCGACGCGAGCGGGCGCCGTCACGGTCGTCGTCGCGGCGCTGTTCCTCGTGTGGACGGGGCTCGTCAACGGCACGACCTGGTTCTGGGCGCTCGCCGCGCTCGCGGCGGTCGCGCTCATCGGCGGCTGGCTCGCGAACGCGCGCGGCCGGGAAGGCGTCGCATTCAGCCTGCTCGCGGTGACGATCGCCGCGACGGTGCTCGCGCTCTTCTCCGCGCTGTTCCCCGAGGTCATGCCGGCGTCGAATGACCCGGCGAACAGCCTCACGATCGCCAACGCCTCGAGCTCGGACTATACGCTGACGGTCATGAGCTGGACCGCGCTCATCTTCCTGCCGCTCGTGCTGGCCTATCAGGGCTGGACGTACTGGGTGTTCCGCAAGCGTGTGACCCGTCGCTCGATCGAAGCCGCGGCGCACTGACGTGAGCGCACGCCAGTGAAACCGCTCGACCCGAGGCTCGTCCGGCGCTCACGCGGCGCCCGGACGTTCCTCGTCGTGGGCGCCGCGCTCGCGGTCGTCCAGTCGCTCGCGACCATCGGGTTCGCGTGGGGCCTCGCCGAGCTCGTGGCCGGCCTCGTCGCGGGCGATCACGCGATGGCGGCCGCGCACGCCGCGCTCGTGGCGGTCGCGGTGCTCGTGCGGGCGGGTGCGGCGTGGGCGTGGGACGTGGCATCCTCGGCGGGCGCCCAGCGCGTGAAGCGCGAGTTCCGGTCGGATCTGGTCGGGGCGCTGGAGCGCCGGCCCGGAGGCGTCCCGGGGTTCGACTCGGCGCGGATCGCGACCCTCGTCGGGCCGGGGCTCGACGCGCTCGACGAATACTTCGGCAGATACCTGCCCCAGCTCGTCCTGACGGCGATCGCGACGCCCGTGTTGATCTTCGCGGCCTGGCGGGCGGACTGGCTCTCCGGCGTGACGTTCGTGCTCGTGCTGCCGCTCATCCCGATCTTCATGGTGCTCATCGGGCTCGCGACCCAGGCCGTTCAACGACGTCAGTGGGACAGCCTGACCGCGCTTTCCAAGGCGTTCCTCGAGCTGCTCGGAGGGCTCTCGACGCTGATGGTGTTCGGACGTGAGCGGCGGCAGTCGGCGCGCATCGCGGCGGTCACCGACGAGTACCGCAGGCAGACCATGCGGGTGCTTCGCGTGACGTTCCTCTCCGGGTTCACGCTCGAGCTCGCGGCGAGTCTGTCGGTCGCGCTGGTCGCGGTGTCGATCGGCCTGCGGCTCGTGGAAGGCGGTCTGACGCTCGCGATCGGCCTGTTCGTGCTCATCCTCGCCCCCGAGGTGTTCCTGCCGCTGCGCAATGTGGGTGCGGCGTTCCACTCGGCGGCCGGCGGTGTGACGGCCTCGGGCGACGCACTCGATCTGCTGGCTGCGACCCGGCCGGTCCGCGCGGCCGCGACGGATGTCTCGCGGCCGGCGGCGCACGATGTGCCGGCGGACGACGTCGGCGCGGTGCCCGCGGCTGCACGACGCCGAACGGGACTGGCGATCGAAGGGCTCTCGGTGCGCCGTGGAGGCCGGACCGTGGTCGATGCACTGTCGCTGCGTGTCGCACCAGGGGAGGTCGTCGCGCTCGTCGGACCGAGCGGAGTGGGGAAGTCGAGCGTGGTCGCCGCGGTGCTCGGATTCGAGACCGCTGACGGCCGGATCGAGATCGACGAGGCGCGGCACCCGGGTCACGATGCCGTCGCGTGGTCGGCGCAGACGCCCGTACTCAGCGCGGGGACGGTCGCCGAGAACGTGCGGCTCGGCGACGCCGGGGCGCCCGACGGCCTGCTCGCCGAGGCAATGCGGCTCGCCGCGGTCGAGGTCGATCCGGCGCTCCACCTCGGCGCGGGCGGCACGGGGCTCTCAGGCGGGCAGGCGCAGCGCGTCGCGGCCGCGCGAGCCATCCATCGGCTGCTCGCGCGCGACCTCACGCTGCTCGTCCTCGACGAGCCCAGTTCGGCGCTCGACGCCGAGCACGAACTCGCGCTCGCACGCGGCCTGCGCGAGCTCGCCGACGACGGCCGCGCCGTCCTCGTCGTGACGCACCGGCCCGCCCTCACGACCGCCGCCGACCGCGTCGTCACCCTCGGAGTGGAGGTGCCGGCCGATGCCTGAGCAGCGCCAGATCTCCGCCCTCCACGACCGCCGCACGCGCGCGGTCCTGCACGAGGCGATCCCGCCGATCAGGGGACTGCTGCCCGCGATCCTGCTGGGAATCGGCTCGGCCGGCTCGAGCGTCGCGCTGCTCGCGGCATCCGCCTGGCTGATCACGCGCGCCGCCGAGCAGCCGCCGATCCTCTTCCTGTCGATGGCCGTCGTCGGGGTTCGCGCGTTCGCGCTGAGCCGGGCCGCCTTCCGATACCTCGAACGGCTCACGGGCCACGACGCGGCGTTCCGGCAGCTCGGCGCGATCCGCACCGGCATCTACGAACGGATGCTGCCATCGGCCCCCGACGGGCTCGGCGTGCTGCGGCGCGGCGACCTGCTGGCGCGGTTCGTCGGCGATGTCGACGACCTGCAGTTCGTGACGCTCCGGGCGGTGCAGCCGGCCGTGAGCGCGGTGCTCGTCCTGGTGGCGGCGGTGGCCGGACTCGTCTGGCTCGCACCCGGCTCGGCCGCCGCAGTCCTCGGCTGCCTGCTCGTGGGAATCGCGGGCGCCGTACTCGCCGAACGGGCGGCGGCGGCCCGTGGCATCCGTCTCATCGCGCCGTTCCGCGGCGAGCTGCAGGCCGCCGTCGTGGAGCATGTCCGCACGCTCGAGACGCGCGTCGCCTTCGACGCCGCCGCGGCCGGGCGCGAGCGCATCGACGAGCTCGGCGCCCGCCTCGCGCGCGCGACGCGCACGCAGGCCGCTGCCGTCGGGGCTTCCGCCGCGATCATGGCCGCGCTCGGTGGCCTCACGGCGCTCGCGAGCATCGGGGGAGGTCTGCCGCGACTGGCCGACGGGTCGATCGACGGCCCGGCGTTCGCGGTCCTGTGCCTGGTGCCGCTCGCGATGGCCGAGGTCGCGGCTGCACTCCCGGTCGCGGTGGGGGCGTGGCGGAGCGCACGCGTGAGCGCCGAGCGGATCGCGACGGCGGTGCCGACGGAGCCGCCGCCTGAGGTGCCGGGCCTCACACCGCGCGACGCACCGGCGACACTGCCGCCCGCCGCCGAAGCCGGCGTCGCGATCCGGCTGCGCGGCGTCCGGGCGCAGTGGCCGCACCTCCCGGGTCGCCCACAGGTGGCCGGGCTCACGCACCCCGTCGATCTCGAGCTCGCGCCTGGTGAGCGCGTCCTGCTGCGCGGACCGTCGGGCACCGGCAAGACGACGCTCGCGCACGTCCTGGTCCGCTTCCTGGAGTACGAGGGGTCGTACCTGCTCGGCGGGGTCGAGGCGCGTGAACTCGACCCGGCGCAGGTCCGGCGCACCGTCGGGCTCATCGAGCAACGGCCGTGGCTCTTCGACGAGGACCTCCGCCAGAATCTGTTGTTCGCGCGCGACACCGCGACCGACGACGAGCTGCTCGCGGTCCTCGACCGCGTCGGCCTTGGTACCTGGGTGCGTGAGCGCGGCGGACTCGACGCGCGCGTCGGGGAGCGCGGAGCGCTCGTCTCGGGCGGGCAGGCGCAGCGTATTGCGCTGGCCAGGGCGATGCTGGCCGACTTCCCGGTCGTGATCCTCGACGAGCCCACGGCGAACGTGGACGCCGAGACGTCCGCACGCGTGCTCGACGATCTGCTGCGGGCGGCCGGCGATCGGTCCGTGCTGCTCATCATGCACACCGAGACCGTGCCGACGGGCATCGACCGCGTCGTCGAGCTGCCCGCCGCCTGACCCGCCTGCCCGCCCCCTGGCCCGCTGTCCGCCCCTGCCCTGCCCCGCCTCCCCCACCCGCCGGGTCTCACGGGTCCCACGGAGGTTTCCCACTGCGCGGAATGTGTCCGCCCGGGCGGACACACGCTGTCCGAACGGGAACATCCGCGGCGTGTCGGCCTCGGGGAGAGAGAGCGCGGCGCCGGCCCTACGCTGAGAGGATGCCTCGTCAGGTCCACGTCCGCGCGTTGCGCGGGTGGCTCGACCCCGAGCGGGTGTTCCTCGCGCTCGCCGCCGATGCCCCGACGGCGGTCTGGCTCGACGGCGGTGTGCACGCGGTGGCGGGCCGAAGCGTCATCGCGGTCGCGCACGACACCAGCCGCATCGTCGTCGCAGATGCGGCCGACAACCCCGACGCCGTGCTCGACGAGCTTCGTCGGGTGCTCGCGGCGGAGCGGGTGGCCGGACCCGATTCGTCGTCGGCCCGGGAGCGTACGTCGCTCGGCTGGCTCGGCTGGTTCGGATACGAGTTCGGTGCGCGTCGGCTCGGCGTGCCGGTCGCGGCGACCGAGACGCCGGACGCCGCGTGGCTGTTCGCGGACCGCGCCGTCGTGTTCGACCACGGACGGCGCCGCGTGCGGCTCGAATGGCTCGGATCGGACGACGACGCGTGGGCGGCCGACACCGTGGCGCTGATCGACCGGCTGAGCCGTGCGGCCGCGGGCGAGGCATCCGTCGACGCCGCAGGTTGCGGCTCCGCACGCGGAGCATCCGGCCGACCCGAGCCTGCGGCCCCGACCTGGCGCCACGATGCTGCCGCGTATGCCGGCATGATCGGGGCCTGCCAGGCCGCGATCGCGCGTGGCGATGCCTATCAGCTGTGCCTCACCAACCACGTCGAGCTCGACGTGGACCCCGACCCGCTCGCGACGTACCTGCGCCTGCGCCGCACGAGCCCGAGCCACCACGGCGGCTTCCTGCGGTTCGGTGACGTCTCCCTGCTGTCGGCGTCGCCCGAGCAATTCCTGCTCGTGGAACCCGACGGGCGCGTCTCGACCCGGCCCATGAAGGGCACCAGGCCGCGCGGACGCACGCCCGCGCTCGACGAGGCTCTGCGGCAGGAGCTCGAACGGAGCGACAAGGAGCGCGCCGAGAACCTCATGATCGTCGACCTCATGCGCAACGACCTCTCGCGCATCGCCGAACTCGGCTCCGTGCACGTGCCGGATCTCCTCGTCACCGAGACCTACGAGCATGTGCATCAACTGGTGTCGACCGTGGCCGCACGCCTCCGAGCGCCGTTCACCGCCGTCGACGCGGTCGCGGCGGCGTTCCCGGCCGGCTCGATGACCGGGGCGCCGAAGGTGAGCGCGATGCGGATCCTGCACGACCTCGAGCGCGGCCCGCGCGGGGTGTACTCGGGCGTGTTCGGAAGCCTCGCGGCCGACGGCGGTGCCGACCTCGCCATGGTGATCCGGTCGATCGTGCTCACCCCCCGCGGCGCCTCGGTGGGAACAGGCGGGGGCATCACGGCGTTGTCGAACGTGAACGAGGAGATCGAGGAGACGCGCATCAAGGCGCGCGCGTTGCTCGCCGTGCTCGACGACGACGGGGACCCCGCGCAGATCGCCTAGGCTGGGTGTTCGGGTGCGTCCCGTCTGTTCGTCGTGCCCTCGATCACGGCCGGCGACCCCACCCGGCCGAGTAGCGATAACCGATTGTGAGTCACGTGGCCGATCAGCAGGAATCCGTTCAGCACCCCGAGCCGGACGCGTACGACTTCGCCGCAATCCAGGCGAAGTGGCTTCCCGTATGGGACGAGCTCGAACCGTTCCGTGCGGGCAAGCCCGGTGACACCAAGCCGCGCAAGTACATCCTCGACATGTTCCCGTACCCCTCGGGCGACCTGCACATGGGGCACGCCGAGGCGTTCGGCTACGGCGACACCGTCGCGCGGTACTGGCGCCACCAGGGGTTCGACGTGCTGCACCCCGTCGGCTGGGACTCGTTCGGCCTGCCGGCCGAGAACGCGGCCATCAAGCGCGGCATCGACCCACGCGCGTGGACCTACGCCAACATCGACCAGCAGAAGCGCTCGTTCCGCCAGTACGCGCCGAGCTTCGACTGGACCCGCGAGCTGCACACGAGTGACCCCGAGTACTACAAATGGAACCAGTGGCTGTTCCTGAAGATGTACGAGCAGGGCATCGCGTACCGTAAGGCCGGCCAGGTCAACTGGTGCCCCGTCGACCAGACCGTGCTTGCGAACGAGCAGGTCGTCGACGGGCACTGCGAGCGGTGCGGCGCGGTCGTGACCAAGCGCGCACTCACCCAGTGGTACTTCCGGGTGACCGATTACGCCGATCGGCTGCTGGACGACCTGAAGCAGCTCGAGGGGGCGTGGCCGTCCAAGGTCGTCACCATGCAGCGCAACTGGATCGGCCGCTCCGCGGGCGCCGACGTCGAGTTCGAGATCGAGGGGCGCGAGGCATCCGTGCCCGTGTTCACGACGCGACCCGACACGCTGTACGGTGCGACCTTCATGGTCGTCGCGCCCGACTCCGAGCTCGCGGCAGAGCTTGTCGCAGGCGCCTCGCCCGAGGTGCAGGCTCGCTTCGAGGACTACCTCGCATCGGTCCGCGCCGAGAGCGACATCGACCGTCTCTCGACCGACCGGCCGAAGACGGGGATGTTCCTCGAGCGGTACGCCGTCAACCCGATCAACGGGGAGCGACTGCCGATCTGGGCGGCCGACTACGTGCTCGCCGACTACGGGCACGGGGCGATCATGGCGGTGCCGGCGCACGATCAGCGCGACCTCGACTTCGCCCGCGCTTTCGGTCTCCCAGTCCGCGTGGTGGTCGACACCAACCAGCCCGTGACGGGCGTGATCCCGGTGATCCCGCTCGACGAGCACGGCGAGCCGATGCTGCCCGAGGACCTGCCCCCGCTCGACCCCGCGTCGACCGGGATCGCGTTGACCGGTGAGGGCCGGCTCATCAACTCCGGCCCGCTCGACGGGCTCTCGAAGTCGAACGCGATCCGGCGCGCCATCGAGCTGCTCGAAGAGCGCGGACTCGGTCGTGCGGCGAAGAACTACCGGCTGCGCGACTGGCTGATCTCGCGGCAGCGGTACTGGGGCACTCCCATCCCGATCATCCACTGCGCCGAGTGCGGCGAGGTGCCGGTGCCGGAGGCCGACCTGCCCGTCCGGCTGCCCGACGCGGCCGGGCTCGACCTGTCGCCCAAGGGCGCCAGCCCGCTGGGCGCCGCGGAGGCGTGGGCGAACGTCGCGTGCCCCACCTGCGGCGGACCGGCCAAGCGCGACTCGGACACGATGGACACGTTCGTCGACAGCTCGTGGTATTTCCTGCGCTTCCTGAACCCCAACGACGATGAGCAGCCGTTCGACGTCGCCGAGGCCGAGAAGTGGATGCCCGTCGACCAGTACGTCGGCGGGGTCGAGCACGCCATCCTGCACCTGCTCTACGCCAGGTTCGTGACGAAGGTGCTGTTCGACCTGAAGTACCTGAGCTTCACCGAGCCGTTCACGTCCCTGCTGAACCAGGGCATGGTGATCATGGACGGCACGAAGATGTCCAAGTCGAAGGGCAACCTCGTCGAGTTCGCGAGTGAGCTGTCGGCGCACGGCGCCGACGCGCTGCGGGTCACCATGGCGTTCGCCGGGCCGCCCGAGGACGACATCGATTGGGCGGATGTCTCGCCCGTCGGCGCCGCGAAGTTCCTCGCGCGCGCGTGGCGTATCTCGGGCGAGGTGACGTCGTCGCCCGACGTGGAGTGGAAGACCGGTGACCAGGGCCTGCGCCGCATGACGCACCGGCTGCTCGCCGATGCGCCGGGTCTCATCGAGTCGTTCAAGTTCAACGTCGTCGTCGCGCGGCTGATGGAGCTTGTGAACGCGACGCGGAAGGCGATCGACTCGGGCCCCGGCGCGGGCGATGCTGCGGTGCGCGAGGCGGCCGAGGTGACCGCGGTCATCCTCGACCTGTTCGCGCCGTACACGGCCGAGGACATGTGGCAGCGACTCGGGTACGAGCCGACCGTCGCTCTGGTGCCCTGGCGGAAGGCCGACCCGTCGCTGCTCGTCGAGGACGAGGTCACCGCGATCGTGCAGGTCGACGGGAAGGTGCGTGACCGGCTCGTGGTGTCTCCGAAGATCGGCACCGAGGAACTCGAGCAGCTGGCGCGGGCGTCGGCGGGCGTCGCGCGGGCCGTCGGCGAGCGCGAGATCGTGAACGTGATCGTGCGCGCGCCGAAGCTCGTGAACATCGCCACGCGGGGGTAGTCGGCCGCGCGCGACCATGGTGTGATGCCCGACTCGCTCTCGACAGGCGAGGGGTCGGCGCCGTCGATCCACAGCCGCGTCGGAGCGTGTCGCCGCGCACGGTGAACCGGCTACCGTCCCGGCATGCACCCCGACGACCCCGACGACCCCGAGGACCCGGTGACCCGACCGGACTCGGTGACCCGACCGGACTCGGTGACGCGATCGGATCCGTGGACGCGACTGGATCCGAGGGCGCGCCGGGCGCCGCGCGGGACCCGGATCGCGGTCGGCGGCGCCATCGTGTGTTTCGTGCTCGTCGTCGCGATCGCGGCGGTCATGTCGGCGGCGACGGGTGAGCAGGGCTCGGTGATCGGCGCATCCGCCGACGCGCATGACGCCGCGGCGCGGACTGGCGGCTCGACCGACGGCGGCGTCGTGTCCGACGGCCGAACGCCGTTGCTCGTGCACGTGCTCGGGGCGGTCGCTCGCCCGGGTCTCGTCGAACTCGCGTCGGGTGCCCGCGTGGTCGACGCGATCGCGGCAGCCGGTGGTCTGACGGAGGGCGCGGATCCGGCCGGCATCAACCTGGCGAGGGAGGTCACCGACGGCGAGCAGCTCTCGGTGCCCGTGCTGGGGGAGACTCCGGCGGCCGCCGGGACGGACGCCGCGGGCGGAGGCGGTGCCGGAACGGGAGCCGGTGGGGCCGCGGGCGCGGCTCGGGCCGACGGGCTCGTGCACCTCAACAGCGCGACCGCCGCCGACCTCGACACGCTGCCGCGCATCGGCCCTGCACTCGCGGAGCGCATCCTGGACTGGCGCGAGTCGAACGGCCCATTCACGAGCATCGAGCAGCTGCGCGAGATCTCGGGCATCGGTGAGGCCACCTTCGCGGGACTCGTCGACCTCGTCGCCCTATGAGCCGGCTGCCGCGCGACACCCGCCTGCTCGCACCGGCGGGTGCGACGTGGCTCGCGGCGTGGTGCACGGTGGCGGCGCCCGACCTGGCTGTCGGGGCCTGGCTGCCGGTGGGTGCGCTGTGGACGGTCGCGGGCGGCCTGGCCGTCGTGCTGGTCGCCACCGCCTTCCGAGCGCGGACATCCGTCCTCCGCCGGTGGCGGCCCCACCTGGCGGCGCTGCTGCTCGCCGTGTCGGCCGCGGGCCTCGCCGCACACGCGGCGGCGGTGGCCGGTGACGTTCGAGCCGCAGCTCCGCTGCACGCGGCCGCCGCCGCGCATGACGACGCCGAGGTCGCCGTCGAGGTCACGAGCACACCGCGCACGGCGAACCCGGGCCCCGTCGGGTCGTGGCCGGCCGACGAACCGCAGGTGAGGTTCCGCGGCTCGCTGCTCGCCGTCGACGGCGAGCACACCGCGCGCGTTCCGGTGACCGTCGTGGCGTCCGCCGACGCTCGATTCGCGTTCGGCGCGCGCGCGGCCTTCACCGCACACGTCAGCGCGAACGAGGCCGCCGATCCGTCCGCGTACCGGCTCCGACCGGTCGGTGAGGTTGACGTCGCGCCGCCTGATGGCCCGCTCGGCTGGGCCGCGGATCTCCGTCACCGCTTCGCGGAGGCCGCCGGCCGGCTCGGTGGCGACGCGGGCGCGCTCGTGCCCGGGCTCGCGATCGGCGACACGAGCGCGGTCGGTGCCGAGCTCGACGCCGACATGAAGGTGTCCTCGCTCACGCACCTCACCGCGGTGTCGGGGGCGAACTGCGCGATCGTGACCGCGCTGGTCTTCGCCCTTGCTGCTGCGTGCGGGGCGCCGCGCGCGGTGCGTGTCCTCGCCGCCCTCGTCGCCCTCGGCGGGTTCGTCCTGCTCGTCACGCCCGAATCGAGCGTCGTCCGAGCGGCGGCGATGGCCGTGGTCGTGCTGGTCGCGGCTGCCGTCGGGCGGCCGGGCGGGGGAGTCGCGGCGCTCTCCCTCGCGGTCATTGTGCTCCTGACGGTGAACCCGTGGTACGCCCGCGACTACGGATTCGCCCTCTCGGTGTGTGCGACGGCCGGTCTGCTGCTGCTCGCCGGTCCCCTCGGCGACCGCCTCGCGCGGTACCTGCCGCGTCCGCTCGCGCTCGCGCTCGCGGTGCCGCTTGCGGCACAGCTCGCCTGCCAACCGGTGCTCATCCTGCTCGACCCGTCGATCGCCGCGTTCGGGGTCGCCGCGAACCTGATCGCAGCCCCGGCCGCACCGGTGGCCACGATGGTGGGGCTCGCCGGCTGTCTGCTCCTGCCCCTGTTCCCGTCGCTCGGTTTCGCGGCCCTGCAGATCGCCGCGGTTCCGGCCGGCTGGATCGCGCAGGTCGCGCACGGGGTCGCCCTGCTGCCTGGGGCGCGCATCCCATGGCCTGCCGAAGCGGCTGGTGCGCTGCTGCTCGCGGCCGGCACCGCGGCCGGGCTCTGGCTCGCGCTGGCCCAACGACGCCCACGGTGGGCCGTCCGCTCGATCGCCGGGGTGCTCCTGGTGGCCCTCGCGGCTCCGCTCGGTGTCTCCGTGGCGGGGCCGGCCCTCTCACGAGCATGGCTGCCACCCGACTGGATCGTCGCCGCGTGCGACGTCGGGCAGGGCGATGCCGTCCTGGTGCGCGACGGGGGAGCGGTCGCGCTGATCGATACCGGGCCGGAGGAGGCGGCCCTCGCGCGGTGCCTCGCTCTGACAGGGGTCGAGGCGATCGATCTGCTCGTTCTCACGCACTGGGATGCCGACCACGTCGCCGCGGTCGGTGCGATCGCGGGTCGTGTCAGGACGGTGCTGCACGGACCGCTCGATGGCGCGCGGTCGTCGCGCGCGCTCCGCCCGCTCGTGGACAGCGGTGCCGAGGCCCGAGAGGTCACGGCGGGCGTACGGGGTCGGCTGGGCGGCGCCGAATGGGAGGTGCTCTGGCCCCCGCCTGACGAGGCGCCCGGCAATGACGCCAGCGTCGTACTCGACCTGCGCGCGGCGAGGTTCAGCGCCGTGTTCCTCGGTGACCTCGGTGAAACCGCGCAGGCGCGCATGGCGCGTGCATCACGGCCCTCGCCGGTCGATCTCGTGAAGGTCGCCCATCACGGATCCGCCGACCAGAACCCGTCACTGTACGCGGAGCTCGATGCGCGCGTCGCGGTCATCGGCGTGGGCGAGGGCAACGGCTACGGGCATCCCACCCGCGCGGCGCTCGACCTCGTGGCCGAACAGGGTGCGGCCGTGGTCCGCACCGATCATCTGGGTACCGCGCTCCTCTCGGTCGACGACGGGGTGTTCCGGCTGTGGTCGGAGCGCCGCGGAGCCGGCAGGCGCCACGCTGAGCGTCGGCGTCGGCGGGCGACCGTAGACTTGAGCGGCGGCGAACGGAGGCAGTAGTGGCAGCACGCGGAGCCGGCGGATCGGCGAAAGGCTCGGCCAAGAGCAAGGTCGCGATTCCGCAACTCGCGTGGAACCAGGTTCGTCCGGCACCGGTCGTGCTCGTATCCGGGCCTGAGAATGTGCTCGCCGAGCGCGCCATCGCAATGCTGCGCGATTTCCTCCGCACCGAAGACCCGTCGCTCGAGGTGAGCGACCTCGAGGCCGACGGCTATCGTCGCGGCGAACTGCTCACCCTCGCGAGTCCGTCGCTCTTCGGTGAGCCACGTCTGATCAGGGTGTCGGCGGTCGAGAAATCCAGCGACGACTTCCTCCACGACGCGCTCGACTACCTGCCGTCGACGGCGGAGTCCACCACGCTCGTGCTGCGCCATCGCGGCGGCATGCGGGGCAAGAAGCTGCTGGACGCGATCCGCGCGGGCGGCGGCGACGCCGTCGAGGTGGTCTGCGCCGAGCTGAAGAAAGACGCCGAGAAGCAGGACTTCGCCGCCACTGAGTTCCGTTCGGCGGGTCGCCGGATCGCGCCCGCGGCACTGCGCGCGCTCGTCGCGGCGTTCAGTGACGACCTCGGCGAGCTGTCGGCGGCGTGCCGTCAGCTCATGGCGGATGCGCCTGGCGACATCGACGAGCGGACCGTCGCGAAGTATTACGGCGGCCGCGTCGAGACCACCGCCTTCGCCGTCGCCGATGCCGCGATCGCGGGGCGTCAGGGCGAGGCGCTGGTCGCACTGCGGCAGGCGCTTGAATCCGGTGCCGATCCGGTGCCGATCGTCGGCGCCTTCGCGATGAAGATCCGCACCATGGCCAAAGTGTCGGGGGCTCGCGGGTCCTCAGCGCAGCTCGCCTCGAGTCTCGGCCTCGCACCATGGCAGGTCGACCGCGCTCGTCGCGACCTCGCCGGTTGGGAGGACGCCGGGCTCGCCCGCGTCATCCAGGCGCTCGCGGCGACCGACGCCGCGGTGAAGGGCGCCGAACGCGACCCGGTGTTCGCGCTCGAACGCCTCGTGGTGCTCATTTCCGACCGCGGCCGCTGAGCGCGCCCGCCCGCCCCGCAGCCGACCGTCCCGCCGCACGCGCGTTCTCGTTCGCCCGCGGCTGGCCTCTCGCACCTGCCGCGCCCGCCGCACGCGCTGCTCCCGATCGCCCGCGGCCGAACTCACGCACCGGTGGTGTGTTGGAAGTCGGATTGTGGGTCGGAACCCCGGCGGACACACGTTCCGACCCGCGATCGGGCCGCGATCCCACGATCGGGCCACGGCCCCACGATCGGGCCACGGCCCCACGATCGGGCCACGGCCCCACGATCGGGCCGCGATCCCACGATCGGGCCACGGCCCCACGATCGGGCCGCGGTCCCGCGATCGGGCCTCCGACCCACGAGCGGGCCGCGAATGCGAAACGGCCCCGCACCGTGCGGTGCGGGGCCGTTGTCGAGCTGTCTCGCTTTAGAGCGCGGCGACCTGCTTCGCGATGGCCGACTTGCGGTTCGCGGCCTGGTTCTTGTGGATCACGCCCTTCGAGGCGGCCTTGTCGAGCTTGCGACCCGCGACGCGAAGGGCGGCGGTGGCCTTCTCCTTGTCGCCGGCGGCGATGGCGTCGCGCGTGAGGCGGATGACGGTCTTGAGCTCGCTCTTGACGGCCTTGTTGCGCTCCTGCGCCTTCAGGTTGGTACGGATGCGCTTGATCTGCGACTTGATGTTTGCCACGTGGTGTTCTTTCGTCTCGGTGCGGGTGAGTGTATGCCGTCACGAGGTAGAGGGACTCGTGGCCGACGATCGCGCGAGGTGGGACCCGCGCGCAAGCCAACAAAGAACGATACCAGCTTCGCGCGAGCGGTTCCAATGCGCTGGCGGGTCACTGAGGGCTCGACGGCGTCAGTGCGGGCGGGTCCGCCGGCCTCCGGCGCCGACCTCGTCAGGCGTACCCGCCCGAGCCGACCGCATCCGGCGGTGATCGAGCTCGGCCACCGCGCCGAGGATCGCGGCCGTGAACGCCTCGGGGCGTGACAGGCTCACCAGGTGCGTCGCGCCCGGGATCACGACCAGTCGGGCGTCGCGCGC
>Ga0182737_1002375_pt1 | contig 15495 bp, 12 predicted proteins | sample eDN5th30CBELigOP_FD_128878 | JGI IMG/M metagenome (GOLD analysis project Ga0182737, IMG submission 128878) | Enriched Organic Plus compost microbial communities from Emeryville, California, USA - eDNA 5th pass 30_C BE-Lig OP (version 2) (version 2) ...
CCAGGCCCGGGGCCGCGCACAGTTCGGCCGGCGTGGCGGCGAACAGTCCGCGCAGGCCGCCGAAACGGGCCATCAGCTGGCGGCCCAGTTCGACCGCGTTGAGCCCCGGCGTACCCGTGCGCAAGGCCACCGCCAGCAGTTCGGAATCGTGCAGCGAGGCGGCGCCGTGGCGCAGCAGGCGCTCGCGCGGGCGCTCGTGTTCGGGCAGGCTTTCGGACAGCTTCATGCGGAGGCTCTAAAATCGGGTTTTACGACTGTCCATATACGGTGGCAGATCTTGAGCACCGCCTCCCAAGAAGTGAACGTTTCGATCCGTCCGGATTCCTACCTGACCCTGCACTACCGCATCGTCCTGGCCTCGGGGCCGGCCGAAGGGTCCGTCTTCGCCGACACCTTCGATGGCCGTCCGGCCACGCTGCAGCTGGGCACGGGCCAGTGGGCGCCCGGCCTGGAAGCCGCGCTGGTGGGCCATGCCGAAGGCGAGCGCTTCAGCGTCACGCTGGCGCCCGCCGACGCCTACGGCGACCGCAACCCCGAACTCATCCAGCGCGTCACGCGCGCCATGCTGGCCGAGCACGCCGGCGCCGACGCCACCTTCGAGCCGGGCGACCTGGTCGAGTTCGCCGCGCCCAACGGCGGACGCTATTCCGGCATCCTGAAGGAAATCGACGACGCGTCGGCGCTGTTCGACTTCAACCATCCGCTGGCCGGTACCGCGCTGCGGATCGACGTCGCCATCCTGGGGGTGCTCTGATGAGCCCGACCATCACCGCCGCCGGCGCCGAGGTCCTGCTGGCCCAGCCGCGCGGCTTTTGTGCCGGGGTCGACCGCGCCATCGACATCGTCGAGCGTGCGCTCGAACTGCACGGCGCACCCATCTACGTGCGCCACGAGATCGTGCACAACCGCTACGTCGTGGCGGACCTGCGCGCCAAGGGCGCCATCTTCATCGACGAGCTGGACGAGGCGCCCGCCGGCGCCATCGTGGTGTTTTCCGCGCACGGGGTGTCGAAGGCCGTGCGCGCCGACGCCGAGGCCCGCGGCCTGCGCGTGTTCGACGCCACGTGCCCGCTGGTCACCAAGGTGCACATCGAGGTCGCCCGCATGCGTGCCGCCGGCCGCGAGATCGTCATGATCGGCCACAAGGGCCATCCCGAAGTCGAGGGCACGCTGGGCCAGGCCGAGGGCGGCATGTACCTGGTCGAAACGGCCGAGGACGTGGCCGCGCTGCAGGTGCGCGATCCCGACAACATGGCCTATGTCACGCAGACCACGCTGTCGGTGGACGACGCGGCCGCCGTGGCGGCCGCGCTGAAGGCGCGCTTTCCCACCATTGCCGAGCCCAAGAAAAGCGACATCTGCTATGCCACGCAGAATCGCCAGGACGCCGTGAAGGTGCTGGCGCCCGAATGCGACCTGGTGCTGGTGGTGGGCAGCCCCAACAGCTCCAATTCCAACCGGCTGCGCGAAGTGGCCGAGCGGCGCGGCGTTGCGGCTTATCGGGTCGACGGCGCCGAGTCGATCGATCCCGCCTGGCTGCAGGGCCGCCAGCGCATCGGCATCACGGCGGGCGCGTCCGCGCCCGAGGTGCTGGTGCAGCAAGTGGTGGAGCGCGTCAAGGCGCTCGGCGCCGTGTCGGTGCGCACCATGGCCGGCCTGGAAGAAAACGTGGCCTTTCCGCTGCCCAAGGGGCTGTCGCGCAAGGCCCATACCGAAAACCTGTAAGCCAGGATGCCCGTCGTCCCGCGGGGACGAGGGCACGAGGAGACCGCATGCAGCTCTACAGCTATTTCCGCAGTTCGGCCGCCTACCGCGTCCGCATCGCCCTGAACCTGAAGGGCCTGCCGTACGAGACCGTGCCCGTGCATTTGCTGAAGGACGGCGGCCAGCAGCTGGCGCCGGCCTACCGCGAGCTCAACCCCTCGGCGCTGGTGCCGACGCTGGTCAACGGGGATCTGGCCCTGGGCCAGTCGCTGGCCATCATCGAATACCTGGACGAGACCCACCCGCAGGCACCGCTGCTGCCGTCCGACCCGGCCGGCCGGGCGCGCGTGCGCGCCATCGCGCAAAGCATTGCCTGCGACCTGCATCCGCTGAACAATCTGCGGGTGCTGAAATACCTGAAGCACGAGATGAAGGTCGAGGAAGAGGCGAAGAACGCCTGGTACCGGCACTGGGTGCGCGTGGGCCTGGACAGCTTGGAGGCGATGCTGGCGAATTCCCCGCAGACGGGCCGGTTCTGCCACGGCGATGCGCCCACGCTGGCCGACCTGTGCCTGGTGCCGCAGCTGTACAATGCGCGCCGTTTCGATTGCGATTTGTCCGGCGTGCCCACGCTGGTGCGCATCGACGAGGCCTGCCGTGCGCTGCCGGCCTTCGATGCGGCGGCGCCGGAAAAGCAGCCCGACGCGCAGTAGTGGGGTGGGGTGGGGCGGGCGCGGTGCCCGTCTTTTCCGCACCGTCGCTGCATCTGCAGATGTGGACCCAAACCCCGCGGACCCAAACCCCGCGGACCCAAACAAAAAACCCCGCTGCGCTTTAACGGCGTAGCGGGGTTTTCACTGCTGTTTCACTGCAAGATTCTGGTGCCGGCAATAGGAGTCGAACCTACGACCTTCGCATTACGAATGCGCTGCTCTACCAACTGAGCTATGCCGGCGGCAAAGACCAAGATATTAGCAGAAACTTTAACGCAACGCTACTGTGCCGGCATGGCGCTGAACATTAGATACCGACCGCGGAAGCCTTCTCGGTGGCGGTGGAGGGCAAGTCCTTCATGCCCGCCGCTTCGCGGCTCGGCGTGACCCAGCCATCGTTCACGGCGCTCATCAACCACCTGGAGTCCGTGCTGGGGGTGCGGCTGTTCGAGCGCACGCGCAGCGTCTCGACGACGCGCATGCGAACGCGAGCATGATCCAGGAAGGGTAGGTCCTGACGCGCAGAGGCCGGGCCGAGGTAGGTGGGTCGCCACCTCCGGTTCTTCTTACGATTTGCATGGATTGCGCGGACATGGCATAATCCCATTTCTTAGCTAGTCCCCGATAGCTCAGTCGGTAGAGCGACGGACTGTTAATCCGCAGGTCGCTGGTTCGAGCCCAGCTCGGGGAGCCAAGAATTCAAGGGGTTGTGCGCAAGCACAACCCCTTTTTGGCGTTTGGCGGTTGCGGAAACCGCTGGGGTCCGCCCCGTGAGGAATCGAAAAAACGGTCCCTTTAGTCCCGCTAATCGGGCGCCAGTCGATCTTTACCCACATGCCATAATTCCGCCCGAACCGCCCCGCGTACCGGCTCGCCGGACGCCGCCTGCAGCACCGGTGCAGGGGTACCGTACGCAGCACCACGCAGATACAGGGCCAAGGCCCAGGGGGCATTCAGCGTCCATGGAAGACAGACGCATCGCACTGACCGTCCTGACAGGATTTCTAGGCAGCGGCAAGACCACGCTGCTCAACCGCCTGTTGCGCGAGCCGGCCTATTCGAATGCCGCGGTCATCGTCAACGAATTCGGCGACATCGGCGTAGACCACCACCTGGTGCGCGTGGCGGACGACCGCACCGTGTTGCTGGAGGGCGGCTGCATCTGCTGCGTGTCCAGCGGCAGCCTGGCCGAGACGCTGCGCGACCTGTTCATGCTGGCCTTGCGCCGGCAGATCCCGTCCTTTGGCCACGTGCTGATTGAGACCACGGGTCTTGCCAGTTCGGCGGCCATCATGTTCACGCTGCGCCATGATCCCTTCCTGGCCGAGCGCTATGCGTACCGCGGCGCAATTGCCGTGGCCGACGTGCAGCACGTTCGCCAGCAGCTGCGCACGCAGCGCGAGGCCGTACAGCAGGTCGCGCTGGCCGACGTGGTCGCCTTCAGCAAGTCGGACCTGTGTCCGCCCGGCGCCGTCGAAGCCGCGCGGGCCGACGTGGCGCTGGCCAATCCGGGCGTGCCCGACTGCGTGCTCAGTCAGGACGTCCCGCTGGACGAACTGCTGCTGCACGTGCGCAAGCCGGACGACATGGAGCGCGCCGCGCGTACCGGCCGCTGGCTCAGCGCGTTCGCCGGCTCGCACCGGCAGCGCCATCCGGCGCTGGCGCATTTCTCGCTGGTGTTGTCGGCGCCGCTTAGCCGCGGCGCGTTTCTCGCCGGCATGCACGAGGTGCAGGCCCGCTTCAACGAAGAGCTGCTGCGCGTGAAAGGGTTGGTCTGCTTCGAGGGCGAGGCCTTGCCATGGGCGGTGCATGGGGTACACAGCCAGCTGTATCCGCTCGAGCCGCTGGCCCAATGGCCGGGCGATGGCCGGCAGTCGCAACTGGTCTTCCTGCTGCGTGGCCAGGACCTGGGCGAGGCCCAGGCCGAAGTGTGCCGGGCTTTGCAGCAGCCGGTGCCATAGGCGAAACCCTCGTCCTGCCTGCTGGCCGGCGCGCGCCTTTTGTCCGCTGCTTTCATGGCAGGGGCGATAAGGGTATAATCAATGTTGTCTGACGCCAGTTGGCCAGGGCCGCGCTATATGGGAGTGCCGTACATGGCCACCCGGCAGACGCGGCCGAGTACTGGGGCAGCCGATCCCACTCCATGCCTTCCATACCGGCCCTGCGGTAGCCGCCTGTTGCGGTTGCAGTGGTTTTGGTGGGGCAGGGCAGGTCGGTCCAAGCTGGCGATGCCGCTCGGGGCGCTTGCACAGCAGGCCCCTGCCCTGCAAAACAGGCGCGGGAAGCGGCTTTGTCGTCCTGAAAAACTTCTAAGAATCGTCGAGACGGCGTGCGACCCTTCGTACGCGACGCCCGGTTGCATCCGGACCATGTTCTTTTGATCGGGCTTGTGTCCTGCCATGCCGCACTGCGGTGGCCGGACGGCGATTCAGTTCATTGCGGTTGCCTTGCCGGCGCATGGATGGCTGCTTTGCGGCGGCGCAGTCGGGCAATGGCGCGCAGGCGTGCGGCCCCAGGGCCTATATGCCAACCCGGCACAGGCCGGTGGTTTCAAGACAGGAATCGAGTGACCTTGACGTCCCATCATGCCCTGCGGCATGTCCTTGCGATAGCTTTCCAGGCCGGCATGGTCGGGCGCGGCATCGTGCGCGCGCTGGCCAGTGCCGTGGCTGCCGCGGTATCGCCAACAATGGGAATGGGGTCGGCCGCGCTGCGGCGGGCGCAATCGCACTCACGGGCGATGCTCGTCTTGTTGGCCGAAATGAAAAAGGCCCGGCGCAATGGCCAGGCCTTCGTCCGCGGTGTCCCGTCTGCGGTTGTTCTGCGTGGGGTACGCGCTTGGGTAATTCTGGTTGCGGGGGCAGGATTTGAACCTACGACCTTCGGGTTATGAGCCCGACGAGCTGCCAGACTGCTCCACCCCGCGTCTGAAGAGAAGAATATTAATCTTGATTCGATTTTCTCGCAAGTTGGCCTAATTACACATTGAATATCGATGAACGATAGCGAGGCGATACTGGTGCTGGAAACCGCGCTTTTGTGCGCGTCCCAGCCGATGCAACCGGCCGAGATGCGCAAGCTGTTCGGCGAGGATTCCGAGATCGAGGGCAGCGTGCTGCGCCAGTGGCTGGACACGCTGCAGGCCCAATGGGCCGAGCGCGGGCTGGAACTGGTCCAGCTGGCCTCGGGCTGGCGTTTCCAGAGCCGCCCGCAGATGCAGCGCTACCTCGAGCGGCTCAATCCCGAGAAGCCGCCCAAGTATTCGCGCGCCGTGCTCGAGACGCTCGCCATCATCGCGTGGCGCCAGCCCGTCACGCGCGGCGACATCGAAGACATCCGCGGCGTGACGGTCTCCTCGCAGATCGTCAAGGTGCTGGAAGATCGCGGCTGGATCGAAGTCATCGGCCACCGCGACGCGCCGGGCCGTCCCGCGCTGTTCGGCACCACCCGGCAGTTCCTGGACGACCTGGGCCTGCGCGCGCTGGACGAACTGCCCGCACTGGAGTCGACCGAGGCCGTGGCCGTGCTCGCCGGGCTGGACCTGGGACCCGCAGCGGGCCAGCCGGCCGAAGGCGCCGAGGCCGGGGCTGGCGTGGCCGACGGCAATGTGGCCGAGACGGGCGCGGCGGCCGATGGCGCCGGCGATGGTGGTCTTGCGCCGGACGATGCCGGCCAGGCCGAGGCGGAAGCCGCCGTCGTGGCGCAGATCGAGACCGTCATGCAGGCTGAGCGCGCGCAGGCGGCCGAGGGCCGCGAGGCTGCCGAAGCCGGGATCGAGGCCGGTGCCAACGCCAGCGACGATACTGGCGCGGATGCGAGTGCGGATGCCACGAGCGCCGATGCAGCCAGCGCCGACGCCTCCCATAGTGCCGACGCTGTCAACGCCACCGATGCCGGCCCGGCGCCCGCCCAGGTTGCCGATGAACTCCCGGCCGCGTCAGTCAGCCCGCCCGGGGAAATTCCGGGCGACCACATTCAACCGCCGGCCGGCGACCACATCCAACCGCCGGACGAGTCCCCCGAGGTGACGCCCGGCAAGCGCGAGCCCGAAATCACCCCGGTGGATCCGGGGCCGGAGATCGAGCCTCCGCCACCCGCGGGCCCCGAGCCCGACATTGCGCCACCCGCACCCGACGAGGTGCCCGAGGTGCCGCCCATCCCAGACCATGATGACGAGGCGCCTGCCCCCGGCAAGCCCTCTCCAGTTTGACATTCGGAGCTGTCTCAGTGACAACGGATACAACCATACAAGAAGACACTTCCTTCCCCGGTGAGCCGGCCGCCGCGCCGGCTTCCGCGGATCCGGCTGCGCCGCGCGAAGGCGAGGGCGCCGAGTCCGCCGAGGGCCGCGCCCGCGGCCGCAAGCTGCGTACCCCGTTCCGCCGCCGTCGCGGCGATGCCGCGGCCGCAGCGAATGCAGAGGCCGGCGCCGAGGCCCCCGCGCCCGAGGCCGACCCGCGGGTTCTTGAGCGAGAGACCGAGCAGGCCCTGGCCTATCTGGAGGCCGATGCGCGCACCGAGCAGCGCCTGGGCAAGTACCTGAACAGCGAAGCGGTCATGCCCAAGCTGCACAAGGTGCTGGCCGATGCCGGCATCGGTTCGCGCCGCGAGATGGAAGAACTGATCGTGGCCGGCCGCGTGTCGGTCAATGGCGAGCCGGCCCATATCGGCCAGCGCGTCGGTCCGAACGACCAGGTGCGCGTCAACGGCAAGCCCATCACGCGGCCCAATGCCAAGAAACCGCCGCGCGTCATCCTGTACCACAAGCCGGCGGGCGAGATCGTCAGCCATGACGATCCCGGCGGCCGCGCCAGCGTGTTTGCGCGCCTGCCCAAGCTGCGCACCGGCAAATGGCTGTCGGTCGGCCGGCTCGACCTGAACACCGAGGGTCTGCTGATCTTCACGACCTCGGGCGACATGGCCAACCGCATCATGCATCCCCGCTATGGCGCCGAGCGCGAGTACGCCGTGCGCGTGCTGGGCGAGATGGACGAGGCGCAGCGCCGCTCGCTGGTCGAGGGCATCGATCTGGAGGACGGCAAGGCGGCCTTCGGCACGCTGGATTACCTGGGTGGCGACGGCAGCAATCGCTGGTACCGCGTCACCCTGCAGGAAGGCCGCAACCGCGAGGTGCGCCGCATGTTCGAAGCGGTGGGCGTGACGGTCAGCCGCCTGATCCGTACCCGCTTCGGCGACATCGTGCTGCCGCGCAACCTGCGCCGCGGCCGCTGGGAAGAGGTGGACGGATCCCTGGTCAGCGCCCTGATGGTCCAGCTTGGCCTGTTGCGCGACGACGACGGCGACGGCCGGCGCCGGCCCAAGCAGCCGCAGTCGCACGACAGCGCGCTGCCGCCCGGCTTCGGCACGATGGAGCGCAATGGCATGAACGGCGCGCGTATCGGGCGGCGCGGCAAGCTGCAGGGCGGCGGCCAGGGGCGGCCGGGCACCAGCCAGTCGTATCCGTCGGACCCGTTCGGTACCGGCCTGATGATCACCGGCGGCTATGCCAACGGCCATCCGCTGGGCAACGATTCCGGGCGTGGCAAACCGGGCGGCAAACCGGGCGGCAAGCCGGGTGGCAAGCCCAGCAGGAAGGCCGGGGGCGGTAACGGCAATGTAAACGGCAACGCGGGTGCTAACGCCGGCGCCAACGCCGGCGGCAATCGGTCCGGCGGTGCCAAGGCCGGCGGCAAGGGGAAGCCCGGTGCCGCGAAGCCGCGCGGGCCCGGCGCGGCGCGCAAGCAGGCGGCGCCTGGACGGCCGAAGTCCGGCGCGGGCCACGGCGGTCCCCGCCCCGAGGGCGGCGGCAAGCCGAAGGCTCCCGCCAAGAAGGCGCGCCGCCAGGGCGGCGGCGGTGGCCGGGGCGACGATTGGCAACCCAGCAGCGCCTCGGCACACGAGTCGCGCCTGGGATTCCTGGGTGGCCGTGGCCGCGGCGGACGCTGAAGGCCGGGCCGGATGGCGTAAGCCTGTGATGCTTCAGGAAATTTAAGCGCTTATCTGGTAAAATTGTTGGTTTTCATGGCGTTTGCATTTGGACGTTGCGTCAGGACCGTTGCATCGGTACGCGCTGCAACCGGCCGGATGCATGCTTAGCGCTATCACAATCTAGGGCCGGGCCTGGCACGCCACCGCCGCAAGGTGGGGTTGCCGGGTGTCGGCAATACGGTGGGCTGGGCGTGCAGCCCATTTTTTTTGAGTGTATGGCTGATCTATTCGCACTGACCGAGGAGGCCCTGGCGGGCATGGACATCGAACTTGTCGATGTCGAACGCGCTGCCATGGGCCTACTGCGCGTTACGATCGACAAGGCAGGCGGCGTGCGCATCGAAGACTGCGAGCAGGTATCGCGCCAGCTGTCGCGTGTGTACGAGGTCGAGAACATCGATTACCGCCGGCTCGAGGTCGGTTCGCCCGGTGTCGACCGTCCGCTGCGCAACGAGGCCGAGTTCCGCCGCTTCGCCGGCGAACGTGTCGAGATCAAGCTGCGCGAGGCCATCGACGGCCGCAAGGTGTACACCGGCACGCTGCGCGCGCCCGAGTCCGGGACTGAAGCCCCGGCCGGCGGCGCGGATTCGTCCGGGGCGGCGCAGCGCGCCGTCTTCGGTCTGGAATTTGAGGCAAAGAAGGACGATATCCAGGTGCTGAGCTTCACGCTCGACGACATCGAGCGCGCCAAGCTGGATCCCGTTCTGGATTTCAAGGGCAAAAAGCGATGAGTCGCGAAATTCTTCTGTTGGTCGATGCTCTGGCGCGTGAAAAGAATGTCACGCGCGACACCGTGTTCGGGGCGCTCGAAAGCGCGCTGGCCTCGGCCATGAAAAAGCGCTTCAAGGAAGACGCCGAGATTCGCGTCTCGATCGACCGCGAAAGCGGCAGCCATGAGGGCTTTCGCCGCTGGCTCGTGGTGCCCGACGAGGCCGGCCTGCAAGAGCCCGACAAGCAGGAACTGCTGTCCGAGGCCCGTGAACTGGTGCCCAACATCGAAGTCGGTGAGTACATCGAAGAGCCGCTCGAGCCGGTCGAGTTCGGCCGCATCGGCGCGCAGGCAGCCAAGCAGGCCATCCTGCAAAAGATCCGCGACGCCGAGCGCGAACAGGTCCTGAACGACTTCCTCGAGCGCGGCGAGACCATCGTGTCCGGCACCATCAAGCGCATGGACAAGGGCGACGCCATCATCGAGACCGGCAAGATCGAGGCCCGCCTGCCGCGCTCCGAGATGATCCCGAAGGAAAACCTGCGCATCAGCGATCGCGTGCGCGCCTTCGTGCTCAAGGTCGACCACACCCTGCGCGGCCAGCAGGTCATCCTGTCGCGCACCTCGCCCGAATTCATCCGCCAGCTGTTCGAGAACGAAGTGCCCGAGATCGAGCAGGGCCTGCTCGAAATCAAGGCTGCCGCGCGTGACCCGGGCGTGCGCGCCAAGATCGCCGTGGTGGCCTACGACAAGCGTATCGACCCCATCGGCACCTGCGTCGGCATGCGCGGTTCGCGCGTTACCGCCGTGCGCAACGAGCTGGGCGGCGAGCAGGTCGATATCGTGCTATGGTCGGAGGATCCGGCCCAGTTCGTCATCGGCGCGCTGGCCCCGGCCAATGTCGAGTCGATCGTGGTCGACGAGGACAAGCACGCGATGGACGTCGTGGTCGACGAGGAAAACCTGCCCAAAGCCATTGGCGCCAAGGGGCAGAACGTGCGACTGGCGTCCGAGCTCACCGGCTGGCAGATCAATATCATGACGCCCGAGGAAAGTCTCAGCCGTCAGGAAACCGAGCGGGCCACGCTGCGTGCGACCTTCATGAGCAAGCTCGACGTGGATGAGGAAGTCGCCGACATCCTCATCGACGAAGGCTTCACCGGCATCGAGGAAATTGCCTACGTGCCGATGCAGGAGCTGCTCGAGATCGAGGCGTTCGACGAAGACACCATCAACGAGTTGCGCGCCCGTGCGCGCAACGCGCTGCTGACCGAGGCCATCGCCCAGGAAGAGCGCCTGGAAACCGCGCAGGACCTGCTGGCGCTGGAAGGCATGACGCCCGAGCTGGCCGCCAAGCTGGCCGAGCGCCAGGTGCACACGCGCGACGACCTGGCCGAGCTTGCCACCGACGAGCTGTCGGAGATCTCCGGGCTCGACGAAAAGGAAGCGAGCGAGCTGATCATGCGCGCGCGAGCCCACTGGTTCGACGAAGAATGACCATGGAACGGTTCGCCGCGCAATCATGGATGTAGTAAGCAGAACGCTGTAAACATAGGGAAGAGAGCCTAATGTCGAGTAATACCGTCGCCCAGTTCGCTACCGAGCTGAAAATGCCTGCCAACGTGCTGCTGGAGCAGCTGCGTTCGGCTGGCGTTGACCTCAAATCGGTGGACGATGCGGTCACCGACAGCGACAAGGCGAAATTGCTCGACTCGCTGCGCCGCGCCCATGGCGCGAGCGAGGGCAAGAAGATCACGCTGACGCGCCGCCAGACCTCTGAGATCCGCCAGGCCGATGCCACCGGCCGCTCGCGCACCATCCAGGTCGAGGTGCGCAAGAAGCGCGTGTTCGTCAAGCGCGATCCCGCCGAGCTGGCTGCCGAGCAGGCCGCTGCCCGCGCCGAGGAAGAGGCCCAGGCCGTTGCCGCTACGCCGGCTGCCGACGCCCCCGCGGCGCCGCAGGTTCCTGCCAAGCCGGCCGAGACGCCTGCCCCCGAGGCGCCTGCACCCGTGGCGTCCCCCGAGGCCGCTCAGCCCGAGCCCGAGGCCGTCGCGCCCGCTGCGGCCCCGGCACCGGTCGAGCCCGCCGCCCCGGCTCCCCAGCCCGAACCCGCTGCGGCCGAGCGCGCGCCCGAACCGCAGTCCGAACCCGAATCCCGTCCGCCCGTCGAGGCGGCGGCAGCCGATACGCCGGCCTCTGTCCAGACCGACGCTCCGAAGAACGAACCGAACGAGCCCGTTGCTGAACAAGCCGAGCCGCAACCTGACGTGCACGCACGAACCGAAACGACTTCCACGGCGCCCGCTGCGGCGCCTCAACCCACCGCCGCTGCGCCGGCGCCTGTGCAGCCCGCCCGTGCCGGCCGGCCCGGCGAGATCCGCCGCGCGCCCGCCGCTGCCGCCCCGGTGTCCGACCGTGCGCGCGACGAGGCCCGCCGCGCCGCCGAGGCCGAGGCCGCCGCGCTGCGCGAGATGCTGAACCGTCCGCGCAAGGTGCTGCGCGCGCCCGAGCCCGAGCAGCCTGCCGCTGCCCTGTCCGGCACGCTGCACAAGCCGGCCGGCAAGCCGGCCAGCACGACGGCCAAGAAGGACGCCAAGCCGGGCGCCCCGGGTACCAAGAAGACCATCAAGACGGCCGAGGTGGCTTCTACCTGGAACGACGACGCATCGCGCAAGAAGCCTGCCGACAAGCCCTCCGCGCCCACGCGCGATGGCTGGCGCGCCGGCGGCAAGGGCGGGCGCGGCAGGGGCGGTCGCAACCAGCATTCCGATCGTCGCAGCGAACCCGCGGCGCAGGAATTCATCGCCCGCGAGATCCACGTGCCCGAGACGATCAGCGTGGCCGACCTGGCGCACAAGATGTCCGTCAAGGCCGCCGAGGTCATCAAGCAGCTGATGAAGCTGGGCCAGATGGTCACCATCAACCAGGTGCTCGACCAGGAAACCGCCATGATCGTGGTGGAAGAACTGGGCCACACCGCCATCGCCGCCAAGCTGGACGACCCCGAGGCTTTCCTGGACGAGACGCCGGGCGCCTCCGAGGCCGAACAGCTGTCCCGCGCGCCGGTGGTCACCGTCATGGGCCACGTCGACCACGGCAAGACCTCGCTGCTGGACTACATCCGCCGCGCCAAGGTCGCCGCGGGCGAGGCCGGCGGCATCACGCAGCACATCGGCGCCTATCACGTCGAGACTGAACGCGGCATGGTCACGTTCCTCGACACCCCGGGCCACGAGGCTTTCACCGCCATGCGTGCGCGTGGCGCCAAGGCCACCGACATCGTCATCCTGGTCGTGGCGGCCGATGACGGCGTCATGCCGCAGACGCGCGAAGCCATCCACCACGCCAAGGCGGCCGGTGTGCCGCTGGTGGTTGCCGTCAACAAGATCGACAAGCCCGAGGCCAATCCCGACCGCGTCAAGCAGGAGCTGGTGGCCGAGCAGGTCGTGCCGGAAGAGTACGGTGGCGACGTGCCGTTCGTGCCCGTGTCGGCCAAGACCGGGGCCGGCATCGACGACTTGCTCGAGAACGTGCTGCTGCAGGCCGAGATCCTGGAACTGAAGGCGCCGGTGGAAGCCCCCGCCAAGGGTCTGGTCATCGAGGCGCGCCTGGACAAGGGCCGCGGTCCCGTGGCCACCATCCTGGTGCAAAGCGGTACGCTCAAGCGCGGTGACGTCGTGCTGGCCGGCGCCAGCTTCGGCCGCGTGCGTGCCATGCTCGACGAAAACGCCAAGCAGATCCAGATCGCCGGCCCGTCCATTCCGGTCGAAATCCAGGGTCTTACCGAAGTGCCCGCCGCCGGCGACGAACTGATGGTGCTGTCCGACGAGCGCAAGGCGCGCGAAATCGCGCTGTTCCGCCAGGGCAAGTTCCGCGACGTCAAGCTGGCACGCCAGCAGGCCGCCAAGCTCGAGTCCATGTTCGACAACATGGGCGAGGGCGCACGGCAGACGCTGCCCCTCATCGTCAAGACCGACGTGCAGGGTTCGCAGGAAGCGCTGGTGGCCTCGCTTACCAAGCTCTCCACCGACGAGGTGCGGGTGCAGGTGGTGCACGCGGCCGTGGGTGGCGTTTCGGAAAGCGACGTCAACCTCGCCATCGCGTCCAATGCCGTGGTCATCGGCTTCAACGTGCGCGCCGATCAAAGCGCCAAGAAGCTGGCCGAGTCCAATGGCATCGACCTGCGCTACTACAACATCATCTACGACGCCGTGGATGAGGTGAAGGCGGCGATGTCGGGCATGCTGGCGCCCGAGAAGAAGGAAGAGATCATCGGTCTGGTCGAGATCCGCGAGGTCTACAGCATCTCGCGCATCGGCAACATCGCCGGCTGCATGGTGCTCGACGGCCTGGTGCGGCGCGATTCGCAGGTCCGCCTGCTGCGCAACAACGTGGTCCACTGGACCGGCCAGCTCGATTCGCTGCGCCGCTTCAAGGACGACGTCCGGGAGGTCAAGTCCGGCTTCGATTGCGGCCTGACGCTGCGCGGCAACAACGACATCCAGGTGGGCGACCAGCTGGAGGTCTTCGAGATCAAGGAAATCGCGCGTACGCTGTAAGCGCGCAAGGCTGTTCTCGCATGACCCGCCACAAGTCCAAGTCCATTCCCGGCCGCAACCTGCGGCTGGCCGACCAGATCCAGAAGGATCTGGCCGGCCTCATCCAGCGCGAGATCGATATCTCCCGCGCCGGACTGATCACGCTTTCCGGGGTGGAGCTGTCGGCCGACTACGCTCACGCCAAGGTGTTCTTCACCGTGCTGGGCGCCGAGCCGGAAGCCGCCACCGCGCTGCTCAACGAGAAGGCCGGCTGGCTGCACTCGCAGCTGTACAAGCTGCTGCACATCCACACCGTGCCGACGCTGCGCTTCTACCACGATCCCCAGGTCGAGCGCGGCATCGCGATGTCCACGCTGATCGACCGGGCCAACCGCGGTCCCGAATCCGGCGGCCCCGAGTCCGGCGTCCCCGACGAGCCTGAAGACCGCTCCTGAGCGGCCTTCGTCACCTTTTTTCCGGAATTCCGACGATGGCCAAACGACGCGGGCTCGCGCTCGACGGTGTGCTGCTGCTTGACAAGCCTGTGGGCCTGTCGAGTAACCATGCCCTGCAGCGCGCCCGGCGCACGCTGGACGCGGCCAAGGCGGGCCACACCGGCACGCTCGATCCCTTCGCCACCGGCCTGCTGGTATGCTGCATGGGCCGGGCCACCAAGCTGTCGGGCGCTATGCTCGACGCCGACAAGACCTACCGCGCCACGCTGCAGTTCGGCGAGGAAACCGACTCGGGCGACCTCACGGGCATCGTCATGGCGCGGGCCGAGCCGGGCTTCGCCGGCGTGGATGAGGCGGCGCTGAACGATGTGCTGTCACGTTTCCGCGGCACCATCGAGCAGGTGCCGCCGATGTACTCGGCGCTCAAGCGCGATGGCAAGCCGCTCTACGAGTATGCGCGCGCCGGCATCGAGCTCGAGCGCCCGCCCCGGCAGGTCACCATCCATCGGCTCGAACTGCTGTCCGCTTCGGGCATGCAGGCCGAGATCGAGGTGGCGTGCAGCAAGGGCACCTATATCCGCACGCTGGCCCAGGACATCGGGCGCGCGTTGGGATGCCATGCCCACCTGGCGGCGCTGCGGCGCACGCATGCCGGGCCGTTTTCCCTGGACCGCGCCGTCACGCTGGATGCCCTGCAGGCCATGCCCGATCCCAAGGCTGCCCTGCTTGCGCTGACCGAATTGCCGGCGGGCCTGCTGCCCGCCAACTGAACCAAAGGACTCGCTATGACTCGCGCCTTGCGCAACGTCGCCATCATCGCCCACGTGGACCACGGCAAGACGACCCTGGTCGACCAGCTGCTGCGGCAGTCGGGCACCTTCCGCGAAAACCAGGCCGTGGCCGAACGGGTCATGGACTCGAACGACCTGGAAAAGGAACGCGGCATCACCATCCTGGCCAAGAACTGTGCCGTCGAATACGAAGGCACGCACATCAACATCGTCGACACCCCGGGACACGCCGACTTCGGCGGCGAGGTCGAGCGGGTGCTGTCCATGGTCGACGGCGTGCTGCTGCTGGTCGATGCGGTGGAAGGTCCCATGCCGCAGACCATCTTCGTCACGCGCAAGGCGCTGGCGCTGGGCCTCAAGCCCATCGTCGTGGTCAACAAGATCGACCGGCCGGGCGCGCGCCCCGACTATGTCATCAACGCCACCTTCGAGCTGTTCGACAAACTGGGCGCCACGGAAGACCAGCTCGACTTCCCGGTGATCTATGCCTCGGGCCTGTCGGGCTACGCCGGCCTGAGCGACGACGTGCGCGAGGGCGACATGCGTCCGCTGTTCGAGACCATCCTCAAGCACGTGCCGCAGCGCGACGACGATCCG
>Ga0182737_1002377_pt1 | contig 15494 bp, 7 predicted proteins | sample eDN5th30CBELigOP_FD_128878 | JGI IMG/M metagenome (GOLD analysis project Ga0182737, IMG submission 128878) | Enriched Organic Plus compost microbial communities from Emeryville, California, USA - eDNA 5th pass 30_C BE-Lig OP (version 2) (version 2) ...
GGTGGGTCCAGACCATGCACTGACCCCGCCGCGTGGCGAGACAAGTTCCTGGGGAGGGAAAAAGCACAAGTTCCACTCTCTGCCCGCCACCTTCAGGGTTTCTTCCTTCTTCCAATCTTCTGCTTCTTCAGTAGCAGCGGGTCCGCCCTGATAAAGCAGACTCCTTGACGGTTCACTGAAGTCACGTATTTCCACCTGCCATCCAGCCTGAACGAGGGTTGAAAGTGCGGAGTCCACAAGGCTTTCCACGCGGAAGACCGCGAGTGCAAAACCTGCCAGTTGATCCCTGTCATCCAGCACACGGGCGAATACCAGAAAGCCTGGCTTGCGGCTGGCTTCCTGCGCCAGTTGTATCGGCTCAGTGGCAGAAGCCTGACCCGAGTCAGCAGCTTTTTCCAACGCCAAACGCCGTTGCTCGTGGTGGCCAAGGTCAAGCCCAAGCGCTGGCGCGTTTCCCCGGATGGGCTCCAGATAGTACACGGGAAAATACTCCGGTCGTGATGCTGCTGGCCGGATGACGCCTGCTGAAATTTCAGTCACTTGAAATCCATCCAGTCCATCTGCGGCAGCATTTTGTTCATACCTGCTGCGCTCAGCGGCAGAAATTTTGGGTATCCATTCCAGTGCCAGCAACTCAGGCTGGCGGGAAAGCGCCGGGGAAACAAACTGGCGAAATTCCGTGCGTGACACCTCCCGGGGGCCGCGCGCCTCAAACAGCGCGACCACGGAGGACAGGATTTCTGTGGAGCGGAGAATTTTGGATCGCAGCACCTGGACTGCGGCATTGACCTGCCGTTTGATTTCCGCCCGTTGTTCCACCCTCTCGCCCTCCATTTGATAATGGTGCAATGCCACCGCCATGCTGCAGCCGAGCACTAACACGACGACCAGAACAACCATGTTGGAGATGGCGACTTTCATGAACCATGTAAAGCACTCGGGATTTTAAAGAAGCGTGAAGCGGGAAGGATCAATAACTACAACAGAATTCATGCCTGAAAGCCCCTGGGACTTAGAAATAAAACCCCAGGCCCTTTCGGCCCATTGCTGTTAAGCCCCCTCACCCATCATAGAAAAACTCAATGCCCGCTAAAAACGGGGCTGGCTCCATCAGGGGAAATTCTGGCCAGTTGCCGGAAGTCGAGCTGACCATGAAACCAGGCGCAGTATCCTGTGACCTGCTGGCTCATGGCCGCATGAAGCAGGGGTTGAAACAGGGGAATTCGTGGCACCTCTTGATGGGCGATGTGGATGAACTCCCTCACCTGTTTTGTGTACTGCTGCGGGTCGGCCTCTATTCGTGCCTGTTCCACCAGTTTGTCCAACCGGGGATTTTTGTAGGACATGGTATTGAACACCGCATTTTGACTATGATAAGCCCAATAGAAAAAATGCTCTGGCGTGTTTAACCATGTTTCTATGTGGTTCACCACCATAGGCAGGTCTTTTCTTAACAGCGCAGAGCGCCAGTCAGGTCCGGCAATTTCACGGATCAGAATTTTGATGCCTACATGGGCCAGTGATTCTTTTATCAGTGCCGCGATGCCCGCTGCTGGTCTGGCAGCATGATGGTTGATGGCCAGGTGGGTGGTGAAACCATCCGCGTAACCTGCCTCTTGCAGAAGTTTCCTGGCTTGTTCCACATCGGCTCTCCAGTGAGTTGGCTGCGGCCAGTTTGTTGAGGGGGGCGGCGGGCTTGTGGGCTTGTCGCCGCCTGGCGGTTGAACTGATGCGACGGCCTTATTAAAAAGAGGCACGGCATGATTCAGCATGACTTTACACAGGATCTGTTCATACGGCACCGCCATGGCCACGGCCTGACGCACACGAATGTCATCAAAGGGAGGGACATCAGTTTTCATGCCCAGATACCACATGGCGTTTTCTACTGGCGTACTGATCACCTTCAGAGATGAGAACTGTTGCAGTTCCTGCACCTGTTTGGCATTCAGGGGAAAGGCCACATCCGCCGTTCCGCGTTGCAGCCAGGCAAGCTGCTCATCGGCGGAGGCAACCTCCCGCACCTCTATCCTTTTTAAGGCAGGTGGTGAGCCACTGCACCAATGGTCATTTCTATGATAGATGGCGGACATGCCAGGCTGCCAGGATATTAAACGATAGGCGCCGGATCCGGCAGCGTGAGTCTTTAGCCAGGCCATGGCCCACGGGTCATCTGCTGTTGCATGGACTCTGGCCAGCTTTGAGTTGAAGATGGAAGCGACCGGCATGGCCAGCACTGGCAGGCACTGTTTATCGGGTTTGGGCAAACTGATTTTTAATGTGTGGAGATCAATGATCTGGAACTGCCCTGGCTTTTGCAAGGAACCTGATTTCAACTGAAATGAAGGAAAACCTCCCACCGACACAGCACGGTCCAGCGACCACTTTACATCTTCGGCAGTTAATGGCGTGCCATCATGAAATACGGCGTCCTTACGCAGGTGAAAGGTAATGGTACAGCCATCGGCGCTCACGCTCCAGCTCTCGGCAAGTTCGGGGATGATGGCGTTGTGATCGTAACTGGCGGAACCATCCGCCAGCACTGTCTGGTCAAAGCTGACCAGGCGGTCGTAAACATTCCAGGCCACGGTCCAGCAGGGCGGGTTTGCCTCCAAGCTGTGCATGTCCAAGATGTCAGGCCCCGAGGTTGTCACGACAAGGAGGGACTCCGCCTGCGCTTGCGCACAGACGGAGCGTGTATCAACAACACCCATACCAATGGAAAATGACAAGGCGCAAGCTACGCCAGGAACCGACATGGAGCGGGGAAGTCTCATCTCAGTTAGGGGTATAAGGTCTTCAGGAAAAAGACTGCGGAATAACATCCATAATCATTAATTGGAAGCTTCGGCAGCCATGTCCGCTTCTTCCATGCGGACGCGTGGACTGGCTTCCGGCTTCATGTCTGGCAGAAGAGCGCCACACAGCACAGCCGTAAGGCCGCCAGTGGTAATGCCTGAACTGAAGATGCGCTGCCAGAGGGAGGGCAGGAACTCCAGCACCTCTGGCACCAGTTGCACTCCGGCGCCCATGCCGATGGAAAGCGCGGCGGTGATAATCTCTTTCCTGCCCAGCGGCTGACTGCCAATGATACGTATGCCAGATACCACAATCAGGCTGAACATTACAAAAGTAGAGGCGCCAAGCACAGGGCGCGGAATCTGCATCAGCACCGCCCCCAGCATGGGACATAGACCCAGGATTACCAGAATCACGGAGATGTATCTGCCAACGTGACGGCTGGCCACGCCAGTAAGCTGCACCACGCCCGTATTCTGGCTGAAGGTGGTGTTGGGGAAGGTGGCAAAAATAGCGGCCAGCAGGGAATTAATGCCATCCGCCAGCACACCGCCGCGCACGCGTTCTTCATAAACAGGTCCTTCCACCGGCTCGCCCGACACGCGGGAGGTGCCTGCAATATCCCCCATGGTTTCCAGTGAGGTGATGACAAACATGAAGGCCACCGGAATAAATGACACCCAGTCAAAAGCCAGACCAAACTTAAAAGGAACAGGAAAAGCAAACCACGCAGCGTTGCTGAAGTCAGGAGCTTTCAGCAAACCTAAAAACCCCGCTGTAATGCAGCCGATGATCAGGCCGATCACCACTGAACTGACGCGCACCATGCTGTTTCTGGCAAACTGACAAAAAAGGATGATGGCCACCACCATGGCTGCCAGTCCCATGTTGGTACCGTTGCCAAAGTTCTCTGCATTCAAGCCGCCTCCCATGTCCCGCAGGGATACCATGATCAGGCTTAGCCCGATCAGTACCACGACTGAGCCGGATACCACAGGAGTGACCATCTTCTTCAACCACGGCAGGCAGAAGGCAATGATGATTTCAATGAATGAGGCAACCAAGGCCACGCCAAAGATGGTGGCCAGCACTTTCTCTGAATCGGCACCGCCTTCCCTGGCCACCTGACCCGATGTGATCAATGCGGCCACAAAGGCAAAGCTGGTGCCCTGCAAACTCAGAAGGCCAGAACCCACGCGGCCAAGTTTCTGGGATTGAATCCAGGTGGCTACACCTGACACAAACAGGGATGAGGCAATCAGATAGGGCACATACTCAGCCAGTCCCAGGGCAGCGCCAATCACAATGGACGGAGCAATGATGTTCACAAACGCCGCCAGCAGATGCTGTACAGCCGCAATGGTTGCTGGGATAAAGGAAGGTTTATCTTCCAGCTTGTAGATAGGTTCATCAACGGAGGATGATGTATTAGAGTTCGTTTTCATGGCATTGTCATGGAAGTAGAAGATGCGCGGATGGTTGTTTCTTTTTTGGTGGAGAAGCGGATGTCTGGATTAGAAAGTGAAGGCCACGTAAACAGAGGTGCGCAGGTGGTCGGTGAAAAGCTCATCCGCCCAGTAGTTGCCGAAGCGCCATCCTGCTGACCAATATTTGCCCAGTTTGTACTCCAGTTGTGCATCCAGCTCGTTTCCGTAATGAATGCGATTGGAATCGGAGTAGTAATCATAGAAGGTGATGGTGTACGTCAGGTTGCTGACTCCAGGCACGGGACCGGTGGCAGTGAGATAGAGGGCGTCCAACCCGTGGCTGTCGCCAAGGCTTGGGTTCAGCAGGAACTTTTCTGTCCAGCCATTGAACGGAGGCGCCAGCGGTGTGGTTACTTTATTGGTGGCGCTTTTGCCTTCCAGCACGGTCCAGCCAGCAAACAGTTTGTGCTTTTTATACACCACCCCGGCTTCCAACTGCCAGTAACTTACACCAATGTTATTGGGGTTGTCCGCATAGTCAGATTGATAGGCATAGTCTGCCGTGTAGTGAATGCCCATGTCACTGCCAAACATATAGGGACCTGAGATACGTATGCCTGTCGTGCTGGTAGAGAGATAGTCCTGATCTGAACGATCATAATCCAGCAGAAGGCCATAAGCCGTCGCAGTGATGACATCCTTCTTTGACCACTCCAGTGTGAAAAGATGGGACTCCATGCCCAGCGGGCTATCTGTCGCATCCCATCCTACCGTGCGATAGACTCGATCCAGATAGGCGTACATGCCTGCAAGCTTTCCGCCACCCAGTTCCATGGAACCTTTGATGCTGGCCAGGTCCATGGCCTGATGGTTTTGCCTCCATGAAGAGTTGCCAATGAAGCGGCCATTCAACAACTGCAAATCTTCGCGGCCTACACGAAGCGCGACGGTCGTTTCAGGAATTTCCCAGTTGATCCAGAACTGACTGAGTTCGATCTGCTCAGGGTCTGCAACAATAGGATACTCAGGGTTGTCGTGTGTTGGATTTCTGGGGATGTGATAGCGGTCTTCATAACCCAGACGCAACACGCCTTCCCCTTCAGCAAACAAGCTGAAGCCGTGATATTCTGCTGTTTCAAATCCGAGCGCCAGCCTCAGTGTTGAAGCGATGCCCAAATCATCAATGGGCACACTGGAGAATGAATCCTGATCCTGGATTTCAAAACGATACCTGGCCTGACCTGAGAATTTACCTTTGGTGAACATTTCCCAAAGGTTGTCCGCAGGGACGTCATCCCTGATGACATCCGGCGCAGGGTGTTTTGCCGAATAAGTTGCGGCTTCTCCTGCAAATACAGTTGGGTTAAAGGTAAAAGCAAGCGCAGTAACTGCACAGGCAATGATGCTTCGGCATGTTAGGATGGGAGTAGATAAGTCAGTTGATGAGTACATGGCTAAGTTGAGTGATAAGTGCCTGGGGTGCCAAATGACTAATCACAGGACGTGCCAGACGCTTCGACCTCAAATCAACCCATTGATGTTGTGCAACTTACACACCACCCCCGGCAAGCCCTGGCATGCTTGCTTCTGTAACCGTGCACACACCTGTTGTGAATTCATACAATGAGGTGTTGTTTTTTGCAGCAGTGCTCCTGAAGCTTATTCAAACCAGCAAAACACTGATGAAAAAAATCTACGAAGGAGCACCCGGTCTTTTTAGTGAATTGGATTCAAGTTAGCATGACTGCTGCTTGGGGGCTGCCTCCACTTTTTGCCAACAGTCCTGTACATGAATCCAGACCTAGACCTCCAATCTCTGCTGCAAGCCTATCGTCACAATGAAACAACGCCACGGCTGGTGTTGGAATCTCTATGGAAGAAGATTGAAACCAGTGATCCTGCCATCTGGATCAGCCGTCCTTCATGGGACAAGGTGGGCCAGCAACTTCATGCGCTGGAACAGCAGAGCCCTGATGACCTGCCGCTGTATGGCATTCCTTTTGCCATTAAAGATAACATTGATGTGCAGCAAGAACCCACCACCTGCGCCTGCCCGGCTTATGCATACATCGCCAGCGAATCGGCGTTCATTGTCCAGCGTCTGATGGCTGCGGGTGCCATTCCTGTTGGGAAAACTAATCTGGATCAGTTTGCAACAGGCCTGGTAGGCGTGCGTTCGCCGTATGGCATTCCCAAGAATGCCTACCATGAGAAGTATACTCCGGGTGGTTCCAGTTCCGGTTCAGCCGTGGCGGTAGCCAAAGGATTATGCAGTTTTTCCCTGGGCACAGATACGGCGGGTTCAGGTCGCATCCCCGCTTCTTTAAATCACCTGGTCGGGGTTAAACCTACCCGTGGCATACTGAGCACACGCGGTGTGGTGCCTGCATGCCGCACGTTGGACTGCCCCTCCATCTTTGCCCTTCAGGCAACAGATGCTGCTTATGTCTTAGAGGTGCTGCTGGCTTATGATGACCAGGACCCCTACTCAAGAAAGATGCAACCCTACCCCATGAAACCCGTGCACGAACTGGTGATAGGTGTTCCGTATGATCATCAGCTTGAATTTTTTGGCAATGATTCAGCCGCTGCTTTGTTTCAAAAGTCTCTAGTCACGCTGTCCTCCATGGGGGTTGAACTTAAATCGATCAACTTTCAACCTTTTCTGGATGCGGCCAGACTGCTCTATGAAGGACCCTGGGTGGCTGAGCGATATGCCGTGATTGAAGAGTTGATCATCCAGCAACCCGATGCCCTTCACCCAGTAACCCGTCAGATCATCGAAGGCGCGGCCTCCAGTCGCACGGTAGATGCGTTTCGCGCCCAATACAGGCTTGCCGAACTTCATCGGGAAAGTGAAAAGACCTGGGATGAAGTGGATCTAGTCATCACGCCTACCGCAGGCACGCACTATACCGTGGATGAGGTCCTGGCTGAACCTCTCTTGTTAAACAGCCATTTAGGACGCTATACCAACTTCATGAATCTTCTGGACCTTTGTGCCTGGGCCGTGCCCGCAGGGTTCCTTCATACAGGCATGCCATGGGGTGTCACCTTCTTTGCCCCGGCCTTTGCAGATGATCAGATCGCTGCGCTGGCTCAATCATTCATGATGCCTGACAGTAGAACACCCTTGCCTGAAGAGTAATATGAAGACCGCCCCCTAAGCACCAGGGTGTGTTGTTACAATTGAGTGCATTTTAGTCTTGACCTCCGTGGTCATTTTTTGGTTTTGTGTAGGTGAATCCGCTATGTTTTTTGTCGGCGGGGGCGCAGAACGCACGTCTCGGAGCGTGGATTGGACGAAAAAAAGTTTTCGATTTTTGTCCGAAAAGAAAAAGTTCGCGCCTTATGGGCCTGAATGATGACATTATCATCACAGGATAATCACTTTGTAAGCTCCCCCTCGGAGTCTGCAATGATCACGATAAAGGATGCGCCAGCAGGTCTGCCGCATTCATGGCAGCCGCCTTGATTCGTCCGGGTTTGATTTCAACCCGAGCACGGGATGCAGCGCGCTTAAAGCATCCCGCTCACTCTTTAATCATGATTATCACCGGCAGGCCTGCCTTCTCCTCACCCGTATCTTATGAAATCTTTACACATCCTACTCACCTCCATGGCTCTGGTGGTGCAGCTTCAGCGTGGTCATGCTGAAACTTTGTTTAAGGATGACTTTAGTACCGACGCTTATGGCTCAACTCCACGCTGGACGGGCTATCGGGATGATGGCAGCACCTTGCTAGGTCCGGCTCCGTTTTCCTCGCCTTATTATTCAGACTGGTTGCCTTCAGGCGGGATCAATGGCTCGGGTTATATTTTTGTACAGCACCAGAGTGGGGCGTTGCAAAGTGAATACCTGCTTCACACCAGTGAAAATACAGCGGTCAGCATCAACCCTGAGGCTGTGACTTATCAGTCCCTGTATGTTTCATGGGAGCAGAACCAATCGAGTGCCGATGCAGCCACACGGTTGTTTGCAATAGAAGTGAATGATGCGTGGTACGTGGCCTCAGCGGAGGCCTCATTCATTTCCAGTAATCAGGCATTTCTTGATATGCAGACTCTGACATGGAACCCGCTGAGCGTGGTGACAGGCATGGATGGCTCGCTTACCATCGATACCGTGACGCTGTTGGGGTATGATGATCTTTTTACCGGTAGCAATGCGATTTCCAGCCTGGGCTTTTATGTGAACATGCCGGATTCAGGAGGCACGACGAGGACGGTACGCTTTGATAATCTGGAAGTCACCAGTGGTTTACTATGGGGCGCTGATTCTACAGTCGGAGGAAGTGGTGTATGGACAAATGTCGGCACATGGATTGGTGGTGACCCATTGGACGTGGTTGACTGGTCAAACCATCAGACGGCGATTTTTGGCCATGCTGGAGACACGGCCACGGGCGGTACGGTCAGCCTTACTTCAAACGTCATCGTGCGTTCACTGGAGTTTTATGAGAATGCGCAGGATTATGTGCTGCAGGGAAACGTTCCCGTTGGCACAGATGGCGTGCCAGCGCGGACGATCCAGATCAGTAGTGCGAACCCTTTTCGCAGCATTTATCTTCATCCTGATGCCAAGTTTACCGTAGGCGGCGCTGCGGATACCGGCCTTCGCATCTATAAGTCCGGTGGCTCTACCCTGCATATCTACGGCGGTGGCACCATGGTGGTGGACCTCAATGGCATGGTACGCACGGAAGGCGGCGGCAATGTGATTGTGAATGATGGAAGCACTGTCGAAGTAAAGGCAGGAGGTCAGTTTAACGCTTCAAGGGATATGATCATTGGCAGCGCCCTGCCAACTTTTGATGGAGCCGGGGGTGATGCCACGCTCATTGTGGATGGCGGCTCAAGCACCACGCGTACCGGCGGTGTCGGCGGTGATCTTGTCATTGGAGGTGAGATAGGTAATGCGAGCGTGATCGTAAAGAACGATGGCGTCTTTACCACAGCAAGCGCCACGGCCAATGGGGTGCAGTTCGCCGGGAACGGCACGCTTTCCATAGAAAGCGGGGCGACGCTTTACACCCGCAAGATTGCTGAAACATCAACTTCAACGGGAGAGTCCACGGTTCGTTTTGATGGTGGGAGAGTGATTGTCAACAATAGCCCTGCAGGAACCGGCGCGGCTTTTATTGGGTCAGACATTGATCATGTTTATATAAGCAGCGGTGGTGCTGAAATAGATACCAATGGATTTAATGTCACCGTGGCGGCAGGGCTTGAACATGATCCCGACGGAGCCGCTGTTGATGGCGGTCTGACCAAGACAGGAGATGGCAACCTGACGCTGACAGGCGGCAGCGCGAACACCTTTAATGGAGTAATTACCCTGAAGGCTGGCAGGTTGATTACACAGAGCTTTGAATCCTTGGGTGACGCGACCAACGCGGCTGCGAACTTTGTGCTGGATGGCGGCACCTGGGAACATACGGGCGGGGCTGCCACCAGTCGCGGCATCACCGTCACGGCGAATGGCGGCACGCTGGCTGGCAACACGGCATGGCGAATCCATGGGCAGGTGGTGGGTGCGGTTGACAGTGTGCTTAACATTGCTGGCAATGCCTGGCTTTCAGGCAACAACAGCTCCACCTTTCACGGCAGCATCAATGTCATCAGTGGTGAGTTTCTGGTACGCCGCGCGGTCTCGCTAGGCACTGCCGAGGGTGGGGTGACCGTTCACAATGGCGCGACTTTCAGTCTGGATCATAATGGTACAGGCGGCGGCAACAATGACGTGAATGACAACACTTATGAAGACGCTCTCACATTGTATGGCGGGGCGACTTTGCGCACACGCGGTGCTAATCAGGCGGGGGCGACTTTAAACAATGCCAACAGTATCTATGCGGGGAATATTGAACTCGCAGGTGCGGAGCAGGCAGGTCAGCCTGAGGATGCGATCATTAATGTCAGCAATATCAAGACAGAGATTGCTGAAGTCCCTGACATGATCGTTAGCGGCGAGGTCAGCGGGGATGGCGGCTTGAGGAAAACGGGGATTGGTCGGCTGACTGTTTCTGCGGAAAACACTTATACCGGCAAGACAACGGTGGAAGAAGGCGAAATGAAACTGACTCCCGACCCTGTATTTGGGGAAGCCAGTAGTCTGGCCTCCCAATGGCTGGAGGTGTACGAGAATGCTGTCTTTGATACGACCGACCTGAATACGCTCGGCGGTTATGCTGTGACGGCTGCAACGCTCAGCGGCGGCGGCACTTACCGGGGTGACTTTGTGATTGGAAATGGCACCTCCATCAAGGTGGGCGCTACTTCAACAGGGGGTCAGGGCATGAGCAATGTGACCGCTGCGGGAGACCTGACTGGAACACTGACCTTTGTTGGGAACTTATCGCTCGATAACAGCAACGTGTACCTGCAACTGGGAGGTGTGACACAGGGGACGGAGTATGATGTGCTGGAGGTGACAGGAGCTTTTTCCGCCACTGGTGAAACCAACTTCATCATTGAATGGGCCAATGGTTATACAGCCGCTCTGGGGCAGAGTTTTGATCTGCTGAACTGGTCACTCGTTTCTGGTGTGAACTGGAATGATTTTGATGTGGATGCAAACCTGAATCTTTTAGCCGCAGATTTGGGTGACGGTTTGTTCTGGGACACGAGCCAGTTCAAGGACTTCGGCATCATCACAGTGAATGCAGTTCCTGAACCGACCCGTGCGCTGCTAATGGCCTTTGCCTGTTGCTTTCTCTGGCTGAGACGCAGGCGCTAATCAATCTCGTTGATATCAGCATTGTTTTCCAAACTCTCTTTCACTTCAGCCCTCCTATCTTCCTCATGTTTTATTCCAGGCTCTGTCAGGCATTGGTGTTTTCTGTTTCCGCCGTCTTTTGTCTAGGGCTTCCGCTTTCTGCCGAGACGGTTTATACCGCGACCTTTGATCCCACTACGCCTGGCGGCTGGAGTGGCAACAGAACCGGCGGCGTGCCAAATGGATCAGGCGGTTATCTGAGCGGCTTTGCATCCGGCACAGATTCCTTTCGTACAGGCAACTATCTTTATGCCCAACACCAGGCAGCGGCGACAACATCTGCGGATCACTTTATCCGGACAGGGATCAGTAGTGTTGATACGACTGCCAATCCTTCGCTGTTTGCCACATGGCTGCAATCAGGAAGCGCTCTGGGAGATGCCGCGAGTTATCTAACCGTGCAGGTGGGTGGAGTATGGTACGGCTCCAATGATTATAGCATCGCCAATGGTGAATACACACTCGACCTGTGGAACTCAAGCTGGCATGCAGTTGACTTTGTCAGTGGCAGCACCCTGACCCTAGACAGTGGCGCCAGCATAGACTCTGCCACCTTATTTGCAGGCGGGGATATTGGCGGGATAGGTTACTATATTGAAGATCTGCCAGGTTACTCGACTACCAACGTGACTATACGCCTGGACAACCTGAGACTGGCGACGGTTAACTCAGAGGAAAACAACTGGCTTGGCATTGGCGGTGCTGGCGGCAATGGCAACTGGAACACCACTGACGGGCATTGGGAAAACGGAAATTATTACAAATGGGGCAGCAGTGACAGGCATGCCGTTTTTGGCGGTGAGAATGATGCTGGCAATGGCGGCACGGTGACACTTACCACGGATCTGATATCTGGTAGCTCAGTCAAGTCCCTGACCTTCAAGTCAAACGCTGATGGGTATATCATCAAAGGAGACAGCACGCCACGGACGATGACCCTGGAAGGGAACATACTTATTGATCCAGCGGCTACGGTTACTTTTGGCGAGAACCTTACTGTACGGAAGACAGGTTCCTATTACCTGAGCGGCGGCGGCACTCTGGTGCTGGAGAATGGAGCCGTGCTGGAAAATACCAGCAGCTTTGTCAGCATTCTGGGTGGCAGCACGGTGGAGGTGAAAACCGGCGGAGTGTTCAGCACCTTCGATACCTTGCTGGTGGGCAGCACGGTTGTTGGCGGTATTGATGGCACGGCCACGTTGCTGGTCAATGGAGGCACCGTTAATGCGGCCACCTCCACCGCGGCAGGCGGCAGCAAGAATTTTATTCTAGGGAACAGAAGCGGGCAACCAGGGGATGTCACGGTGACCATCACGGGTGACGGTGAGATTATCGGCAACAAGGACGCATCCAATGGTCTTGTATTTGAAAACACAGGAGCCAGCTCCGCCTATTTAAACCTGGATGGCGGTAGAGTGACTGTACGAAGAGTCGTACGAAGCGGCAGCGCCCCAACAGCCGGTGAAGAAACGCAGTTTAACTTCAATGGCGGGATTCTACGTGTGGATGCTGAAGGCGGCGGAGCTGGCGCTGACATGGCGAACACTAACTTTGCGTTTCTACAGAACACCACAACCATCGCTTATCGTGTCCTGGCTGGCGGGGCGATCATTGATACCAATGGTCGCAATGTCCTGATTGCAGCCATGTTGGAAAATGGGCTGGGCGGGGCTGCTGACGGTGGTTTTACAAAAAGGGGCCAGGGCATTTTACAACTTCACGGCAACAATACCTACAATGGCAAAACGACCATTGAGGAAGGAACGCTGAGTATCCAAGACACGGCCAACCTGGGCACAGGCACTGAACTGGACATTCATGATACGGCAACCCTACGCGTGACAGCGGACGTGGATCTGGTCTTCTCAGGACATGAAGTGACCGTGGTGGGCGATGACACCAGCGCCAATGCCAGCATTGAGGTTACGAACGCAGCCTTGTTAAATGTCAGCTACATAACTGAAGAAGGCACTGCGCCTGTGTCTGTCACTAAAAAGGGAGACGGGACGCTGGCGCTGGCGGGTGCCAGCACTTATACTGGCAAGACCACAGTGGAAGGTGGCAGGCTAAGCCTGGAAGGCGGCTTCTTAGGGAACGGTGAGATTGCATCGCCATGGATTGAGGTGCTAGGCACCGCCAGTGAGTTTGATACTGAATTGCTAGCGTCTTACACTTTCAATGCAGATCTTGTCAGCGGCTCGGGTACCTTTCGCGGTAACTATGTCGCTGCTGATGCGATGGAGATTAAGATCGGCGGCACCTCCACGGGAAACCAGGGCATGGCCAATCTGGCGGATGCTGGCGACCTTACAGGTACACTCACTTTTGCCGGTGATCTAAGCCTGGATAACAACACGCTGTATTTCCAGTTGGGTGGAACCACCCAAGGAACAGACTATGATCATCTTGACGTTGGAGGTACGCTTACCCTCACGGGCGATACCAAGATAGCGCTATCCTACACCAATGGATTTGAAGCCGCCTGGGGTCAGGAGTTTTATCTGCTGTCATGGACGGAATTTCTGCCTCCTCAATGGGGCAGCTTTGATCCTTATGCCGAGGAGAACTTTGATCTGCCGGATCTAATGGAGGGTTGGTACTGGGATCTGGACGATTTTATGAGCGAGGGCGTCATACGAGTGGTTCCGGAGCCAGGGCGAATGCTGCTGACGCTGACCGCCCTGGGCGCCATTGCGCTGCGCCGCAGACGTTTGGCCGGATCAAAAAAAGCAAGTGCCTGAACTGACACACAAGCCATTATGAAGACTCCCCTTTTTCATCAACACTCCGTTTCGCAAAAAGGCATGGCCCTGGTGCTGGTGCTGAGCTGTGTGGTGCTTATTGCCATGCTTATTGTTTCTTTCCTGATGCTGGTCAGAACTGACCAGCAGGCTAGCAGCGCTTATGCCACCACGGCGGAAGTACGGCTGCTGGGGGATATTCCCATTAACATGGTGATTGGTCAGATCAGACGAGGATCTGAGCAGTTGGGATACAAACAGACCTGGGCTTCACAGCCTGGCATGATCCGCACTTATGGGCTGGAGAATGATGGCAGCAACTACCGCGCGCGCGCCACTGGCCTCTACAAGCTCTACTCCGATGACAAAATGGTGGTCAACAACAACAATGTGACACCGACATCCGGAGGCCTGTCAAAAAATCAGGTGGGCACTGAAATTTCACGGGATGAAATAGACCTGGCGACATGGGATATCCAGCCCGGCATGTTCACCGACATCAATGAGCCTGTGCCTGTTCGAGTGGATGGCAGCACGACGCCGAATATTTCCTTTCCTATTGTTGATCCTAGAGCCTTGACGCCGGGTACAGGCGCGGAGCCTGTCGAGGGTTTTGATTTTGATCACAATGCGGTGCCCGGCACCCTGCGCCCTGCTTCCATCACAGATACCAATACACGGCTGCCGATGCCTGTGAAGTGGATTTATGTTTTGAAAGATGGAACCTTCTCCACCCCGACATCTGCGGACGCCAACAAGGCAACTTTCACCTCGGGCAACGCCCCAACGGCGGACAATCCCATTGTAGGCCGCATTGCATTCTGGACAGATGATGAATCCTGCAAGGTCAACGTTAACACGGCCTCTGAAGGTACCCCATGGTACACTCCGCTGACCACCAACGACACTGACCGCGGATATGCTGAACGGCTGCCTGCGCACTTTGAATACTCACGTGCTCCTGGGCATCCTGCGCAGACTTCCTTGAGCCCGGTCTTTCAGATGTTCAGTTCATCTCTGGCTGTGGACCCCGACATAAGCCAGGGGGAATTGCGTGATCGGCTTGAGTTTTATCACAAGATCAACCCGCGCCTGAGCTGGGGCGGCACCATGGGTGGGACAAGGCTGGCCGGACTGAATGAAACGATTATCCCAAAGACGGATCGACTGTATGCGAACCTTGATGAACTGCTGCTGACCAAGGATCGCCAGTTGCAGGATGCCGCCCTCTCCAGTGAGCGGCTGAACCTCGCGCGTTTCTTTCTTACCACCAGCAGCCGCGCCCCGGAGATGTGCCTGATGAACAAGTTCCGCTTCAGCCTGTGGCCGAACTGGGCCACTGCATCCCAGCGCACCTCCATAGACAATATCATGGAACTGGTGAACTCTTCAGGGGTGCGTGGAGGCGGATCAAGCTATGGCAACCGAGGCGCCTTTGATCGTGGACTGGGCTGGTCCTTTCTTCGCAAGAGCCCCTTTAACCCCAGCAGCAGCACGGGCGCATCGCAAGTTCCCACAGGAGAGACGTCTGACTATCCCAGTAACATGCAGCGTCTGCTTGAAGGGGTGCTGGATCGTATGACTGGGACGGCTGTCAGTGGAGCCGCCAGCAACTACACACGTACGCCAGGTTTTGGTAATGTCTCGTTTGTAGAGAAATATGGCGTGGCAAGACGCAACCAGATCATGGTGTCCATGATGGACATGCTGCGTTCAACGGTGGATGCCTACCGGCCTGTAAGTGGAACA
>Ga0182737_1002379_pt1 | contig 15467 bp, 12 predicted proteins | sample eDN5th30CBELigOP_FD_128878 | JGI IMG/M metagenome (GOLD analysis project Ga0182737, IMG submission 128878) | Enriched Organic Plus compost microbial communities from Emeryville, California, USA - eDNA 5th pass 30_C BE-Lig OP (version 2) (version 2) ...
ATGTGCGGATACGGGCCTTTAGGATAGACATACGGGCCGTCTCGTGTGGCATCACTCGGCTTGGCCACCAGCACAGGCGTAAACTTTACGCCGTTAATCTCCTTCGGGCCTTCCGCATCAAAGCCTTCAGCAAAGCGCATGTTGAAGTACCATTCATCTTCAATACTGAAAGGTTTCACCCCGCGGCTGATGGCGTGCTCAGGGAAAGTCTCAAATGAAGCCTCCCAGATGGGATTGCAGGACCAGGCATTTTCATAGCAGCCACCAATCCACCTGCGGAACTGATCACCGGCTTGATCTTTCGGCACTTCCACCCCGTAATGCATGCAGCCGAAGCCAACACCACGCTGCACCAGCTTTTCTATGATTTGCAGGCGGCCCTCCTCCTCAAGCACCGGATGTTTGGCGTTGCCATCAGAAAAAACCACCACCGCATCTGCATCATCAAAGGTGCTTTCATCCGTCACCCAACTTTGCTCGTGCCGATCCACAATCAGACCGGGAACCTTCTGCAGCCGCTTTTCCAACAAAATGGTTCCCGCACGGAACTCATGCATCAGCGGCGGGTGACTCGGTTTGCCAGCAATCAGTACAAGCTTGCGGGGCTTGGAGGCATCGGTCGCCGAATGAACACGCGAAACTGAGGGGGCGGCAGCGGCTGCCAAAGCAAGGCGGAGGAAGGTGGAACGCTTCATTGCGCACACGTCCAGGCAGGCAAAACAAAGTCAAAAGATTTGTGTTAAATGGCAATTTCAACCAATGCCATTAATTTTCTACCGCAAATCACTTGCATATAACTACTAACGCAACATCATTGCGAATAACAACAACTGGCAGTAACTCCCACTTACCTCAACCTCAACCTCAATCCATGAAACATCTGGTTACACCCTCCAGCCTTGTCGGCTCCTTGGCTGTATTTTTGACAGCCCTGTCCCCTACCCACCTTTCAGCAGGCGACTCCAAAAGTGCCACGGCTGATGAACCCCACGTTCACAGCACTGGCGCTGAGGTAAACTGGCTCACCGGCGAAAACGTCTCTCTCGGCGGAATTCTGTTCCCCTCCTTCCACTTTCAGGCGGCTTATGGCGAGACTAGCGCAGATAATCTGGAACACTTCGGAGCCGGACACCATGACCCGGTAAGCGATGGCTGGACCATCCAGGGATTTGAGTTTGGCGCAGCCCTGCGCACGGGTGAGTACTTTGAAGCCTTTGGCGTGTACCACCTCTACCAGGATGCAGCAACCAACGACTGGGATGGGGATTTTGAAGAATGGTTCGGTAAGATCAAAAACATCCCGGGCGGCTTTGAACTACGTGGAGGCAGATACCTCAACCGGTTTGGCCTGCACAATGCCGTTCACCTGCACGGCTGGAGTTTTATTGATAACAACCTGGTAAACGGGCGCTTTCTTGGAGATGACTCCCTGACCACCATTGGCGGTGAGCTTTCATGGACGCTGCCAGTATCATGGACATCCGTATTAAGCCTGAGCATCGGTGAAGCACAAGGTCACGATGAACATGCGCATGAGCATGAGCATGAGCATGGCGATCATGAAGACCATGAGCACGGACACGATTGGTTCGAAGGAGAAGATGCCCTTTTTGACGATACCGTATTTGTCGCCAACTGGACCAATCAGCTCGATTACAATGACTTTCACCAGTATCGTTTTGGCTTAAGCGGAGCCTGGGGGGATAACAAGATGGAAAAACTGTCCCAGGTGTACGGTGTCCATTTCCAGTATGAATGGAGACAAAACGGCTATGAACCTGGCGGCAGTTACTTCCGCTGGCGCACAGAGGCCATGGTTCGCTCCTTTGACTACTTCGCCGTTCATGAAGAGGAAGAAGAAGCTCATGAGGATCATGACCATGAGCATGAACATGAACACGAGCATGGTGAAGAGGAACACCACGAGGAAGAAGAGCACCACAGCCATGTTCACCGGGGCTCAGAAAACGAATTCGGCATCTACACCGCCTTTGCCTACGGTCTGGATAATGGCCTGGAATTCGGCCTTCGTGGCGACTACGTCAGCGGAATTGACCACACCTCCCTTGCCGAGCGTTATCGTGTCAGCCCTAATGTGACCTGGTTCCTGAACAAGGCGCGCACCGTTTATCTGCGTGGGCAGTACAACTATGACTACAGCCCTGATTTTGATGACCAGCACAGCGTATGGTTGCAGGTGGGAGTCAATTGGGGTGGCCCTGAAGTCCGCTAACAATCGTATCCCTTCAAACCCCACTATTATGAATCTGCAAGGTGTCCATGCTTAAAAGCATGGCATCTTGTTTGTCGTAATCCACCCTTCTGATTACCCGTATCACTGATATGAAAACCCTCGCTCGCTTTCTTTTCATCATGGCCCTTGCCCTTGGGGCATCCACAGCGCATGCAAAGCTCAAGGTGGCGGCTCTGCATCCCATTATCGGTGATCTGGCCCGTCAGATTGGTGGTGAACACGTGGAAGTAGTGGACCTCTTGAAACCCGGCGGAGACAGTCACCACTTTGAACCCACAGCAAAGGAAGTCGCCGCAGCAAGCGGAGTTCAGGTCGTACTGGCTTCTGGCAAGGGGCTGGAAAGTTACCTGGGCAAGCTGCGCGATTCGCTCGGCGCCGGTGTTCCCATAGTGGAAGTAGGACGCTCCATTCCCTCCATTAAGGTAGAGGCTGGAAATGATCTCTTCATCTGCTGCCCCGCTCACGCAGCGGGCGGCATTGATCCACACTGGTGGCACAGCGCCGAAAACATGCGCCGCGCCGCACGGGTCGTGGCTGATGAGTTTGCAAAGCTGGATGCCGCCCATGAAGCCAGCTACAGAAGCAACGCAGATGCCGCACAAAAACACTTCGCTGAACTCAAAAAATGGGCGCAGCAGCAACTGGCAGTCATCCCCCGTGGGGATCGCAAACTGGTCACGGCTCATGCCGCCTTCGGTTACTTCTGCAAGGAGTTCGGATTTAAGAGCGTGCCTGTGCTTGGATTATCCCGCGAAGACGAGTCTTCCCCAAAGTATCTCACCGAAACCATCGGCATTATCCGTGATCAGAAAATTCGTGCCTTGTTTGCAGAAGACCAGGCCAACCCCAAAGTCCTGAATGAAATCGCGCGTGAAACCGGCGTGAAAATTGGCAGGCCATTGATCGCCGACGGCACCGCTCCAGAGGCCCACACCTTCGAAGCCATGCTAAAGCATAATGTGACCTCCATTGTGGCAGCATTGAAGCCTTAAGATGGCGCCCCCCGCTCCAGCACGCTTTCAGATTAAATAAAATATGATTCGACTCCCTGGAATCATCGCCTAAATACCAGCCTCTTTGTCAGATTTTGCTCACCCGGCTCAACCGCCCGCGGCAGCCACCTCTTGAGCAACGACTCTTCAATCCATCATTCTGTCATTGTAGAAGCGCTTGGCCGTTATGGCTGGGCGGTCTGTGAGAATTACCTTCTGACCGCTGCAGGAAGCCAGCTCGCCAGTGAAAGCCAGACAGCCTGGGAACATGGAAATTTCAGACGTGCTGGTGTAGGCCGTGGCGCCAGTCTGAAAGTCCGCGAAGAAATCCGCAGCGACCATGTGATGTGGCTTGACCACGGAGAAACAACCACGGCACAAGACGCCTACTTGACCCTCCTGGAGACTCTACGCTTATCCATTAATCAGAGTTTATTCCTCGGCCTGTTCGATTTCGAAGGGCATTTTGCCATTTATCCTGACGGAGCTTATTACAAGCCTCATCTTGATCGTCATCACCAGACCAGTGACAGGATAGTGACCGTCATTCTTTATCTTAATGAATCATGGCAGCCGGGAGACGGTGGAGAACTGAAACTATGGACCACTCCTGACTCCCAGGAAGGCCCCTTTCAGATCGTTGAACCAAGATTAGGGACCCTGGTTTGTTTCATGGCAGGTGATCACTGGCATGAAGTCTTGCCAGCATGCAAAACACGCAAGAGCATCACCGGATGGTTTCGTGTTAGAGCCTGAACTGGCCTCAGCTTCGCAGGATCACGCCTCATCCTTGGGCGTCTCCGTCATCTCTACAAATGCATTGGCGCGTTTTGTCTCAACCGGACGAATTTCGTAGAACAGGCCACACTCCATGCACGGGTTGCCTTCGGCTATCTTCGCAGCCTCATCAAGACTCCCGGCAAGTATAAACCAGTAGCCGCCGATGACTTCCTTAGCTTCACCAAAGGGACCGTCAGTTATAACCTGCCTTTTCGAAACCGTCCTCCCAGTATTCGCCAGCCGTTGCCCGGTTTTCATTCGCCCGGCATCAATATGCTGTTCCAGCCAGGAATAAAACTGATCTATCGCCGCCTGTATTCTCTCCGGTGAGGCATCTTTGTCCCACTGCCCACGCGATATGACCAGGTATTCGGATTTGGATGATGATTCACTCATAACAGGAATAAAATTGCTTTCAAGACGACCAGCAAATCGCAACCGCAACCGCAACTTTATGATGTTATTTTGATTGCTCAACCGCGATTTCAGCTCCGCGATCTTGCGGCATTTGCTGATGCCAGGCCAGCAGTAGAGCTTTTAATCTTTTTACAATCTCCGGTTGTTCTGCCGCCACATTCTCTGATTCCCCAGGATCGTTCTTTAACTGATAAAGCTGCTCTTTTGATCCATCGTATTCGCAAAGAAGTTTCCACCCGCCCTCACGCACCGCCAGGTCAGGTAACAATTCCTTGCTGGGCTTCATGGTTTTACGATCCGGAGGACGACGCCAGAACAGCGGCTTTGTCCTTGAACTTTTGCTTTCACCTAACAGCACAGCGGACAGATCTTCACCATCCATATCCATGCTACGATCACCTTCAGCTCCGCCAATATTCAATAATGAAGTGGCCACATCTATCACAGAGAAAACCGACTCCCTGTTCACTGAACCTTGGGCCTGTTCCCGCATCAAACCCGGCCCCCACACAATAAGCGGCGAACGAACACCACCTTCATAAAGCGTCGCCTTTGAACCTCTTAAATCACTCCCCCTGCCAGCCCCCGGTTCATGGCCATTATCAGAACACAGCACAATCAAGGTGTTGCTGTTCAAGGCTGGGTTCTCTTTCACATGCTTAAACAGCTTCCCAAGCTGTGCATCCATCGTTTCCAGCACCCCAAGGTAAAGCGCTCGCTTGCTTTGATCACCCCTTTTTGCTTTGGGTGGAAAGAAAGGCGAATGCACATCATCTGGCCATAGATTGATGAAGAAAGGCCGCTTTTCTTTTTGCGCATGATCCATGAAGTGAATGGCTGCCTGCGCATATCCTTCCGTGAGTTTCCCACGCTCCATCCAAATGATCGGGCCTCGACCAAGCTCATCAGAGCGGAGGGAATGACGACGTACAGGCTTGCCATCGTAGGCGTCGCCCAACCCCAATAACCGTGGCCCCAATCCTTCAAAATTTGTCAGCGACTCATCAAAGCCATACTCACTGATCAGGGGAGCTTCACCCACATCGCGCTGCCCTCCCATGTGCCACTTGCCAAAATGACCCGTGGCGTATCCAGCAGATTTTAACACCCTTGCCACACTGGGGGCTTTAACATCCAGCCAGCTTGCCATGCCGCGACGCTCGTTGTCCTCGCGATTGTTTAAGTAGGAATGAATATTCCACCGCTGCGGATACTGTCCTGTAAGGAAGGCCGTACGCGACGGCGAACAGATCGGCGAGTTAACATAGAAACTTTCGAAGCGTACACCCTCTGCGGCCAGCTCATCTATGTTGGGCGTGCTGGCATCCGTGTTGCCAAAGCAGGACAAATCCCCCCACCCCATGTCATCAATCAACACAAAGATGATGTTGGGATGTTTGGATGTTTCCAACCCATGTATAGATGCAGGAGTGGCCGCCCATAAACCCAAGTAAGCAAGAATACTGAAGACTCTGTTATGCATGAAATTGTGATCTCCCAGAACGCTCCAATAGGACGCAACCTTCAAGAAAATTTACCCAGCATTGCAAATCCGGGTCAATGCAAATCTAATTTACACACTGCATTCACCAGATTATCACCTGCCTCATGTTTATTAAACTTTCTTATTGATTGAAAGCAATGCTTCGGGTCATCTTTTCATAGATATAGAAGCGCCCAGAACTTTGGCCGGGTGTAAACTGATCCATAACTCCTCTAATTCACTGACACTTGAGCACTTCTTGCGTTACGCCTGCCCAAACACCACCCATGGAGCCGTTATCGAATCCTTCCTCAGCCTGCTGGAAGACGACCACATCTTCAATGTAAGCGCCCTAAGCGTCTATGCTGCGGCACGTCCTCTCCCAGTAAAATAGCATGTAAGCCAACGCAACGTCCTGGATCAATGCGCATGAGTCGTCGGATCCTGCGTGTCAGTTATCTGACATAGAAATGGCATAGACTAATAAGCTTTCGTTTATCTCACATCATGATTACAAGCACACCACCACCCCCGCTTGCACTCCACCATCTCGTGAAAATCTTTACTCAGGGCTCAAAATCCATTCGAGCCCTCAACGGTGTAAGCCTGACAGTCGAACCGGGAGAGTTTGTCGCCATCATGGGAGCCTCCGGCTCCGGTAAAAGCACACTGCTGCACGCCATGGCAGGCCTGACTGATATTAACCAGGGTTCCGTTTACGTCGAAGGCCAGGATCTGGCCAAATTCTCTGACGCAGAGCTAACCCGCTTCCGAAGACGAAAAATTGGAATGGTATTTCAGGCTTTCAATCTGATCCCCAGTCTGACCGCTGAAGATAATATCCAGCTTCCAGCACTTGAGTTAAAAGACGTAAACGAGCGGACTGAGCGCGTGTTGCAACGACTCGGCATCCATGAGAGACGCCGCCATAAACCCGATGCCCTTTCTGGTGGTGAGCAACAACGTGTCGCCATCGGACGCGCGCTCATCATGGAGCCAGCGATACTGCTGGCAGATGAGCCCACGGGCAGCCTGGACTCACAAACAGGTCAGGATATTTGCCGCCTGTTGCGTGAGCTTAGCGCAAATGAGGGGCGCTCCATCGTCATGGTCACACATGAGCCACGCGTGGCCATGTGGGCAGATCGCGTGATCGTTTTCAAAGACGGCATCTGTCTTTCAGAGTTTAAACCTGAAGGCAATCGCAACGCTGAAACCATTGCGCTGCAATACCAGCACGCCCTTCAGGCAAATGCATCTGACATTACTGCATGAAAACAGTGTTGAGACTCGCCTGGGCGCACGTTCAGGATCACCCACTCCGCCTCATTTTGACCTCACTGGCAACAGCAGCCGCTGCGGCCATGGTTATCTGGGTGGTGAGCGGTTATGACGCCTTGTTGACTACTTTTGATGAATACTCAAACCTTGCACTCGGACGTTATGAACTCTCCATAGCCCCCATCAATCATTTCAGCCAGGTGGCGCCAGGGGCCATCCCATCACCAGCAGAAAAATTTGTTCCCGAATATGCACTAGATTATCTGAATGCAGATCCTGCGGTGCGTGTTGCAGACCCCATGTGGGTGCCACGGGTTAGTGTCAGTCCTTATGTTGCACCTGGGGCGGCCGCACCGCCTTCACGAAGGCTTCCAGATGTTCGCGTAGTCGGCACTCTGGCTGAGGCCGCGCCATTTGATCTTGTGCGTGGTCGCTGGATCAATACACACGATACGAACAAGCATGAAGCCGTCATGAGCGCATCAGCCGCCGCTGCTTATGGCACAGATATAGGAGGCCACATCTTATTGGGAGATGCACCACATCAAACCAAAATCGAAATCGTCGGACTGGTGAATACACCTGATGTGGAAGGCTGGAGCGCATCTGTCGCCCGCTCACAAATGATGACTCCAGGCATTGGCGGTTTATTCATTTCTATGCCCCTGCTGGAACAGATTAGCGCACAGACCAGGCGCATCAGTTTCATCGGTGTCGGATTAAAGCCAGAGGCTGATCTCACCAGCTTCCGCTTCCAATGGTCTCCCAGACTCAGCCAGCTATCCACTCCCAGCCAGTTTCAGGAGGCGCATGATATAGAAGAAGCCCTGGATGAGAGCGCCTCTGCTGAGAACCTTAAGATGCAGGCACAGACCGCCACAGTGGTCTCCATGCTGGCCGCTTTGTTCATTATTCTTAGCACGCTGAATATGGGGGTTAGCGAGCGCGTACGACAACTCGCGATTCTTCGAGCTGTCGCTCTAACCCGATTTCAGATAGCCTCGCTTATCTTGGTAGAAGCCTTACTGCTGGCAACCATCGGCTTCGTTGTCGGTTGCGTGTCTGGCTGGGTGATCATGTGGTCTGCATTAAAGTCAGCGCCGGAACTTTTGTATGATGGCGCAGTCGTCGGCACATTCAGCATTCTGCTGGCTGCCGTCTGTGCCTATGGAGGCGCACTGCTGGCCTCCCTATGGCCAGCTATTCGCGCCATGCGCGTGCGGCCACTCGAAGCCATGGGCAGCTTTTCTCAGGAAAAGGAAGCAAAACTCAGTCGTCTTCAGTTCATCAGCGGATCTGCCTTGATCATGATCTATCCCATTATCGCCCATGTATGGGTGCATCATGATCAGGCACCATTCGCACTGTACATGTTTACAGGCGTGCTGACCACAGCCGCAGGTTTCATCTTATGGAGCCCAGGCATGGTCGTTCTGGTTGACCGATTCTGCAGCCCTATGCTGGCCAGGTTGTTACGAATACCTCCAAAGCTGCTCCTTAGCCAGATTTCTGCCAGTCTTGCCCGCACCGTCTCCACCGCAATTGCCCTTACGATCGGCCTCGGCCTTTTGATCGCGATACACGTTTGGGGACATTCCATGTTAAGTGGATTCCTTCCCGGCGCCTGGGCCCCTGATGCATTGATTGCTTTTCGACCTGATGGAATAGATCCTCAGACGGCAAAAAAATCGGCCTCATGGGATGGCGTTCGCAAAGCACTGCCAATTATTGTTGAGCAACCAAGACTAAAACAAGATCTTACAAATAGCGCTAAACGCGCCACAGTTGTACGACAGGATAACATTGTTCTGGTCGGGGTGAATGCACAAAGCGCATTCGACTCCAGCAACCCTCTGTTCCAGTTTGAATGGGTGGATGGCCACGCTCAAAAAGCCATCGAACTGCTACAAAGCGGCCGCGCCTGCATTGTACCAGATCACTTCTTACGAGAAGCAAAATTAAAGGTAGGCGACTCCTTTGAACTTGTTCCACCTGAGAAACCGGAGCAGGTGGTAAGCTATACCATCGCTGCGGCAGTCAAAATGCCTGGCTGGCACTGGCAAACGAAACCCACAGGCATGCGCACCCGAACCCATCGAAGTGCCGCACTGGTCTTTGCAAACTATCATCAGGTCGAGGCTGATTTTCAGTTCAAAAATGCCTCCCACATCTGGTGCAATTATGATCCTGCCCTGACCAGCCCGACTAAACTGGCTGGATATGCACAACAGCTTCTTTCCGGCGCCATAGGCAAGCCAGTAGCTATTGGTGACAGTCCTGTGGATCAACCCTATATCCAGGTCACCACCATTGAAGAAATTCGTGATATTGTACGGTCTCATTCCAGGCAATGGCTCTGGGTGCTTAGCCGCCTGCCCATCGTGATACTGATCATCACCACGGTGGGCGTGCTGAACGCCCTGCTGGCATCCGTACAGGCACGTCGCTGGGACATGGGAATTCTACGATCCTTGGGCTTTACCCGCAGCATGCTGGTCAGACTTGTCGTTGCAGAAGGCGTCCTTATCGGTCTTGTCGCCAGCATTCTAAGCCTGGGCTTCGGTATCCTGGCAGGCTGGTGCGGTGCGGGTATTTCACGCTACATCAGTTTCTTCGGCGGCATGAACCTGGAGTTGATTATTCCATGGCCAGAAGTGCTCTCCGGGATGCTTGCTGTCATCCTGCTCTCCTCTCTCGCCGCCGCATGGCCAGCATTCAGCCTTGGCAGAACCAAACCGCTGGAGCTTTTACAACAGGGTCGTTCTACATTCTAAATGCATCCCTGTTCAGAAAACGATCACCATTTGGCTGATGGCTCCCATACCATGGAAAACCTGTTGAATGGCTCAGGTAATGTTCTGTTGATCGCGCTCTCGGGTTCTGGATATTCAAACACCTTGCCTTCGTAGTTACGGATCAGAGTGCGCTGTTCATCTTTGACCAGCATGTAATCAGGATTCACCGGCACTTTGCCGCCGCCGCCAGGAGCATCAATGACATATTGAGGCACTGCATACCCGGTTGTGTGGCCACGCAGGGCTTCGATGATCTCGATGCCTTTGGCCACACTGGTACGCAGGTGTGAACTGCCTTCGATCAAATCGCACTGATACAGGTAGTAGGGACGTACACGGCACATCAAAAGCTTGTGAACCAGTGATTTCATCACCTGGGCGTCATCGTTGACTCCACGCAGCAGCACGCTTTGGTTGCCCAAAGGCACCCCATGATTGGAAAGACGTTCCAGTGCCTCCTTCACCTCAAGCGTAAGTTCACGCGGGTGGTTCACATGCACGCTCATCCACAGCGGATGGTATTTGGCCAGCATCTGGCAAAGCTGCGGAGTAATGCGCTGCGGCATAAAAATCGGTACACGCGACCCAATCCTCACAAACTCAATGTGCGGAATGCTGCGCAAGCGGCTCAGCAGACTCTCCAGACGGCGATCACTTAAAAGCAGGGCATCACCACCGCTCAGCAGCACATCGCGAATCTCCGTATGCTGTTCCAGATACTTGAAAGCAGCCTCAAACTCCGTGTGCAACTCCTGCTCCCCCACTCCGCTCACAACCCGGCTGCGCGTACAGTAGCGACAGTAGCTGGCGCAGCGGTCAAACACCAGAAAGAGCACACGATCCGGATAACGATGCACCAGACCTGGCACCGGCATGTGGGAATCTTCACCGCAGGGATCACTCATTTCCTGCGGGTCATCCCAGGTTTCTTCAATGCGAGGCACCACCTGTCGGCGAATCGGACAATTAGGATCCGTCGGGTGAATCAGGTTGAAATAGTGCGGCGTAATCGCCATCGCCAGTTTCTTACCCGATAGCAAAACCCCGGCACGCTCTTCATCAGACAAAACCAGATGCTCCTCCAGTCCAGCCAGTGTGGTCACACGGTTGCGCATCTGCCACAGATGGCTGTTCCAGTCCTCAGGAGATACATTTTTTTCCGCCCAGTAACCGGGTGCGTGGCTACGAAACGCCTTCTCTGGCAATAAAGAATCTGGCTGCATGCTGGATGTGAAGCCGGGCACCGTAGGCTTGGCTTGGTGGATGTCAATTCCTTGTGTAATTTCGCCTAAAGCAGTAGGATTCAGGCTGTTTTGTAAGGTTTTCATCGTGAAAGGTTGCGGGAAGTGCTAAAAGGAGTCAGGGTAATGATTCGCAAACTTCAGTTTCATGCTTCAGCACGGTCGAGAAATAGCTCCATCAGTCTCTTGGGAAATCCTGGCGCACGTTAAGCGCACGGGAGGCATCTCGGTAAACGAGTTGGCGACCTTGTTAAAAATGTCGTACATGGGGGTGAAGCAACATTGCGATGCCCTGAAGCGTCGCGGTTACTTGGATACGTGGCGCAGACCCAAAACGACCGGACGACCTGAAAAAATTTTTCGCCCCACCGTCAAACTGGACCTGGTGCTGCCAAACTGGGGCAATGAAATGTGCCTGAACATGCTGGCATTTTCAGCCCAGATGCAGGGCGAAAACGCTCCAGAACGACTACTGCACAGTTTTCTCCAGCAAAAAGCCGAACTCTGGGCGGCGAAAATAAAGGCTAAGGCCCCCGCGGAGCGGGCTCAACAGTTTGCCAAACTGCGCAATTCAGATGGCTGGATGTGCGAGGTCATTCAGGATGAAAACGGCATCTCCATTGCCGAGTATCACAGCCCGCTAAAGGAGATTGCGCGTATCTATCCGGCAGTTTGGACACTGGAGACTCGCGCCCTGGAACGCTGCTTCGATGGGGAAATCTCACGAGTCGATGTTGACGGTGTAAGCCACCTGCAAGTTTGGAAGAACAGCGATCCAACCACGACAACGGATGTTGCAACAGAATCCCCTCTCATGGAATCCACAGCCGGTGCCGACACCAGTTCCAACGAGCCGCAGCCACAGGTGATAGAGCATCATCAACAACCCGTTGAATCTCCGGTGCCAGCCGCCCCAGTTCAGGAAGCTCCTGTCATGCAATCCTTCTTGCTGGATTCAGAAGAGGATGAAAGCCCAGCCCAGGACGCTGCCACCGGGAAGGCTCCAGTTGACACAACGACACCCCCTCATTCTCCGGCAGATTCCAAAGAACCTACTCCGCCCGCGCAACGTCGTGAGCCGCGGGAACTCCTGTTTGATCTGGATTAGGCCGGAAGTGGTGTTCAGTTCTTCCGCTAAAGTCATTCAACCAAAAAATAAAGCGCCAGAGTTTGAATCTGACGCTTTATGGTGAAGTTGACTCGCGCTACAGATTAATGCTTCAACAACCAGTCGGTGGTACGTGGATTGAAGTCAGACAAACACTCCCAGTGGAAGGCGTGTCCGGCATCATCATAGAGGTGAAGGTCAGCCCCAGGAATGGCGGCGGCAGTTTCTTCACTCATCCAGCGTGGTGTGAAGACGTCATTTTTACCGCCTATCACCAGCACTGGGCAGTTGATGTTCTTCAGATCATCCAGGGTGTTGTGATTCATGGCTGCGGCCGCCTGTGCCTCCATGGCATGCACCGGCTGAGGTGCGGCATTGATAGCGGCATCTGCCAGACCTTGCTTCATATTTTCCCAGCAATCATCATTATCAAACCATGGCTTGGTAAAGATCAGCATCTGCACGTAATGCATGAAATCTTCCGGACGCATGGTGGCTTTGCATTTCATCATGTGCTGCCAGGTGTACAGACCAAAGCGATCCTGACGGGCCCAGGTGCACATGAGAATGGCGCTTTTCACCTTTCCAGGGTGACGAAGGGCAAGCTGCTGCGCCACGACACTGCCCAGGGAACAGCCAACGACCCGTGCCTGCTCGATTCCCAGTTCATCCATCAGACCCGCATAGTCATCCGCCATCATGGCGGTTGTGTAAGGACCGACAGGTTTGTCAGTCTGACCCACGCCACGGTTGTCACCCAGAATGCAGCGGAAATGTTTGGACCACTCAGCAGCATGCGCCTCCCAGACAGCCCCCGGCGCCGTCACGCCCATGATGCAGATGAGCGGATCGCCCTCACCGCGTTCTTCATAATACATGTTGATTCCGTTGGTCTTGACGTGTGGCATGCTAGCGTGGGTTGGATTAAATTGAATGAAGTTGTAGAACACCTACACCTAGCGGAGCCCTTCTAGGCTGCCAAGCCTTAAATGTCTGCCAATAAGCAGACGAGATTCACACTACCACCACCTCAATGCCCAAATTCTCAATCGCCTGACGTGCAACATCAGACATTCCACTGTCTGTGATAATGGTATGAACGGCAGTAAGTGGCGCTACTCGTATGAGTCCTGAGGTATCCCATTTGCTCGAATCCATGAGCAATGTCACACGTCTGGAGCACCTGATCATGGCGCGCTTGATCTGGGCGATTTCAATGTTGGTGTCTGAAAGCCCATGCTCAAGATCCGCAGCCTGAGCGCCAAGGAACAAATGATCCACGGCCAGACTGCGCAGCATTTCCTCGGCCATGGAACCCAGCGTGCTGCCGGAGTCGCGTCCCACTGCTCCGCCGAGCATCAGCACCCGTGCATCCGTGGAGGCGGTGGCGGCCAGGGCAACATTCAAGGCGTTGGTCACGATTGTTAAGCCATGTTGTTTGCCCAAATGGCGCACCATTTCCACGACAGTGGTGCCAGCATCTAGCAGCAGAGATTCACCTAAATTCACCTTTTCGGCGGCGGCTGTCGCGATTCGTCTTTTTGCATCAACATTGAGGCCGGAGCGGTGTTCCATGCCGGGGAGGGCTGTGACGGTGCGTGTGTTTCCGGTGGGGAGGGCGCCGCCGCGGTCACGGAGCAGGCGGCCTTCTTTTTCGAGTTGATCGAGATCGTTGCGTATGGTGACTTCGGATACATTAAAGCGGGCGGCCAGGTCGTTCACGCGTACGGAGCCGCGTTCGTGTACCAAATCAACGATCTGGCCGCGCCTTTGGAAGGTCATGGGCGAAGCGTCAGAAGCTGTGGATTTGGGTTGTTTCATAAGCAAACGAAGATGAAATGAAAGAAATCGCAAGGCAAATTGTGTATCAATTCGAAAACTTCCGAAACTTTTCGCTCGACATTTTTCAATATTTTTCGCAAACTTTCATTAATTCACGAAATTCCTCATGAAAATCGTCGCCATCACTTCCTGTCCTACCGGCGTCGCCCATACTTATCTGGCGGCTGAAGCTCTGAAAAAGACCGCCCAAGTCATGGGGCACTCCATCGCTGTCGAAACGCAAGGCGCCAGCGGAACTGCAAGCACGCTTACCGAGCAGCAGATTGCCGAGGCTGACGTTGTCATCCTGGCGACGGACATCCAGGTGGACCGGTCACGTTTCGCCACCAAGACCATTCATGAAGTGACCGTCAGCGAAGCCATCCGCCACACACGCGAGGTGATAGAAGAGGCGCTCAAGCGCGCGGGGGGCGTTACAGAAGAAACATCTGAAACCCCATTGTCGGATGCACCCGTAGCCAGCCAAGCCGCTCCTGCGGCTCAAAAGATCAAGCTGGTAGCCATTACCTCCTGCCCCACCGGCATTGCTCATACCTTTATGGCGGCGGAGGCATTGCAGAAAGCGGCCAAAGCTCTGGGTTACGAAATCAAAGTGGAAACGCAGGGTTCTGTGGGAGCCAAAAACAAACTGACCGCAGAAGACATTGCGGCAGCAGATGCCGTTGTCATTGCCGCTGAAACCAAAGTGGATACAGCGCCTTTCAGTGGCAAACGCCTTTTCATGACCAGCACCAAGCACGCCATGCACAGTGGTCGTGAGGTGCTTGAAACTGCGCTTAAACAACCGATTGAAACCAATTCCGGTCAGGATCTTGCCTCGAGTGTGGAGCAGGCCAAGGCAGCCAGGGCAAAAGCCCGCACAGGTCCTTATAAGCACCTGATGACGGGAGTGTCCTACATGCTGCCCATTGTGATCGCCGGAGGTCTTTCGATTGCCCTTGCGTTTGCTTTCGGAGGGATTCATGCCGGGGAAAAAGAAGGCACGCTTGGTGCGGCTCTGAGCCAGATTGGTGGCGGAACGGCGCTGCATTTATTCGTGGCGGTGCTTTCCGGGTTCATCGCTTTCTCAATTGCGGACCGGCCTGGCATCGCCCCAGGCATGGTGGGCGGACTGCTGGCGCAGAATCTCGGGGCAGGTTTTCTTGGCGGCATAGTCTCTGGATTCCTGGCCGGTTATCTGACGAAATTTCTCGCCGACAAGATCAGGCTTCCCGCGACGCTGGAAGGATTAAAGCCCGTGTTAATCCTGCCGTTTCTTGGAACGGTCATCGTCG
>Ga0182737_1002383_pt1 | contig 15447 bp, 10 predicted proteins | sample eDN5th30CBELigOP_FD_128878 | JGI IMG/M metagenome (GOLD analysis project Ga0182737, IMG submission 128878) | Enriched Organic Plus compost microbial communities from Emeryville, California, USA - eDNA 5th pass 30_C BE-Lig OP (version 2) (version 2) ...
TATCGCCGTCCTTCAGTCTCTGAGCATTCATGTGGTGCTGGTGTTTGGGGCGCGCCTGCAGATTCAGCAACTGGCGGCGCTGCGGGATGTGTCGCTGTCCAGCGATGACGGCATGGGCTTGACCGATGCAGGCACACTGCAGGTGAGCGCTGAGGCTATTTCACGGCTGACCAATGAGCTGATGGCTGCGCTGACCGCGCTGGAGCTGCGTGTGGCGGTGCCCAATGCGCTGGCCGTGCATCCTGCCGGAGTGATCAACGGTGTTGATCTGGAACACACGGGCCGTATTGAGCGGGTGGATGAGCGCATGCTACAGGCGATGATGCACGAGAACATCATTCCGCTGCTGCCCCCGCTTGGCTACGACAGCCACGGCGCCCAGTTGCGCCTGAACTCAGATGAAGTGGCCGTGGATGTGGCGCTGGCTCTGCAAGCCGCCAAGGTGATTTTTGTGGCTGAAGAAGGTCTGGTGGACGGGCAGGGCAACCGGCTCGCCCAGCTACCGGTGCAACTTGCCAGGGAGATTACCCGTCGCAAAGACACCGACATGGACCCCAGCCTCGTTTCCAAACTGCGTTATGCCGCGCTGGCCTGTGCTGAAGGCGTGCCAAGGGTCCATATTATTGATGGACGGCAGGACGAGGTGCTGCTGGCTGAGCTGTTCAGCAATGAAGGCGTCGGCACAATGATTCATGCGGATGACTATCAACAAGTACGCCGGGCCAAGTCAGGTGACATACCTGTGATGCTTTCCATGATGCGTGAGAGCGTGGAAGACGCAGCGCTGGCCCCACGCACCCGGGAACAAATTCAGCAGCAAATTAAAGACTTCTTTGTGCTGGAACTGGACGGCAACCCTCTGGGTTGTGTCGCATTGCATAGCTACGAAATGCCCGATAAGACCTGCATGGCAGAACTAGCCTGTTTGTTCGTACGCAGATCGCATAAGAATCAGGGCCATGGTCGCAAGCTGGTGACTTATGCAGAGTCTGTGGCACGCGATCGCGGCTGCCAGTCCATCTTTGCGTTAAGCACCCAGGCTTCCCGTTACTTTGAGGAAAAGATGGCCTACCAACTGGCTGACAGCGACATCCTGCCCGAACCGCGCAAAGCGGCCTACCGCAACAACGGGCGGAATTCCCGGGTGCTGATCAAACGGCTGTAGCATCATCTACACTGTTGATCGGCAATGCGATAATGAGAAGCACTCTGTTCACTATCAGAGTCGGGCAGACCTGACGCGAGAAGTTTTCTCTTTCCGCAGCCTCAGCAATCTGGTGAGATGGCGTGCATTCTTTCCCCAGGTATATGCACCTACCGACCTTGCGCTTTTTGGTTGCTGGCTTCTTTGTAGCCACATTCGCCTGCCCAATACAGGCTGAAGATGATCCCGTATTTACTGCCCTGGTAACAGTGGCAGTGATCCCAGAACAAGTTTGGCAGGAGAAACTGGTTTTATTGGATCTGAAGGCGAATGAGTTGCTGGAACGCACCAAAAAGTTAACAACTGTCTCTGAAGTTTCAGGAACTCTGCAGGGTTTGGGTGAAGTCACGTTTACAAACGGGAAGCTGCTGACATTCACGGACGGATGGGAAAGTCCAGGTGATGATCCTGCACAATTGAAACCTGAAAGCACCATTGAGCGTGTCATCGGAACAGAAGTTCGCCTTGGGTTATTAAAACCTCACACGGAGACTAAGGATCGACGCCTGAAACTGAGCCTTACTCATACCTTTGGTGAACCCATGAGCCATCTGGTTAACTACGGTGCTGCGGCTAAAAGTGCTGAAGAGCGGCTTAAGTTGTCTGCCCCACTGCCGATCTTTGATGAGCTGCAGTGGTCGGGCGAAACTCCAGTTACTCCAGGCAAGACCAGCCTGATTGCGAGTATGCGTCGCCATTCTGCGCCTGCAGCCGATGCTAAAGATGCACAACGCTGTCTGATCTTTGTCCAACTTAACTCCCAGCCAAAATGAAACGCGACATCCTTGTGTGCATGACCGGACTTGGAATTGGGTTGAGTCTGATAAAATCAGGGCTGGCGCAATCAGAGCCTGAAGCACCATCTTCTTATCCACTGTCCGCAGAAGTACGGCAGAAGATTTACCGCGTGCCCATGCTAGATGGCACAACCTTGCTAACCGCAGATACGCAGGATGATGCCGTCATTGCGCGTCAGCTTGAATCATGGCTTGATAGTGGCGAGGCGGCAGTGATCTCTGATCTGGCAACCAGCATAAATGCAGGTGATCCAGCTACACTTACTGAAGGGAGAAACATCTGGCTACCAAGTGAGCGCGATCAGGATTTTGATCGGTTGTTCCTTATGCAAACGGCTTCCCTCCCGAGCTTTGTAGGGACTGCTCTTACTACCCGCATGCATGATCAGAACAGCAGAAGCCCCATTGACTGGAATACCACTTATGTTGAGAAAGCCCCCCTGCTAGTGCGATGGCCTGCATCGTGGCTCGAGCAAAAGAAGGCCATTCATGGCTGGATGGACTGGTACGACACCTTTAAACAAACCCTGCAGGCCAGCAGTGAAATGGTTGATGGCGGGCCAACTGTGGTGGGAGCATTTCCATCCGCCCTGCATGTGTGGAATGATCAAGCAACAGGTCCAGAGTCCCAGCAAATGGACATTGTTATAGCTGAAGTTACATCCTCAGCTAAAGTCGAGCAATCATCTGCATCAACCAATCAACGCATGGTGTTTACCGGCGTTGTCATTCCTTCACAACAGGCTCTGTCCTTACTGGAAAAGCACACCGCAGGTGAAAATGATAATGAGCTGTACGCAACGCTGCTGGAGCAGGCGAAAAATGGAAAGGCACAACTGCGGTTCTGCTCTGCCTCCAGTTACAAAGATTCTTCGAGGCTGATGTCTATTTCCGGGCGCAATCATGCCTACCCAACAGAGATGCCGAGCATACCTTCAGCATGGGATAATCGTCTGGTTGGCACATACATTGAATCAGACACATCCGTAAGCTTCAGTGCCAATCTATCCATTGAGCATCATGTGGCACCACCGCGCAGGCAGACATGGTCCCTGGCGACTGGAGAACCAGAACTGTTGATGTGGGAACCAGCCTTTCGTTGCCTGCAACTTAACAGTACAGCAACGCTTGCCCCTGAAGGGACACGATTGCTGACCATGATGAAAGTGCCTTCAGTGATGCTTGGAGAAGGGCTCAACGAAGAAGGCTCTCTGTTTATTTTTGCTCATGCATCTGGTGCAAAACCCAAACCGCTTCGTAAGAATGCAAATGGTGATCCCTTTGCTACGGAAGCCATCGTTGAGGCTTCAAAAGAGTCTGGTGAAGAAATAGAAACCATACCTTTAAAACCCAATATCTATCTTCAACTGCATGTCTTTGAAGTGCCAGCGAGTGAACAAAAAAACTGGGATAATAGTTCACCAGAAACTCACGCGAAAAAACTCAGTGAGGTAATAAAGAACACTCATACCGGAACAGCAAAGCTGGTAGGGCATGGAATGATCGCAACACTGTCTGGCAGTCGATCAACGGTATTCATGGTCGAACTGGTTAATAACGCAACAGAGTACGACCCGCCATCAGAATCAGCACCACATCGTGCAAGACCAACAGCCTTGAATGACCTTCCCACAGGTACATCTATCGTGGTTGATACTGCGCTTGAGAAAACTGCTGATGGCACAACTGAGCAGATTAAACTTTCATATCTCATTGCACACTCCACCAAATATCCTGAAGAGCCATCACTGGAGCATGTGATCAAGACTATCGGCATTTCAGGCTCCCAGCCCGTTCCAGAAGCAAAACAGTATGCTGCCGAATGGTTCGCAGGCACTATTTTGAATTCAGGTGAACCTATATGCCTTGGAGCAAGACCTGATCCAGCATCCCATGGAAAAGAAATCCTTGTCGCTTTTTTAACAGCACGGGTCGAGAAGCGATAAGCGAATATTTGCAGCGCTTGACTGAGTAAATAAAACGTATGGAAACCTGCTTTTGGTTGGGTCTACAAGCGGGACTGCCTAAACTTTTTTGTTCGTCGTATATTCAAACAAAAAATCGCAAAAGGTTTCGCCGTAAAACCTCCGGAAAAATGAATACTTTAAAGTTAGGGATGTCTAACATGGCAATGAAAGCACAACGCCATGCACTCCCTGACTCACAACCGGTTCTCCTGGATGCTGGCCGAGGGCTGGCTTGGACGATTTTTTGACCTTGCACGTAAAGTAGAAGATCAAGAATCCCCAACCCCTCGACTAGGACTCGCGCTGTCCTGCGGCGGCGCACGCGGCCTGGCGCACATAGGTGCGATCCAGGTTCTAGAGAAAGAACGTATTCCTATTGCCACCATCATTGGTAGCAGCATGGGTTCTTACGTTGGTTCACTTTGGGCTGCTGGTATCAGCGGCGCTGAGCTTGAGGAACTGGCGGCAGAGATCAAAGACCGCCGCGCATTGCTGCGGTTGATAGATCCCGTATGTCCTCCTACTTCCGGGTTTATACGCGGGAATAAAGTCCGGAAGCTGCTGGAACGCACGCTGGGGGACATCACCATCAAAGATCTGCAGATTCCCACGCTGATTGTGGCGACAAATCTGGATACGCTGAGCGGTGAGATTCTGCCCCCTGATACATCTGTAGCGGCCGCCGTGCATGCCAGTTGCGCCATCCCCGGCATTTGCAGTCCGGTGAAGCTGGACGGCAAACGCTATATAGATGGCGGAGCCGCACAACCCCTGCCAGTGAGCCTTTTGCGCGAACACACGAGCGTTGATGCGATTATCGCCATCAATGTCATGGCCACCAGTGCTGATGTGAGCGCCTGCATAGATGCCTACCCTGCCCCGCCGCCTGCTGCGGGAAGCGTGCCAGCGCGCATGCGGCGCTTCCTTAACGCCAGCCTTAACCTGTTCGCGTATGGCAATGTGCTGGACACCTTCAAACGCTGCCTGAGTTCTGCACAATTGCGGCTGCTAGCCAGCGAGTCTGCGGCGGCGGATGTGCTGATCCACCCTTATCTGTGTGAATCACGCTGGTACGACTACGAAAACTTTGAACGCTATATCGAGGCCGGGCGCAAAGCCGCCGAGGATGCCCTGCCACACATTCATGCCCTTCTAAATCTGAAAACTGAATCTTTACATATCGATTCCAACCTTAAACCCAATCCATCTCATGAACCCGTTCCTCTCATCACCTCTGTGGGATGCGGGAGCGCCTGACTTCTGGGAAGCCTGGCAAATCCGCCGTCTCCGTGAGTATCTAAGCCACCGCGTACTGCCCTATTCAGAGCATTACCGGCGCATGTTTGATGCCAATGACATAAGTGTCCATGACCTGCGCACGCTTGATGATCTGCGCAAGATTCCATTCACCAGCAAGTCAGACCTGACTGTGCCGCGTGAGCAGCAGCGGGAGTTTGTGCTCATCCCCGATGAGCACTCCCTCAAACGTGAACCGCGCGTGATCCTGAGCGCCATCTTTCGAGGACGCGCTCATGTGAAGGAAAAACTGGATGCTGAATTCAGGCCTGTGCTGCTGACCAGCACCACAGGGCGCAGCAGTGATCCGGTGCCTTTCGTCTTTACCAAACATGATCTGGCGAACCTGGAAACCAGTGGTCGCCGCCTCATGGAAACTGGGCGCAGTCAGAAAGACTACCGCCATGTAAACATGTTTCCCTATGCGCCGCATCTGGCCTTCTGGCAGACGCACTATGCAGGGCTGGGGTTTGGCACCTTTGTGCTGTCCACCGGCGGCGGTAAAACCATTGGCACCGAGGGCAACATCAATATCATTGAAAAGACCAAACCTGACATTCTGATTGGGATGCCCACCTTTGTGTACCATGTGCTCTCACAGGCCGTGGAGGAGAAGCGTCACTGGCCGCACATTAAAAAAGTAGTGTTGGGCGGGGAGAAAACTCCGCAGGGACTGCGTGCCAAGCTGCGCGATCTCTGTGCGCAGTTGGGGGCGCTGGGCGTGTATGTGATCAGCACTTACGCTTTCACAGAGGCCAAGATGGCCTGGCCCGAATGCCCCACCCTGCCGCATGAAGGCTCCAGTGGTTTCCACTTGTATCCTGACCTTGGCATTGTTGAACTGGTTGACCCCAAGACAGGAGAAGCCGTGTCTGAGGGTTCTCCGGGTGAGATTGTGTTCACGCCTCTAAACGCCCGCGGTACCGTGGTGCTGCGTTACCGTACCGGTGACATTGCCACAGGTGGCATGACCTGGGAAACCTGCCCGCACTGCGGACGCAAGTGCCCCCGTCTGCTAGGCCCGATCTCCCGCGTCAGCGAAAAGCGCACCTTGAATCTGGACAAGGTGAAAGGGACGCTGGTGGACTTTAATGTGCTGGAGCATCTTCTGGATGACATGCGTGGCCTAGGCTCATGGCAGATTGAATTACGCAAACGCAACAATGATCCGCACGATTGTGACGAGATCATCCTGCATGTGCATGCAGAAGGGCGCTCCCGTGACAGCGCCTTGAAAGATCAGATCAACCGCCGTTTCCTTGAGGTCACGGAGTTGACGCCAAATGATATCCAGTTCCATACCTTGCCGGAGATGCGCTCCCTGCTGGGCATCGGCAAACTTCTCAAGGAGGAGAAGGTGGCCGACCACCGCGCCGCTGCTGGCGGTGAATCTAAAGAATTTAAATCTGCCTCAAAGAAATGAAAACGCCGCTCTATATTTTTGACGGCACCCGTACGCCTTTTAGTCGTGCGGGTTCGACGCTGTCTGACCTGACTGCTGTGGACCTTGGACGTGCCGCTGCGACCAGTTTACTGGTTCGGTGCGGGATAGACCCGGGGTTGATTGATGAAACCATTTTTGGATGCGTGGCACAGCCGCCTGATGCCGCCAACATCACGCGTGTCATTGCCCTGCGCAGCGGGGTTCCCAAAGGCAAGCCTGCTATGACGGTGAATCGTAACTGTGCCAGTGGATTGCAGGCCGTGGCAACAGCACAAGAGAAGCTGGAAGCTGGCGGCGGAAAGCTGTTCCTGGTCGGCGGCGCAGAAAGCATGTCACAAATGCCGCTGCTGTTCCGTCATGAAGCGGCGATTAAATTCGCCCTGCTGAACCGGGCGAAAACTGTGGGCAATCGCATGAAGGCACTGGCAGCTTTTCGTCCTCAGGATTTCATGCCGCTGCTGGCGCTGAAGCTGGGGCTTACTGACCCGGTGGCCGCGCTTAACATGGGTGAGACAGCAGAGGTGCTGGCGCGTGAGTTTCGCATTCCACGAGAGGCGCAGGACGCCTTTGCAGTGAGGTCACATATGAATGCCACGGCAGCGCAGGCATATCTTGCGGCTGAGATTTCACCTATTTATGCGGGCAGCAGCAAGGTCAAAGCTGTAATGGAAGACAACGGCATTCGCGCCGACAGTTCTCTGGAAAAACTGGCGAAGCTGCAGCCGGTGTTTGACCCGCTCATGGGCAGCGTCACGGCTGGCAATTCCTCACAGATCACAGACGGAGCGGTGGCGCTGCTGGTGGGTGATGAATCCATGCTGGGCAAGTTCCGTAAAGCTCCCCTGGGGCGTGTTGTCAGCATGGCCTTTACCGGTTGTGACCCGTCACGTATGGGATTGGGCCCTGTAAAGGCCATGGAGCAGGCGCTACGAACAGCGGACTGGACGCTTGATGATGTGGACATCATTGAGATTAACGAAGCCTTTGCCGCGCAAACGCTGGCAGTGCTGAAATGTCTGCGTGATAAGGATGCCGCTCATCGCGCGGGATTGTCCGAGCCGCTGGGTGAGGTGGACAACGCAAAATTGAACCCTCAAGGCGGAGCCATTGCACTGGGCCACCCTGTAGGGGCCAGCGGCGCCCGACTGGTGCTTACTGCGCTGAAACAACTGGAGCGCCGCCACCTGAAACGCGCAGTGGTGAGTTTGTGCGTGGGCGGCGGCCAGGGCGCGGCCATGTGTCTGGAGCGATCATAATCCCCTTCGCCCCTCTTTACCGAGTTTCTCTCTCCTCATGTCATTATCATTTCAATTCCACTTCTTCTGTCATGGACCCAATTATCCTCGATCCCACGCAGGATCCTGATCAAGACTACACAGGCCTGCACCCTCATCATCCCCATACGCATGTGGATGCCCCTGAAGCGTTTCACAAAGAGGTGGATGCTGACGGCATCTGCTGGCTGACTTTTGATACACCTGGCTCAAGCGCCAATGTATGGAATGTGGCGACGCTCGATCAATTCGATGCACAAATCGAAGAGATTCATAGAGATAGCAGCATCCGGGCGCTGGTCATTCGCAGTGCGAAGCCCCGCGTGTTTGTCGCTGGCGCGGATCTAAAAACGCTGGTCACTTTGCCACCGGAGCAATTGAATGAGTTGCTGATTCTAGGGCAGGATGTGTTCACCCATCTTGAACTGCTGCGCATTCCACGCATTGCTGCCATTCATGGAGCCTGTGTGGGCGGCGGCTTTGAAATGACGCTGGCCTGTGATATTCGCATTGCCACGGATCATCATGCGACGCGCATTGGCCTGCCGGAAACGCAACTGGGACTGATCCCCGCCTGGGGAGGCAGCACCCGCCTGCCAAGGCTGATTGGCGTACCACGCGCCCTCGATTTAATCGTGCGTGGAAAAACCTTGAAAGCCGCCCACGCAAAAAAAATGGGGCTGGTGGATCATGTGGTTGCACCCGAGCATCTGGAGGAGTTTGCCCGCAAGCTGGCGATGTCTGAACTGCCGCCGATCAAACATCATCGTTTCCACCCGACTCAACTGTTTCCGCTGCCTCAACTCACACGCTTCAAAGTAGCAAGCATGCTGAAGTTCAAGTATCCATGGATGGAGAAAGATTCGCCTGCTTCACTAAAAGCGGTGGAGGTGGTCACACGTGGCGCGACGCGGACGGTTGAAAAAGCGCTGGCGATTGAACAACGCGCCATGCGGGAACTGATCAACACCAACGCCACGCGACGCCTTATTGAAACGTTCTTCCGGCGTGAAGCTGCTTCAAAAAAACTCCCCACTCACCTGGCTGAAGCCGAAACGCATCCGATAACCAAGGCCGCGGTGATTGGCTCAGGCATTATGGGATCAGGAATCGCCTATACCCTGGCCGCCAGGGGAACGCAGATTGTCCTGCAGGATACCGCTCCAGCAGCGCTGGCCAACGGCTTTGGCCGCATCCGAAAACTGCTTCGCTCTGGAGTAAAGCGCCACGCTTTGGATGCAACGGAAGCGCGGGATCTGGAAGATCGTATTATCGCGACACACGAGAGCGTACCTCTACAACATCAGGATCTGGTGATCGAGGCCATCATCGAAGACATGGCCGCGAAGAAAGCCTTGTTTGCTGAACTGGCGGAGCGCACCAGCGCCACTACTATACTAGCCAGTAATACATCTGCCCTGTCCATCACAGAGATGGCGAAAGATGTTCCGCATCCTGAACGCGTCATTGGCCTGCACTTCTTTAACCCTGCGCATCTCATGCCGCTGGTGGAAGTGGTGACACATGAAGGCAATAGCCCTGAGGTCATTGCCACAACCGTTCGTTTTGTGCAGAGCCTGGGTAAAACGCCGATCCTTGTAAAGGATTACCCCGGTTTTGTAGTGAACCGTATTTTGATGCCCTACCTGCTGGGCTCGGTTCAACTGGCAGAACAATTTCATGATCCATGGGATATCGATGATGCCATGACTTCTTTTGGCATGCCCATGGGCCCTCTGCGTCTGCTGGATGAAATCGGCTTTGATGTGGCGCTACATGTGGAAAAAACCCTGCGCACGGAGCACGGCAACCGCCTGCCCGTGACGGATCTGCTGCAACGCCTGGTGGATAATGGTCTGCTGGGGAGCAAAAACGGTCGCGGGTTCTACCGTGCCCATCATGAAAAATCCGGCCCGCAGCCCAACCCGGAAATCCTGAAGTATCTGACCCCCAAGGCCTATATGCCCATGCAGAAGAAAGAGGCCATTAGTAATCATCTGAACCAGCTTATGCAGGAAGAGGCCGCCCTGTGCCTGGAAGAAGGGGTGACAGCCACCGCTGCCAATATTGAGATGGCCATGATCCTGGGTGCTGGCTACCCACCCTACCGACGACTGATTCCATAAGCACTCCCTCGTCCACGCCTTCTCACCCATGAATGATCCCGTCTTATTTGATTACATGAACCAATCACCCAAAATTTTACTTTGCCATGAAAACAACTCTTCCCCCTCAACCCGTGCTCGACACCTCGAAGATGTCAGCCGGGCAACGTGCCGCGCTCGAAATGACCGAGGCAGCACGGGATGAAAATGTACGTAATACCACCTTTGCTGCGACCCTGTTCAACGGGGATCCTGATTTCTCAACCGTTTTCCCCTATCCTGTACAAAGTGTGGAAGACAAGGATCAAGGCGATGCGTTTTTGCATCGGATGGAGCAATTTCTGGATCAGGAGGTGGATGCTGATGAGATTGACCGCGAGGGAGAGATTCCGGAGCGGGTGCTTACCGGACTGGCCCAGCTTGGGGCTTTTGGGATCAAGATTCCCACCAAATACAACGGACTGGGCTTAAGCCAGACAAACTACTCCCGCACCGCCATGTTATTGGGGGGTGTCTGTGGGAACCTGACCGCCCTGCTGTCTGCCCACCAGAGCATCGGTGTTCCACAACCCCTGATCATGTTCGGCACAGATGAGCAAAAGGCAAAATTTCTGCCACGCTGTGCGCAGGGTGAGATTAGCGCGTTTGCATTGACGGAGCCAGACGTGGGCTCAGACCCGGCCCGCATGAAAACCACGGCAACGCCGGACATGGACAGCTATATCCTTAATGGTGAAAAGCTGTGGTGCACGAATGGCACCAAGGCGGGACTGATTGTCGTGATGGCCAAAACCCCTACGGCTGAACATCCCCATGCCACCACGGCTTTCATCGTGGAAACCAACAGCCCAGGTGTAGAAGTGGTGCAACGCTGCCACTTTATGGGGCTGCGCGCCCTGTATAATGGTGTGATTCGCTTTAACAATGTGCGAGTCCCCAAAGGTAATATCCTGGGCGGTGAAGGTCGCGGATTAAAAGTGGCGCTTAGCACTTTGAATACTGGGCGCATCACCCTGCCGGCAGCGTGTGCGGGCCTGGCCAAACGCTGCCTGCAAGTGACTACGAAGTGGGCAGCAGAGCGTGAGCAATGGGGGCAGCCCATCGGCAGACATGCCGCCATTGCCGACAAGATTGCACGCATGGCTGCGAACACCTTTGCGCTGGAGGCCATGGTTTATTATGTCAGTTCACTGGTGGATCGTGACAAGCAAGCCGACGTACGGCTTGAGGCAGCCCTGGCAAAAATGTGGGGGACCGAGCGTGCCTGGGAAATAGTGGATGATACCATGCAGATTCGCGGGGGGCGTGGTTATGAGACGGCAGACTCCCAAAAAGCGAGGGGTGAAGTCCCCATCGCGGTAGAACGCTTCTTTAGGGATTCACGCATCAATACCCTGTTTGAAGGAAGCAGTGAGATTATGCGCCTATTCATCGCGCGTGAGTTTCTGGACCCCCACCTGAAGATGGGCGCCGCCATGTTTAACAGCAAGCTGCCGCTGAGCAAACGTGCGGCCACCGCCTTGCGGGCCACGTGGCACTATGCACGCTGGTATCCTGGTCGCTGGGTGCCATCACGCAATTCAGGCAGCCGGGCCATCACGCATCCTGAACTGGAAACAGAACTGCGGGCCGTGCAAGGTTACAGCCGCAAGCTGTCGCGCTCTGTATTTCATGCGATGCTGCGTTTTGGTCCCAAACTTGAACGTGAGCAATTGATCCTGGGCCGTCTGGTGGATATCGGCGCTGAGTTGTTTGCCTGGAGCTGCGCCATTTCCCGTGCGGCTTCCATTGTGGAGAACTCCGGCACATCTCAGGCTGAGATCACTCATGCACTGCGCACGGTGCAATATCTGGGTGAACTGAGCCGTGAAAAGATTCGCGACCGCTTCCGCAAGCTGTTCAGCAAGGCTGATCATCACGGTTATGCGCTAACGAAGGAACTGCTATCACGCGTACCTTTGCCATCCCCAGCGGTAAAATGATACGCCTGGCATCCTGAATTTTTGGGGGGCAAGCCCGGTCTGAATTTAGGCCGGGCTTGATCTTTTTTGTGACGACTAAGCGTGCTATTCCTCAGCGGCAACTTTAGCCTCGCTGCCATTTTCCTCATTCTCCAGTTCAACCCGCTTGAAGACCAGAGATACGACTCGTCGGGCTTCCACGCCTGTTGCTATGACAGCATACGCGCCAATGCGTAGTGTCTCCCCGAGCTTTGGCAGATGCCCCAGCTCATGAGTGACATAGCCGCCGATGGTGGTCACTTCATCACTTTCAAGATCAAGGTCGGTGAACTCATTTAATTCATAAAGATTGAGTGAACCTTCCACCTCGAACTCATTGTCGTTTAACCGATTGAATTTAGGCTTTTCAACAATGTCGAACTCGTCATTGATGTCACCAACGATTTCCTCGACGACGTTATCAAGGGTAACAATACCTACGCCGCCACCAAACTCATCTACGGCTAGAGCCAGGTGAGCATGTTTTTCCTGGAAGAAACGCAGCAGTTTATCAATTGGCATCATCTCGGGCACCAGCAACAGGTCGCGCCGAATCTTGCGCAGGTCCTTCTCTCCATCTTCATGGACGAGACGCAGCAAGTCTTTGATGTGAATGAGGCCAATACTCTGGTCCAGATGGCCTTCCACCAGCGGGAAACGGGTGTGCATGGATGCCAGCGCCAGCTTGAGGTTTGTCTCAAAGCTTTCCTCTACATCCAGGGAAATGACCTGACGTCGCGGGGTCATCAAATCACGCACATAGCGATCATTCAATGACAGTGCATTCAGCACAATACGTTTCTCCGTTTCCGTCACCTCTTCTGAGCGCTCACTTTCAGCCACAATGTGCTTCAGTTCCTCCTCAGAGTGTACCCGTTCGCCTTCTTCTACAGGATCAATGCGAAACACCACACGGAGCAACCAATTTGCTGTGCCGTTCAGGATGAAAATCGCCGGTTTCAGAACCACAAGGAACAGGTGCAGCGGCGCACATACCCACAGAGTGGTGGAAAACGCCTTGCGGATCGCTAGAGACTTGGGAGTTAACTCACCCAGAACCACATGCAGATATGTGATGATGGAAAAAGCCACGCCGAAGGCAATACCTTTAACAGCAGCTTCGCTCTCCACACCGACCATAAACAGAAGGGGCTGCAACATTTGCGCCAGCAACGGTTCTGCAGCCATCCCCAAACCAATACTGGCAAGGGTAATGCCGAGCTGCGTTGCAGAGAGGTAGGCATCCAGATGCTTTGTCACCTGCTGGGCAAAGCGGGCGCGAACATTGCCTTCATCAGCCGCTTCCTGAAGCTGGCTTTCGCGGACTTTCACAATGGCGAACTCTGCCGCCACAAAAAAGCCATTCAGCAGAACCAGGAATGTCACCAGCGATATGCGCCAGATGACGTCTGCTGCAGTAAAGTTCCACTCGCGCACAAGCGCGGTGTCCATTGCAGCTAAAAAGGTAAATATCGGGAGGTCCATCATGCGCGGAAAGAATTAAACAGTCTCCGCGCGCCGGGCTTAGAGTTTTTCATAAGAGCCATCACAGCGTTTTTCCAGCACCGTGAAGCCGGCGCTTTTGGCATCTGAGATGGAAACAGGTTTACTGATACGAGGGGTGTTAACTTGCGAAATGACTTTTTTGACCGGGCTCTTGCACAGGGGACAGTGGGTCAGCGCCGGTCTGTCTAGGGGGCGATGCAAATCAAATCCGCGTCGGCAGCGGAGACAGCCCTTTTCTGGATCTTCAGCGATGTATTGATAGATTGGCATTGGCGGACACAATAAAGGTGCTGCATTGCAGCACCTTCGCAAAGCCAAAAAATCGTTTCAGTTCGCTGCGGTGCTGTTACCAGCTGGACTTCGTAACGCCTGGGATCAGACCATGGGAAGCAAGCTCACGGAAGGTCAGACGGGACATTTCAAAGCGACGGATAAAAGCGCGGCGACGGCCAGATACACGGCAGCGGTTCACAACACGAGTCGGGCTGGCGTCACGAGGCAGGAGGGAAAGGCCCACGTAATCACCTTTCGCCTTGAGCTCCTTACGGAGTTCAGCATATTTTTCGACAGTCTTTTGCTTGCGCTTGTTTCGTTCGATCCAGCAGGTTTTAGCCATAGAGCCGCGAAGCTTGCCACAAAATCATGCGGGCGCAACCATTTTTTAAAAAATCCAAGCGCCGCCCCCGGCGTTTTATTGAAAAAGCGTGGCTCATTCAAGTACAACCTGCTTATCCACACGCAGTGCGCGGGCCATCAGCATGGGATTCTCGTGGCGCATAAGCGTTTCCCCTACCAACAGGGCATCCGCACCGCAGGCGGCCAGTCGCACGGCGTCCTCCACAGATTTGATGCCGCTTTCGCTGACCAGAACCACATCATCCGGCACTTCCTCCATCAGTTGCTCAGTCGTCGCCAGATCCACTGTGAAGGACTTCAGATTGCGGTTGTTGATGCCGAGAATTTTAACGTCGGTATTTAGAGCCCTTTCCAATTCGGGCAGATCATGCACCTCCATAAGCACATCAAGCTGGAAGGTATGGGCCGTTTCCAAAAGATGCTCCAGAGTGGGCTGATCCAGTGCCGCCACTATTAAAAGAATGGCGTCCGCACCAGCTACCACAGCTTCAAAAATCTGCGCCTCATGAATGATAAAATCCTTCCGCAGCACTGGAATTGAAACCTCCTGCCGGATCGTGGTCATGTAGTCCAGCCTGCCCTGGAAATACTTTTCATCCGTCAGTACCGACAAAGCGTTAGCGCCACCCTTTTCATAAGTGCGGGCAATGGTCAGGTAATCAAAATCCGGCTGAATCACACCCGCAGAAGGGGACGCCTTTTTCACTTCGGCAATCAATCCCAGGCGGGTTTCATCCGCACGCAGGGCATCATACAGGGAGCGGAAATCATTACGCAGGGTCGCGGCAGCGCGCAGCTTGTCTATTCTGGGCAGCAGGCGCTGCACTTCGGTGTGCTTGTGAGCAATGATTTCGTCGAGCTTGTTCATGTGAAGGCGAATACTTTAGCAAAGTTTTTCTAAAATTCGACTTGAAACATTCAGGAATTCATGGAGTATAAAGGCCCTCCACGACACCATGCGGGTGTAGCTCAGTGGTAGAGCACTTCCTTGCCAAGGAAGATGTCGCGCGTTCGAATCGCGTCACCCGCTCCATTGTTTTTTAGCCCTGCTGGTTTGCAGGGCTTTTTTGTGTTTGGTCCTGATCCTTTTCTCTCTGAATCAGGGTGGCTAGGTTTGTCTAGCTATCTCGCTGACTGGCAGCAGGGCTAATGGCAGCAGGGCTAATGGCAGCAGGGCTAATGGCAGCAGGGCTAATGGCAGCAGGGCTAATGGCAGCA
>Ga0182737_1002388_pt1 | contig 15429 bp, 10 predicted proteins | sample eDN5th30CBELigOP_FD_128878 | JGI IMG/M metagenome (GOLD analysis project Ga0182737, IMG submission 128878) | Enriched Organic Plus compost microbial communities from Emeryville, California, USA - eDNA 5th pass 30_C BE-Lig OP (version 2) (version 2) ...
ATTCAGGCGATTCAAAGTGGTATTGTGCCCTGCGAACGTGAAGAACTCAGTACGCGGGACCGAATCAACGAATACATCATGACGGCACTTCGAACCGTATGGGGCTTGGATCTGGAATACGTAGCACATTCTTTCGGCACCAATTATTATACGGCACTTCGCGGGGAACTGCAACCCTTTGTTTCGAGGGGTGATGTAGCGCTCATTGGCGAGGTCGCTACCTTGACCCATCGGGGTAAATTACTGGCCGACCGTATAGCCTCCGAACTCTTTTTCGATGAGTAGGCGAAGAATGATCGCCGTTGCACCTGCATGCTCCTGTACATATCGGCCTGCAATTTGCCCTGCATGTTTGCGTAAGGAGTCTATCAGTAAGTTTTCAAAAACAGCGATTAACTCATCCGCATCACGTACGCTGAACCCACCACCATTGGTTAGGAGGTCTTTTGCTTCCTGGAATTTCTGGTAGTTGGATCCGAAAATCACAGGGATGCCGTAAGCCGCGGCCTCCAAGGTGTTGTGAATGCCCACGCCGAAGCCGCCGCCGATGTAAGCGATTTGGCCGTACGCGTAAAGTGACGAAAGCATACCGATGTTGTCGATGATGAGGACGGTAGGAGGTAGCCGGTGGCCCGCGATCGGCAGGGGATGATCGGCCGATTGGCTATGCTTGGAAAAGCGTATTGCATCGGGAAACAGCTTTTCGATGGAACGGAGATGTTCTTCATGGATTTCATGGGGAGCGATGATGATTTTCCAGTCGGGAAACCTCCTATGCAAATGCGACAGCAGCTCTTCGTCTGCCGGCCACGTGCTGCCAGCTACCAGCAACGGGGATTCTTTAGCAAACGACTCGATTTGGGGGATGTGTTTCCGTGTTTGCGGCAGGGCAACTACCCGATCGAAACGTGTGTCACCGGTAAGGCTAGCGTTTGTAAATCCCAGTTGGGCCAACAAGACGAGGCTGTCCTTGTTTTGCGTAAAAAAATGAGTCACACATCTGAGAGTCTTCCGAAAAAAGCCCCCATAAGGCTTGAAAAATAGCTGATCCGGTCTGAAAATAGCGGAAATAAGGTAAAGAGGGATGTCTTGGGAGGCCAATGCGCGGAAGTAAAAAGGCCAAAATTCGTATTTGGTGAATATGGCCAGCGACGGGTTAATTAAACGGATCAACGCCTTGGCATTGGCAGGCGTATCTTCCGGTAGGTAAAATACATGGTCGGCGAGCGGAGTGTTTTTCCGTATTTCGTATCCGGACGGTGAGTAAAAGGTGATCACGATCGGGGTATCGGGAAGACGTGACCGGATGGCTTCCAGCACCGGCCGTCCCTGCTCAAATTCACCCAGTGAGGCAAAATGAAACCAGATGGATTGCGTATCCGTACTTACGTCCCTGGCAATCCGACGCAGCAATCCTCGCCGTCCACGGACCCATTTTTTTGCTTTGTCGTTGAAAGGCGACAAAATGGAAATTAGTAGTCCATAGATTTTGATTCCAACGAGATAGAGTACCCACATCTTGGTTATAAATCCTTATATTCGCGCCAAACTTAGGCAAATTTACAATAGAAAGTAAATTTGTCGGTTTAATCGATACACCGCGCAATTATGTCGAGAAAACGTATACTCATCACCGGTGCTGCCGGATTTCTGGGATCACATCTATGCGACCGCTTTATCAAAGAGGATTACCATGTGATTGGCATGGACAACCTCATTACGGGCGACCTTCGCAACATCGAACACCTATTCAAGCTGGAAAATTTCGAATTTTACAAGCACGACGTGTCAACGTTTGTGCATGTCCCCGGACAGCTGGATTACATCCTCCATTTTGCATCTCCGGCCAGTCCCATTGATTACCTGAAGATTCCCATTCAAACCCTGAAAGTAGGCTCGTTGGGAACTCACCATCTGCTGGGATTGGCGCGGGCCAAAGGCGCCCGGATCCTGGTGGCTTCCACGTCTGAAGTCTATGGAGACCCCACCGTCAGCCCGCAGCCCGAGGAGTATTGGGGCAACGTGAATCCCGTGGGACCACGGGGAGTGTATGACGAGGCCAAGCGCTTTCAGGAAGCCATCACGATGGCCTATCATACATTTCACGGGCTTGAAACGCGTATCGTGCGTATCTTCAATACCTATGGGCCGCGCATGCGGCTCAACGACGGACGGGTGTTGCCGGCATTTATTGGCCAGGCGCTACGCGGTGAGGATCTTACCGTCTTTGGCGACGGTTCACAAACCCGTTCGTTCTGTTATGTGGATGACCAGGTAGAGGGAATCTACCGTCTGCTGCTGAGCGATTATCCCTATCCTGTTAACATTGGAAATCCCGATGAGATCACCATTAAACAATTCGGAGAAGAAATTATCAAGTTGACCGGCACTACGCAGAAATTGGTATACAAAGAGCTGCCCGTTGATGACCCCAAACAGCGAAGGCCTGATATCAGCAAAGCACAAGAATTGCTGGGCTGGGAACCGAAAATAGGCCGGGCCGAAGGACTACGCATTACCTATGAATATTTCAGGTCACTGCCCGATCAGGAAATCAAACACAAGGATTTTACCTATTATAATAAATAAATGAGCGATATATTAGTTACAGGAGGTACGGGATACATCGGTTCGCATACGGTGGTCGAATTGCAGCGTGCCGGATATACACCAATTATCGTAGATAATCTAGTGAATTCCAATGCGGGTGTGCTAGACCAGGTTGAAAAAATTACCGGTGTCAGGCCCGAGTTCCATAATTTCGACCTGTGTGACAGTGAAAAGGTCAACCGGTTTGTTGCCGATCATCCCGATATTACCGGTGTCATCCACTTTGCAGCTTATAAGGCGGTAGGAGAGTCTGTGCAACACCCCCTAAAATACTACCACAACAACTTCTTCTCGTTGATCAACCTGCTTAATGCATACGCCGGGAAATCCGTAAATTTTGTGTTTTCATCGAGCTGTACGGTATATGGACAGCCGGATGTACTACCTGTTACGGAAGAGGCACCCGTAAAGAAAGCTGAATCGCCTTATGGAAATACCAAGCAGATCGCTGAGGAGATCTTAGCAGAAACAGCTGCTGCGTCCGACAATTACCATATTATATCGCTGCGATACTTCAACCCGGTGGGGGCTCACGAGAGTGCACTCATTGGTGAGTTGCCGCTAGGTGTACCGCAGAATCTGGTTCCATTTATTACCCAAAGTGCTATCGGTAAGCGAGGTCCGATCACGGTATTCGGTGATGATTACCGTACACCAGATGGTTCGGCAATCCGGGATTACATCCACGTGGTGGATCTGGCCAAAGCACACGTAGCAGCAATCCGTTTGTTGGAAGATGGGAATCCGGCGGGGAATTACGACGTGTTCAACATCGGTACCGGAAAAGGCAATTCCGTATTGGAAGTGATTAAAGCGTTTGAAGCGTCAACCGGTGTAAAATTGAACTACCAGATCGGCCCGCGCCGCGCTGGCGATGTAGAACAGGTGTGGGGCGACGTATCCAAATCAACCCGGGAGTTAGGCTGGAAAGCCGAACTGGGAATCGAAGAAATGATGCGTTCGGCTTGGAAGTGGGAACAATATTTGAAAGATCATCCGTTGACATAGTTTTAAATCCATGTCACTTCATCAGCAGCCGGAGCTGAAAAAAGCAATTCTCGGACTTCCCCAACAGGAAAAGGATAAACTGTTGGTGCGTTTGATCAGTAAAGACGGAATGTTGATGAAGCAATTGCATTTTCAATTGTTGGAAAATGAGTCGGATCTGGAAGAGCGGATCGAAGCGGTTCATCAACTACTGGTGCGGTTAGTGGGTCAGATCGAGGGACATATTCCAAATGAAAATCACCGCGGCTATGCCGATGAGTTGATGAAAGCATTGAAATATGGCAGCGGTATTGTGAATGAGCATTTTGCTATCACCAAAGACAAAATGAGCGAAATCCAATTCCGCTTGTTTTTGGTGTCGCAAAGTTTTGCTCATTTTGACCGATTGTTCGAACCGCATTTATACGGCAGGAATGACCGGTTGCTGAAGTATCAAACTGGAAGGATAAAATACATCCTCGGGAAATACGAAAAACTGCATGAAGATTTGCAGTTTGAATTCCGGGAAAAACTAAATGAAGCATTAGCCTTCGCCTATCAGTCGGGAATGAAACCCCACATGAAGGTGGTTGGGCTACCTAAAGAGGTATAACTATAACATGAAGAGCATTATTATCACCGGCGGAGCCGGGTTTATCGGTTCGCACGTTGTCCGCAGGTTTGTGACCAGATATTCAGATTATCAGATTATCAATCTTGATAAACTGACGTATGCAGGCAATCTAACCAACCTGAAAGATATTGAGAATAGGCCGAATTATCGTTTTGTCAAAGGAGACATTACGGATGCCGCATTCATTGATGAGCTATTTGCCACTCAGCAGCCGGATGCGATTATCCATTTGGCCGCAGAGTCGCATGTGGACCGTTCCATCAGCAATCCGATTGAGTTTGTGCTCACGAATGTAGTGGGCACGGTAACGTTGCTAAATGCCGCACGGAAACATTGGGAAGGCCGGTATGACCAACATCGGTTTTATCATGTCTCTACCGATGAGGTATATGGCGCGCTGGCAGAGTCGGGTATGTTTACCGAGGAAACCAAATATGACCCGCATTCTCCTTATTCTGCATCAAAAGCGTCATCGGATCATTTTGCCCGCGCTTATCACGATACGTATGGATTGGACGTGGTAATTTCCAATTGCTCCAACAATTACGGTTCTCACCATTTTCCCGAGAAGCTGATCCCGCTGGCCATCAATAACATCAAAAACAAGAGGCCGGTGCCGGTTTACGGCAAGGGTGAAAATGTGCGCGATTGGTCGTGGGTAGAAGACCATGCGCGGGCCATTGACGACATTTTTCATCAAGCAGCTTCCGGTCAGACCTATAACATCGGCGGCCACAATGAGTGGAAAAATATCGATCTTATCCGACTGCTGTGCAGCATTATGGACCGCAAACTTGGTCGTGCTGAGGGAGAATCGGCGCAATTGATTACCTTCGTAAGGGACCGAGCAGGGCATGATCTCCGCTATGCGATTGATGCCACTAAATTGAAGCGTGAACTCGGCTGGGAGCCTAGTCTGCAATTTGAAGAAGGCCTGGAAAAGACTGTCGACTGGTATTTAGCCAATGAAGAATGGTTGCAGGATGTCACTTCGGGACATTATCAGCAATATTATGCTGAACAGTATGGAGGGGAGTAGGCGCATAGATGTGCTGGCTATTGAATTACTTCCATAATGGCATAGGCACAGAGTAGGCCCGATGCCAAACCTCGATTTTTCAAAATAAATTTGCGCACTGCTTTGGAGGCACGTGAAATGTGGGTATTGATGGACGCTGTCGAAATGCCCAGCAGTTTGCTCACCTCTTCGTAAGAACGACCCTCAAGCTTGCAAAGCGTAAAAACGCGTCGTTGCTGTTTGGGCAAGTGATCCAAGGCCTGTTGCACCAAGCGGCGTCCCTCTTTAATATGTAGAGACTCTTCGATTGGGTTATAAAGTTCTGTAGAAACGAGGACGAAATCACGTTCCAGTTTTGCCTCGCGGGTAAGGCGTCGGTAATGATCGTATACAAGGCGTTCGGCGATGCGGTTTAAATATGCTTTGAACGATTGTAGAGGATCCAGTTGTTCGCGCCGTTCCCATACTTTGGTAAATAATTCCTGTAACAATTCCTCTGCTATGACATCTACTTGCACCATGTTCAGGAGTCGCCGGTAAAGCTGCAGGCTGTATTTTTCGTAGAAGAAATTGAACATAGCATGATCGCCGGCTTTCAACGCCTCCAGTTGTTGCGACTCGGTGAGTAGGTTTGCCATGGCCATGATGGCGCAATAATACAGATAAAAATTTTTATTTTTTTGTCATTGATATTTTCGTTCCGAGCGTATAAAGGGAAACTAACATAAAACCGGGCGATGGAAAGTACCGCTTATCTGAGGACCTTATATCCCAAACTAGCAAACGGCACGCTTACGGAGGCGGAGTTGGATTGGCTGCTGGCTTATTTCGATGCGGGCAGTCCGGAAGCCCTGTATGCATTGGTGCGTGCAGAATTGGTGTTGCCTGATGCGCCAGGTAAGCCGAGTACGGTCGCCGAAGCAGAAGCACTCCGGCGGGTGCATGATCAGATTGAGCAAGCCATCGGCTCTTTGCCGACACCCGTTCACACCGGTATTTGGATGCGTAGATTGATTCCCTATGCGGCAGCGGTGATTTTAGTGGCTTTCACGGCAATCTGGTTTTTGCGTGATAACCCGGTCGGTATTCAGCAGCCTGTTGATGCAAATGTGCAGGATATCAAGCCGGGAGGACACCGAGCGACACTTACATTGGCAGATGGACGGGTAATCGATTTAAGTGAGTCACAAAGTGGGATTGTTATAGCGGACGAGATTACATACCTCGATGGAACCTCCATTGCAGATGGCAGAAAACAGAAAATGGATACGCATCAAATGGTATTAAGCACTCCCAAAGGAGGCACCTATCAAATCACGTTACCCGACGGCTCGAAGGTTTGGCTGAACGCCCAGAGCACATTAAAATACCCGAGCCGCTTTGTCGGAAATGAACGGGTGGTTTATTTGGACGGCGAAGGTTATTTCGATGTTGCGGAGAGACAGGATACGTATAATAAACGGATACCATTCAAAGTGATTACCGATAGCCAAACCATCGAAGTCTTAGGTACCGAATTCAATGTTTCGGCCTTTCCGGACGAACAGCAAACAAAAACGACATTGGTAAAAGGAAGCGTCCGGTTGTCGCTGGTATCCCATCCAAAATCGATCGTATTACTTCCCGGTCAGCAATCCGTTCTTAGCGGATCCACATTTGATACCCGAAACGTAAACACCTACCAGTACACGGCCTGGAGGGAGGGCTACTTCTTTTTTAAGAGAACTCCACTCGAGGATGTGCTACGTCAGGTTTGCCGGTGGTACGACGTAGAAGTCGAATACCGGAATGGCATTCCAAACGATATTTTCGGCGGACAGATTAAACGGGATGTGACACTGCTTGGATTGATCGAAATTCTACAGGTATCCAATATCGATATTACGCTTGAGGGAAGAGTATTGAAGGTGAATTGATTATAAAAACGAAATAGTGATAACCAATTTTATAATGTAAAACATGATGATTATGAGAACCCGAGCACTACATTGATACGAATAAGGGAAGTGCCACCAACACTTCCCCGGTGTTCAGATCGTACCAGTTAAAACCGAACGTTAAAACCAGTTTTTTAATTATCCAAACGTACAAACGTAATGATAAATTATGATTTTTCCCTATTGGGGAAGACAAAGATACCGATTGACGGTATCCGCCAATTATTCCGGATTATGAAGTTAACTTCATTGCTGCTTGTTATCGCTGCCCTACATGTTAGCGCAGTTACTAGGTCACAAACGCTTTCTTTAGCAGTTAAGAATCGACCGTTGAGTGATGTTTTCCAACAGATTAAGGATCAGACAGACTTTGTAGTGGTTTATAATGAGCGTTTTGTGAATCCCGATACACGGGTTTCCATTTCGGTTGAGCATGCTCCGCTAACCAAGCTGTTGGAGACACTACTGAGGCCACTTTCTTTGGGCTACCATATTACGGAACACACGATTGTAATCACGGCGCTTCCCGAAGAACAGAAGAGCATACGGCTTGGTGAGCAGGAGGCCGCGCCGCAACGGACGGTTACTGGTCGGGTTACGGATGTGACCGGTAAGCCCTTGGAAGGGGTGACGGTAGCCATAAAAGGTACACAAACGGCAACAACCACCGACGCGCAGGGAAATTATCGGATAATAATTTCCGATAGCAAAGTCTTGGTATTCACCATCATTGGCTTTGAAGCGCATGAACAGGTTGCTGTAGGAGAAAGCGTAATAAATGTCTCTTTGAAAGCGTCAATGAGTGATTTAGATGAAGTGGTTGTAGTAGGATATGGAACACAGAAAAGCGCTGATGTGACGGGTTCGATTGCCAGGGTATCCGGCAAGAACATCACCAATGCCGCTGTCAGCAATTTTCAGCAAGCATTGCGAGGAAGGGTGCCTGGGGTAACCGTAACGCAGAATACCGGGTCTCCAAGTGCAGGTGTTAATATAAAAATCCGGGGATTCAACTCCATTACAGCGGGTACCCAACCTCTTTATGTCATCGACGGACACCCGATCATTGTGTCGGAAGGCAATGCCGGCACAAATGGTATTCCGGGTGGTGTTAATCCGCTAAGCAATATCAATCCTTACGACATCGCGTCTATCGACATACTAAAAGATGCGTCGGCTGCGGCCATATATGGTTCTCAGGGAGCAAACGGGGTGGTGATTGTAACGACTAAATCCGGAGCCACGGGAAATGCCCAATTCCAATTCGATGTATCGGCCGGCTTGCAGTCCGTGACAAAAAAATTGGAGCGGCTTACACCGGCTGAGTACGCTGAACATTTCATCGAATCAAGAGTAAACGGTTGGCTTCGTAGCGGTGGTGATCCGGATGCTCCATACGATCAGCGGGGCTCTTATACCATACCGGCTATTTACGTAGACCCATCCCGGTGGAACCCTACAAACTGGCAGGATGAAATATTCACAACCGGTGTCGTTCAGAAATATAATCTGTCGGCTTCTGGGGGAGGCGAACATGTGCGGTACGCCATCAGTGGCGGATACGCCGAAAACCAGGGGATTATTATCGAAACAGGAATGAAGAACTACACGTTCCGGAGTAATATCGACGCCGATATCAACGATCGTTTCAAAATTGGGCTGCGATTCAATCCTTCTTATTCTGTGCACAGGCAGCAAAATACGGAAGGACATTTTACAGGTACCACGATGGGAAGTGCATTGGTTGTAAGTCCCTTGTTTGGGCCGTTTACAGAGAGCGGTGAATACACAAATTTTTTAGCGATGCGTAATCCCCGGGGAATAGGAGCTGTGGCTCCTGCGGATAACCCCATTGCAAAAGCGAGAGAAGACCATTATGACTTTGAGCGTACGCGGGTATTGAGTAATATGTTTTTGGAATACAAGGTGTTGGCTCAATTGAAGTTCCGGACATCAATTAGCGTCGATGGTATTTTTAACCGTTCAAATGTGTTTCAAAGCTCGAAAACGGGTAGAGGATCGCAAGCGCCGCCTACCAATCCCGAGGGTAGTGCTTCTTCAGGACAAACACTTAATTGGCTGAATGAGAATATGCTGACTTACCAGCATTCCTTTGCGGACAAGCAGCAGCTTACTGCGCTAATAGGGGCATCGTTTCAACAAAACGATACCAAAAACCTGACATTGTCTGGAGATCAGTTTCCGGGTGACCGAATACCCTATCTGAGCGCGGCTGGAAGGATATTGGATGGCACGGCTAACCGGAACCAATGGTCGATGGCTTCGTTTTACAGTCGTATTAACTACGATTACGGGGGGAAATATTTGCTTACAGCTACCATTCGGAGGGATGGCTCTTCCCGGTTTGGCCAGACAAATAAATACGGAACGTTTCCTTCGCTGGCATTGGCTTGGCGGATGTCTGAGGAAAAGTTTATGGAGAAAATGAAGGTAATCAGTAATCTGAAATGGCGGTTAAGCTATGGTGTATCGGGAAACAACGCTATTCCTAACTATGCTCATATTCCTAGGGTTTCCAATGCAACTTACGTACTTGGTGCGAATCAAAGCATTGTTAATGCCATTTATTCCGCGGATTTAGCCAACGAGTCTCTCACTTGGGAAACAAACCGCGCTTATAATTTGGGTGTGGATATTGAGTTGTTCGACGGACGGATCGGATTTATTATGGATGCGTATCATTCGATTACAGACGGCCTACTGCTGGACGTGAATATTCCAGCCATCGCTGGGTTTACCAGTGTGCTGGATAACGTTGGGGAGGTACAGAATAAGGGGCTGGAATTTGCGCTTACGACCATCAATGCCAAAAGTGAATTCTTTTGGTCCACTTCTTTCAACATGTCGTTTAACCGAAATAAGGTGACGGCACTGAGTGGCGCTGCTGGAGACTTTATAGACGGCGGAACCGCCGAAGGCATGAGACAGTCGAGAACAGTTGTTGGAAAGCCGCTGGGAATGTTTTACGCACGAGTGACCGATGGTATTTTTAATGATTGGGCGGAAATAGAAAATCATGTACCCCAAGACAATAATCCCGAACCCGGTGACCGGCGGTTCAAGGATGTAAACGGAGATGGCAAGGTAGACAATGCGGACCGGGATTTTGTGGGTGATCCGAATCCGAATTTTACGTTTGGATTGATCAACGACTTTTCTTACAAAGGGTTCAATCTAAGCCTCCTGATTAATGGTTCCTATGGGAATGAAATCTGGCATAATTATGCGGTTGGCACCAACTTGAATGGGAATGCAAATCAAGACGCTTGGGTATACCGCAATCGGTGGAAGTCGTCGGAAGAGCCCGGAAACGGAAATATACCGAAGCCGATTGTGGGATATAGTACATTAACCGATGTGGATTCAGACTTTTATGTACACGACGGGTCGTATATCCGACTGGCCAACGTGACCCTGAGTTACAGTATTCCTGGACGAATTACGCAGAAAACCGGATTCAGAACCATCCAAGTCAGCGTTTCCGGCCAGAATCTCTTAACGTTTAGCAATTATCCGGGTTATGATCCTGAAATCGGTTCGGGAGGTGGAAATCCGTTGGCTTTCGGAACAGATGTCAACGGTGTTTATCCACTTGCTAAACTTTTTACGGCCGGTTTAAGTCTGCAATTTTAGCCTAATCTGTTACAATGTCAATGATCACAAACATGAAAACTCATCTCAATAGTTTAATAAAACCTTATGCCTTGGTAGGAATAGTGGGGTTGGTCGTGCTTTCGGGCTGCGATAAATTTGTCACTAAATATCCCATCGATCAAACCAGCGTTGAAAATTCGTTTACGACGGCAGAAGATGCTAATATGGCCGTATTGGGCATATATCAGCGTCTCGATGGCGCCTATGCCCAAAACATGGCACGGCTTACGGAAGTCATTACTGACAATGCCTATTCTCAACAAGATGTGCTGAAAGGAGCAGGGGCCGTTGATTTGCGCGAGCTTGCAGAATTTCGTCTTACAAGCGAGAACAGTTTTATGCAGAACCGATGGAACGACCTGTATAACGGTATTTCGAGAGCGAATTTAGTGTTGGAAAGGATCGTGGATATTACGTTTTCCGATCAACAGCAGAAGAATCAATATATCGGTGAAAGCAAGTTTCTAAGGGCTCTTTTTTATTTCGACCTGGTTCGTTTTTTTGGCGGCGTCCCCGTGACTTTATCTCCGATTATGTCTTCGGAAGAAGCATACGCACTGGCGCGTGAATCGGAAGAATATGTATATACCGAGGTGATTGTTAAAGATCTCGAAGAGGCAGCGCAATTGCTGCCGGTTTCCTATGGATCGAATCAGTTGGGAAGAGTTACGAAAGGTGCAGCGGAGGCCTTATTGGCGAAAGTTTACCTGACAGTCGACAAGCCGGAATTAGCCTTGCCGTTGTTGGAGAAGGTCAGGGCTTCGGCAACTTATCGGCTGATGGACGAATATGCACAGGTTTTCGACAGCGACAATACGCCGGAATCAATTTTTGAGATTCAATATACCGCCGATGAGGCGGCTGTAGGAAACCCCTATCCAAACTGGTTCCTGCCTAATGATGCTTCCTCGGGAAAAGATGTGTTTGGCAACGGCTTTCTTGGGGGCGCTGGCGGTGGCCATGCGATCCCTACTTCCGAGTTGTATGAATCATATGAAAGGACAGACCAGCGCAGGGATTACACCTTTGCGCCATACGTATCGGCGTTGGAGGGAGGAGAAATTCAACGGGTCAATAAATACCGGGATGCTCCTGCTAGTCCAAACAATTCCGAAGATAACCTTATTGTCTTGCGATATGCTGATGTGTTGTTGATGCTGGCCGAAGCGATCAATGAAGCAAGCGGCGGACCGACGGATGAAGCTTACGAGGCTGTTGACGAGGTGCGGAGACGTGCAGGTGTAAACCCATGGGATCGTAATTTAGCTTATGAAGGCTTTAAGGATCAGTTATTGGCCGAGCGAAGACGCGAGCTAGCATTTGAAAACCATCGATGGTTTGACCTGAAAAGGTTTGGCAAAGCTATAGAAATTTTGTCAGCCAAAGGATACAATATCCAAGCGCATCACCTTTTGTTCCCGATCCCGCGGATTGAAGTAGAACTGAATCAGTATATTGACCAAAATCCAGGGTACTAACAGGTAAAAGCTATGCGTGTACTTTTAATCGCGATGTCGATCGTTGTTGCTGCTACCGTAAATTGCCAACCCCGGAAGCATCCAAATATTATTGTTATGTATTCGGATGACCATACTGCACAGGCTGTCGGTGCATACCGGGGTGCCTTGAATTACGGGCTTCGGTTGGACCATTCGCCGACACCTCACATTGACCGATTGGCCAAGGAGGGGATGCGTTTTGATAATGCTTTTGCGACAAACGCAATATGCCAACCTTCACGTGCGGTTTTATTGACCGGCATGCACAGCCACAAAAATGGCGTAACGGCCAATGGGAAGGAACTGTCAATGGATATGGAAACCTTTCCTATGCTGCTGCAGCAAGCCGGATATCAAACGGCGATCATCGGTAAATGGCATTTGGGCACGGAACCACAGGGATTTGATTACTTTGAAATTCTTCAGGGACAGGGGCCATATTATAATCCGACCATGTGGACGACAAACGGAGACGTTGAACGACAAGGGCATACCACGGAAATCATTACCGAAAGTACACTGCGATGGCTTCGCGAAGATCGTGATCCCAATCAGCCATTTATGCTGATTTATAATCATAAAGCTCCCCATAGAGACTGGCTGCCCGAACCAAAGCACTTGAACGATTACCGGGACAGGGATTTGCCAGAGCCTTCAACGTTGTTTTACGATCACGCCGGGTTCTCCACAGCAGCTAAAGAGCAGGATATGGAAATTGCGACCACCATGGATTGGGGATGGGATCTGAAAGTACCCCTGAATCCCGAAACGGGTGAACCAAATCCGGGGTGGCAACGTCTGTTAAAAGCGAACAACGTTACCGTAGCGCAACGCCGGGTCATTGAAGCAGCATACGAAAACGAAAATCGGTATCTTTATGAACATTATCATCAGATGACGGCCGTGGAACGTATCCGTTGGAAATACCAACGCTATATTAAGGACTACCTGCGTGTAGTGAAAGGCGTTGATGACGGTGTGGGTGAGGTAATGGCTTATTTAGAACACGAAGGAGTCTTGGACAATACGATTATCATTTATGCCGGAGACCAAGGTTTCTTCTTGGGCGAGAAGGGTTGGTTTGATAAGCGGTGGATATATGAGGAGTCCATGCGGATGCCACTGATTGTCCATTGGCCCGAAGGCATCAAGCCCGGGTCCGTTGACAAACACCTCGTGCAAAACCTGGATTTGGCTCCTACCATCCTGGAATTGGCGGGGCTGGGAATACCCAACTATATGCAGGGACTATCGATGTTTCCCTTGTTGAAAGGACGGCAGTCGACTGCTTGGCGGGATGCCGTTTACTATCAATATTATGAGGGTAGTCAGGGAGCCCATCGCGTTGCCCGCCATTACGGGGTGCGGACGGAACGGTATACGCTGGCGCATTTCCCAGATTACGATGAATGGGAACTGTTTGATTTAGATTCCGATCCCGAGCAGTTGGATAACGTTTATGGGAAACCTGCTTTTGGCAACATTCAGCAACAGTTAAAAAACAGAATCAATGAATTACAGAAACTGTATGAAGACGACACTTGGCAGTAGTAACTCCATTCTGATGAACATCTTCGGCGTGTTCACATTTGGTTTACTTTCGTTTTCGGGCTATGGAACCGAGGATGATACGTCCGATTTGTCGGCAGAAAGCCCCCATATCGTTATTATTTTAGTGGATGATATGGGATACGGCGATATCGCTGCTTATAATCAATTTTCCAAGATCGAAACACCGAATATGGATCGGCTGTCGAGAGAGGGAATGCGCTTTACCGATGCGCATGCGGCGGGATCGGTCTGTCATCCATCACGTTATGGATTGATAACCGGTCGGTATCCGTTCAGGACGGATGTAAGTGTTTGGCCAACGAAGCCCCTCATCAGCCGTGGACAGGTGACGCTTGCTTCCCTTCTTAAATCCAAAGGTTACCATACTGCAATGATTGGTAAATGGCATTTAGGTTTCGATGAGTCGGAAGCCATCCGCGCCAGCAGCGAAGACGGCTCAACGGAAGGATATGCCGCCGTGGCCTACCGAACCTATCGACCTGACCAATTATTGCCCGGCGGACCGGTGGATTGCGGATTCGACTCGTTTTTTGGGATAAGGGCATCCACGGATATTCCGCCTTATTTTTATATCCGGAATGACCGGGTGGTTGTTCCGCCTGTTGATTCCATCGAAGCGAACCACAGCCCGGATTGGGAAGCCATTCAGGGCGCATTTTGGCGTGCGGGGGGGATAGCACCCGATCTGCGCCTGGCCGATGTTTTGCCAAGATTCACGAATGAGGCTGTTCAAATTATCGAAGGTCATGGAGCAGAGCAGGCGGAGCAACCGTTGTTTCTTTACTTGGCATTACCCGCACCGCATACGCCCTGGTTGCCGTCGGCAGAATTCCGCGGGACAAGCGGTGCCGGTGAATACGGAGATTTTGTCAGGACGGTGGATGCAGCGGTGGGAAATATCCTGTCGGCGCTTGAACGTGCACAGATGGCCGAAAATACATTGGTAATTCTCACAAGTGATAACGGTCCGGTTTGGTATCCCCAAGACAGTGAACGCTTCGGCCATCATGCGATCTGTGGTATACGCAAGATCGGCGATCAGGTAACAGGGCCAATCTCCTTTAGGGGGATGAAAGGGGATGCCTATGAAGGAGGGCACCACATGCCATTCATTGTGCGTTGGCCCAATGCTGTGTCGCCCGGTTCAATAACGGGGCAAACGATATCGTTTACAGATGTAATAGCAACGTTTGCTGATATTATCGGTGTTGAGCTACCTAAAAATGCAGGAGAGGACAGTTTTAGCTTTTTGCCGGTATTGATCGGAAAACAACCGGAAGATAAAGCTATCCGTCCCCCTGTGATTACCATCTCCAGTAGAGGTGTTAAAAGCATTCAGAATCGGCAATGGAAATTGATCGAATCGTTGGGGTCGGGAGGGTTTACTTCACCAAGTCATATTTCACCGACAAAAGAGGGCCCTACCGGACAACTTTACAATCTCGTTGACGATCCGGGTGAAACCAGAAATCTATGGATCGACCAGCCCGATGTGAC
>Ga0182737_1002390_pt1 | contig 15420 bp, 15 predicted proteins | sample eDN5th30CBELigOP_FD_128878 | JGI IMG/M metagenome (GOLD analysis project Ga0182737, IMG submission 128878) | Enriched Organic Plus compost microbial communities from Emeryville, California, USA - eDNA 5th pass 30_C BE-Lig OP (version 2) (version 2) ...
ACTCGATGCCGGCAAAACGCATGCTCGTCAACCCGAAGGCGACACCGACGCTACGAGCCAGACACCGAGTGCTCAGGATCCAACCAGCCGCTGATGGCGGCGGGACTCACCCTGACACTGACTTCGACGCTAGAGAAGCCCTCGGACACGTGAGTTCTGCAGCAGTGCGGCTTGTGGACAACCCGACCGGGTCGGTCCGCTCGATCTCTCCATTCGCCTGAAATGGCAGAACAAACGTCGTATCGTGAGGCCCGCAGGTCGTAGGACTCGGGGGAGTGATGGAGGAACGCCGTGGGGTCGAACGGCGGCGGAGCGTCAAAGTCGAAGTGGTACACGAGCAAGGTCGCCATCGGTGCCTTCTGTGCGGTCTTCGGCCTGGCGGTTGGGAGCGCGGGCTCCGAGAAGCCCGAGGATTCGCAGGCGTACGAGAAGCTGGAGACGAGCTACGAGCATGCGAAGAGCGAACTGGCGTCGTTCAAGCAGCAAGAAGACACAGCGACCACTCAGGTCGAAACGCGCTCGGCGCAACTCGACGAGCAGGAGGCCGAACTCAAGGCCTTGAAGAAGGACCTGGACAAGCGAGAAGCCAAGCTCAAGGCTGCCGAGGACAAGGCGAAGCAGCCGAAGACCGAACCGAAGGCACAGACGCGACAGGCCAGCCCGAAGCCGGCTCAACTGGTCGGCGGTTGCACACGCACGTCGAAGGGCACCTGCATCCAGGGCGGCCAGTTCTGTCCGGAGGCGAAGTACGGACAGACCGGGCACGACGCGAACGGCCGGTCGTATCGCTGCACCGGCAGCAAGTCGCGTCCTCACTGGATGTAGTGCCCGCTCGTGAGATCGGCGCTGTACGGTCGGTCCGTGGACGTTGATTCCGTGATCCGAGCATTCGTCGCCGAACGCGACTGGGACCAGTTCCACTCCCCGGCGAACCTGGCCAAGAGCATCGCGATCGAGGCGGGCGAACTACTCGAGAACTATCAGTGGGGCGATCAGGCGGATCGCGGACAAGTGATCGACGAGCTCGCTGACGTACTGACCTACGCACGGCTCTTGGCCATGAAGCTCGACGTCGATCCCGATCAGATCATCTTGGACAAGCTTGAGGTAACTCGATCGAAATATCCCGCAGACAAGGCTCGGGGTCGAAGCGACCGATATGACCAGCTTTAGAGTCGAATCGTTTCCGTTCGTCGACGAGGAGCTGCGAACGCGGGCCGCGCTCGATGCACGATTCCGGAACTGGCCGGTCGTCTATCTCCTGAACGACCAATCGGCGGTCTACGTCGGCGAGACGCTGAATCTGCTGAATCGGCTCGGCCATCACCTTGACTCGCCCGACAAGGAGCCACTGACCGGGGCGCGGGTTGTGATCGATGAGACCTTCAACAAGTCCGTCTGCCTCGACCTGGAGTCGTACCTGATCCGGCTACTTGCTGGAGACGGCCGATTCAGCGTCCTCAATCGCAACGAAGGCATCACGGACGCGGACTACTACGGCCGTGCCGGATACCAGAAGACCTTCAGTGCGATCTTCGACGCGCTGCGCGACAGGGGTCTCTTCGAACGCCCTGTCCGTGAAATCGAGAACAGCGATCTGTTCAAGCTCTCGCCTTTCAAAGCGCTCACCCAAGACCAGGAAGTTGCCGTCGAGGACATCCTCGACGGATTGTTCCAGGACATCGCCGATCAATCATCGAGCCGGATCGTCATCCAAGGCGATCCGGGAACCGGCAAGACGGTCGTCGGCATCTATCTGATGAAGCTGCTGAGCGACATTCAGCACGCCACCACGTCCGAAGCAGCCGAGACTGAGTCGATCCTGGCCGAGTTCTTTCTCCCCGATTACGTCGAAATGCTTCAGGGTTTCCGTGTCGGTCTGGTGGTGCCACAGCAGTCACTGCGCAAGTCGATCCAGCGTGTGTTCTCCAAGACGCCCGGGCTGACGGCCAAGCAGGTGATGTCGCCCTTTGAGCTGGGCAACCGTGCAGAGCATTACGACTTGTTGATCGTGGACGAGGCGCACAGGCTCAACCAGCGGGCGCCTCAGGCGGCTGGCCCGCTGAACCGGATGTTCAAGGACATTAACGTCCACCTCTTCGGGAATGACGACCTGGAGCTGACTCAACTCGACTGGATCGCAGCGATGAGCGATCATCAGATCTTCTTGGTCGACGGCGACCAGTCGGTTCGCCCGGCAGACCTGGCGCCGACGACGATCCGGGCGCTGGTTGACCGCGCCCGACGTGAGCACCGGCACTATCGGCTGACGTCCCAGATGCGCGTGCAGGCCGGTCAGGACTACGTCGGCTACGTGAAGGGCGTGTTGGCCGGGACGGTCATCGAGCCGGAGACGTTCGGTGACTACGATCTGCGCTTTTTCGACGACCTTAAAGACATGCGATCGGCGATTCACGATCGCGAGAAAGAACATGGTCTTTCCCGACTGGTCGCCGGATATGCCTGGAAATGGGTGAGCAAGAACAACAAGTCGGCATTCGACATCGAGCTGGACGGTATTCGTCTGCGCTGGAACTCGACTGATGTCGACTGGGTCAACTCGCCGACCTCGATCGACGAGGTCGGTTCGATCCACACGATCCAGGGATACGACCTCAACTATGCCGGCGTCGTGATCGGCCCCGATCTGCGCTTCGACGAGACGACCGGCCGCACGATGTTCGACCGCGAGAGCTACCAGGACCCGCGTGGTGTGACGAACAATCGTGCGCGCGGCATCGTCTACTCAGACGTCGACATCCTCCAGTTCGTGCGCAATATCTACGCGGTGCTCCTGACACGAGGAATCCTCGGTACCTATGTCTACGTGTGCGATCCCGCTCTTCGGAACTACCTGCGTCGGTTCTTCGCCGAAGGCGACGAGGTTCAGGCGCACTGACCCTCTCCTCACGTACGCTCCCGACAACTGACTCGGGGGATGGGAGTGAGTCGAGGGAGTGGATCGTGGCTGGGGAGTCTGCGAGAAGCAAGGCGCGTTCGACGCGCGCTCGTGCTGAGCGAATGTTGGCGAATGCCGAGAAATGGGAGCGGGGAGCCGAGGGCGAGTCGCGAACGGCTGAGGTGCTGTCGGGGCTAGGGCCTGAGTGGATCGTGCGGCACGATCTGTCGTGGCCAGGCCGGCGCTATGCGAATCTCGACCACGTCGCGATCGGGCCGACCGGCATCTTCGTCATCGACTCGAAGAACTGGAGCGGATCGATCACGATCCGCGACGGCGTTCTGCGACAGAACGGCTACCGCAGGGAGCGTGAGGTCGCTGCGTGCGGTGACTCTGCGCTGGCAGTTGCTGCCCTCGTGCCCGAGTTCGCGTCGGTCTGCCACCCGGTGCTCTGCTTCGTGCGTGATGAGCCTGTTCAGGTCGCGGTGAATGAAGTGCGCCTGTGTTCGTCGCCGACCCTGCTGACGACGATCGCTGCTGGACCGCTCGTCCTCGACGCGACGCAGGTGCGCTGGATCGAGGCAGCTCTGCAGACGCAGTTGACCGCGAAACAGGTCAAGCAGCCGACAAGGACCAGGCACCGTACGTCGCGGCGGTCAGCTCCGGCGAGGCCGAAGCGCACGTGGGCGCGTTTCGTGAGGAGACTCGTGCTCGGGGTCGTCGCCCCTGCGATCATTGCCGTGATCGGCTACTTCCTGGTGATGGCGGTCATCCACAACATGGCCGACTCGATCACTCAGCCGAATCCCGCTGGCGCATCTGACAAGAATTCGTCCAACACGGTGTCGAGGATCCGCTAGGCGCGGCCTTGACGTCTGAGAACGGATCGAGGGTCGAGGTGTCGCACTACTCTGCGGGAAATGACCTTCCTGAAGGAACTCGCTGCGACGGGCCCGGCCACGCCCCTGTCGCGCTACATCGTGGGCAACGGGGCGCTCTACCTGGCGTTCGGCGCGGTCGTCCTTGCCTGGCCTGAGATCACTTATCTGATGGGCGCCGATCAGTTCGAGGCAGGCGAATCGGGCCTCGTCCGGGTGCTCGGGTTCGTCATGACGATCATCGGCTGGTTCTACGTCGTGGGCGGTCGGACCGGAGCCACATCGTTCGGCCTGGCGACTGTCGTCGACCGCGCGATCGTGCCGATCGTCCTAGGTGCCTTGGCCTTCTCTGGTGCAGTGGACGGCGGACTGGTCGTGGCGTTCGCCATCCTCGACCCGGTACTCGCGCTCGGTGCCTTCGTCATCTGGCGTCGGACACGGCAGCAGACTTGAGGAGGCGATCGGAGAACTTCTTGGTGTCTAAGGGGATCGCTGACTGTTCTCCGGCCGTCCCACTAGGGTCTTGATATGTCTGAACCGAGCATTTTTGGTGACATCCCGGGCGTATCGGTCGGCGACTGGTTCCCTTCGCGAGAAGCCGTTCGTCTCGCGGGGCTTCATCGGCACGCGATGTCAGGGATCTCGGGCCGATACACGGACGGCGCAGACGCAATCGTCATTTCGGGCGGATACGCCGACGATCGAGACGAAGGTTCCTGGATCTTGTACACCGGCCAGGGTGGAAATGAGGGCGGACGGCAGGTACGGGATCAGGTCTTTACTGCAGGAAATCTTGCGCTCGCGATCAGCGAAGAGCAGGGCCTGCCGGTTCGGGTGATTCGCCGGGCGGCCAACGACGCCGGAGTGAGTGGCTACCGCTATGACGGGATCTTCGCAGTTAAGAGCCACTGGTGCGAGCCAAGTTCTGACGGGCCTCTGATCTATCGATACGAGTTGATTGAGCAGAACGGCCCGGGGGAATGGCAGCCGCCCGTGCCGCTAGGCGGCGGTCTCCCTGACAAGGTTCCGTCGGTCGTGTTGCGCATCGTCCGCAATAGCGATGTCACCCAGTGGGTCAAGGACCTCTACGACTACACCTGTCTCTTCTGCTCGACCCGCCTCGAGGTGGACGCTGGCGCCTACTCCGAAGGCGCCCACATTCGACCGTTGGGCGGAGCTCACCAGGGTGTCGACGAGGTGGAGAACGTGATCAGCCTCTGTCCGAACGACCACGTTCTCTTTGACAAGGGCGCTTTGTACGTCGACGAGGCGCTTCAGCTGATTCGAACTTCGACCGGCGAAGTCTTGAAGATTCTCGAGTTCAGGCACGATGTAAGACCGAGCTACTTTGCATACCACCGGCAGCGCATAGCTGGACTGTCTGCTGGCGGTAGGCCTTCGAGGACTGCGCCATTCGCTGCCGAATAGCGGGGAGCGCCTTCAGGTATCGGAGAGGCCCCGTTCCATCCGCCACATGCCCTTGTTGATGACCTCGTCCGGGACGCCGATCCGCCGCGCGAGCCAGACTCTAAACACCAAGCGATTCTTGATCAGCATTTGTTGGAGGTCGCGCGCCGAGGGGTCAGGTGTGTCCGCGTGCTTCACCCCGTTGTAGATCGTGGTCGATTCTGTTGCCCAACCTGTGCCGTCGAATGGGAGGAGGTCGTCTACCTCAGATGCGATATCCACCAGGTGAGCGTGATGTCCACGTCGCGCCCCACCACCCCGTACCACGTCGATCCGGTAGCCGATTTCTTCAAGTCCAATGCCCGAGTCAGAAATCAGTCCGTCGAGTGACGTGCCAGATCGTCTGATCGAGAAGGTCATCGCGTGAATGCCTCGGCTGAACTGCTCTCGGAGCTTCAGCCATCGGCGTATCCCGGTGGCTCCGATGTCCTGAAAGACAAACAGAAAATCCGTCCGCGCAGCGTCGGAAGCTTCCGGAAGCGAGTAGGTCTTGACTAGCGCCCATCGATCACCGATCACGTCGCCTGACAGGACTCGCTCGGGCTCGCGACTGTGCATGGCGCGGACTTGCTGAAAGCCCAGCGGCTTCCACGCACTTATCTCTAAAAGCTGATGTATGGCCTGGTGTCGATCCAGGTGATCCATCCATGGGCGTGCGCGTTGAACCTTTGTCCTTATCGAGCCGATCTCTTCAAGGTGCGTCAGTCCCGGTTCCCCCGGGAGCCGCCATTCCGCGCCAACGACGATCGAAAGGTTCAAGCCTGCGTCAAGACGTTGTGTCCGGGGCGACGTGATGGTTAGAGAGAACTCATCCGTTGAGCGCTCGCGATCGTCCAAGTTGTTCCGAACTGACCTATGCCCGAACCAGCGGCCGAGGCTTTCAATCCTGGTCATCAGCCGTTGACGGTCGAGTAGTCGACCCCGGGTTCGCCGCAGAACACTACGTAGTCGATGGCGAGTCGGCATTCGTTGAAGATCGTGGGACCGCCAATCGACTCGAGGGTGCGAGACCGGATTCCGTTGAGCGACACGAAGCCGCGCGTGTCCATGAACCAAAACTGGTTCGGTAACTCGTAGTCGTATCGGCTCATTTCTGGATCGTCACCCCAGCGCACCATTGAGCCGATGTAGCGACGTTCCAGAACCTCGTCCGAAGAGTCGTAAGGAATCACGAGCTCAACCTGGCTTGCGTGGTCGCGAAGCATCGCTGGATAGGGAGTTCGCTGCTTTGTATCCCAAGCCCATCCGACTCGACTGCCTGACGACGCCAACTGGTTCTGACTCATGTGGACCTCCTCGCATCCGTTGTGCGGACGTTCAAGTCTCTAACACGCCTCAGACTTTCGGCGGGCAGATCGTTCGACACTGATAGCAGCAAGCGCGGCGCATTGACATAGTTGGGAACTCGCTAGGAAGCGTGCAGAACCCCGCATGTCAGGACTTACACAGTTGGCGCGCGCCTCGCTAAGTCGCGCTAGGCTCCAGCGTGGCACGTCCTAAGGAGTCCTGATGTCGTCTGCAACCTCCGAACTCATCCCGATCAAGTCGACTACTCGAACGGTTCAGGAGTGCTTCCGCTCGTGCCTTTACGTAGTGCCCAACTTCCAGCGTCCGTACAGCTGGGATGTCGACGAGTTGGAGGACTACTGGGCTGACGTGGTACTCGCTCGAGGAGATTTCTTCTTCGGGTCCACGGTGACTTGGGAAAGCGAGTCACGCGAACTCTTCAACAACTCTTACTCGATCATCGACGGGCAACAACGCCTTACGACGAGCGCCATCATCCTGTCGGTAATACGCGATTCCTTCGCAGCGTTGTCCGACGGACCTGTGGATCAGCCTGAAAGCGCATCCTCACCCGAGGAGCTAACGGAACAAGCGAGGGTGCAGGCGGACAATACTCAGCGCTATTTGGTCGCCGTAGACGATGACGGGAGGAAGTACCCCGTGATTCAACGGGAGGAGCCAAATTTCAAGGAGGTCGTACAGAACCCGAGCGCCATACCGTCGGGCACGCAGTGGAACGGTAGTGCTCGACAGATTGGATTTGCGCGAGCTTTTTTCGAGAACCGAGTTCAGGACGCGGTCAAGGGAGAACCGCTCGCCGAAGCGATCGAGACTCTCAAGGGGATCAGAAGCAACGTACTCAAGGCCCGCCTTATACAGGTTGAGTTGACCTCCGAAGAGGATGGCTTCCTGATCTTCGAAACTCTGAACACCAGAGGGGCTGACCTCCGTCTCGCTGATCTTGTCAAGAACCTGCTGGTTCGCGGAGGTGCCGTCGAAGCCGATGACCGACAGACTATCTCGGAACGTTGGGATCGCCTCGTCGACCGACTTCAATCGTCGGGTGGATCTATGACTGCGGTAGATCAATTCATGTGGCAGTCGTGGAACTCGCGGCGCGCGGCCGTCACCGAAGCAGAGCTCTACAAGAAGATCCTTGAGCTAGTGCAGGGAGATCCGCGTCGTCATATTTCCTACCTGGAGGAGCTCGAGTTCGACGCTATCGTCTATCAGTATCTGGATGATGTCGATTTGGTGATCGACAAGGCCTCCTTGCACGCCAAGAGTGCACTCAAGATCCCGGAGGTCGGAGACACTCTTCGAGCACTGGCGCTTTTCAACGTGTCCGTTGCCAACTCAGCCCTCTTGGCTCTCGTGCGCAAGTACGAGAAGACGGCCCTGATGGCGAAGAAGGACCTAGTCGACGCGTGCCGAGCGATCGAGAACTTCCATTTTCAGTTCACTGCGCTCAAAAACAGTGGGTCGACCGGCGGAACCCGTGGGCGCTACAACCGCTTCGCAGTCGAACTTGAGACAGCTTCGACGAAGAAGGCTGTCCGAGAAGCCGGTACATCGTTCAAGGCGAAGCTGACAAGCAGCCTGCCCGATGCGGGCGAGGCAAAGGAAGCGTTTGCCAAACTCTTCTACGCTCCGAAGTCGCGGCTAACCAACGCGCAGAAGCGCCGTTCGCGCAAGCACTTTATTTCGTATGTGCTACTTCGGTTCGCGCAAGAGGCCGATGCTCTGCCTCTAGCTCAAGACCTGACGTCATGGACAATCGAGCACGTGCGGCCACAGAGTCTGTCCTCGGGGGAAGTCAGCAGCCCCGAGTTCTCCATCGGGAACCTGACCCTGCTAACTAGCGGAGCTAACGGTGAGCTCAACGACGGTGATCTCGCCGCAAAGCGTGCCGGCCTGAAGGCGTATGTCCCCTGGAAGGATGTCGAGTTGACCCGGTGGATCGAAGACGACACGAAGGCCGAGGCAACCAGCATCGACATCGCCAAGCGGGCCGATGTGCTCGCGGACCTTGCAGTGGATACCGTGTGGGCCATCAGCTGACAGCTGATCTCATTCGGCTTGATGCGGCCGCGTCGATCGGGGCGGACTGACGTACTCGAGTAGTGAGCATGACTACGGCCGCCCCACGAAATCGTGAGACGGCCGCCCTGGATCCTGACGGATCAGATGTCGTAGTACAGCTCGAACTCGTGGGGATGCGGGCGCAGCTGGACCGGGAGGATTTCCTCGGTGCGCTTGTAGTCGATCCACGTCTCGATCAGGTCGGGGGTGAACACGTCGCCGGCGGTCAGGAACTCGTGGTCCTGCTCGAGGTTGTCGAGCACGGCGTTGAGCGACGTGGGGACCATGTCGATCTGCTCGTACTCCTCGGGCGGGAGCTCGTAGATGTTCTTGTCGATCGGGGCGGGCGGCTCGATCTTGTTCTTGATGCCGTCGATGCCGGCGAGCAGCAGGGCCGAGAACGCCAGGTACGGGTTGCTCGACGGGTCGGGGCAGCGGAACTCGATGCGCTTGGCCTTCGGGTTCGAGCCCGTGATCGGGATGCGGACACAGGCCGAACGGTTGCGGGCCGAGTAGACCAGCGCGATCGGGGCCTCGAAGCCCGGCACCAGGCGGTGGTAGGAGTTCACCGACGGGTTCGTGAACGCCAGCAGGCTCGGGGCGTGCTTCAGGATGCCGCCGATGTAGTGGCGGGCCGTGTCGGACAGTCCGCCGTAGCCGGCCTCGTCGTAGAACAGCGGCGAACCGTCGTTCCAGATCGACTGGTGCACGTGCATGCCCGATCCGTTGTCGCCGAAGATCGGCTTCGGCATGAACGTCACCGTCTTGTCGGCGGCCCACGCCGTGTTGCGGACGATGTACTTGAACTTCATGACATCGTCGGCGGCCTTGAGCAGCGTGTCGAACCGGTAGTTGATCTCGGCCTGACCGGCGGTGCCGACCTCGTGGTGGCCGCGCTCGAGCACCAGGCCCACGTTCTGCAGGTTCGTCATCATGTCGTTGCGCAGGTCAGCGGTCTGGTCCGTGGGCGCGACGGGGAAGTAGCCGCCCTTGTAACGGACCTTGTAGCCGCGGTTGTCGACCAGGTCGTCGCCGGTCGACCAGGCGGCCTCCAGCGACGTGATCTCGTAGAACGAGCGGTTCGCGCTGGTACCGAAGTTGACGCGATCGAAGATGTAGAACTCGGCCTCGGGCGCGAAGTAGGCGGTGTCGCCGATGCCCGTCGTCTTCAGGTACGCCTCGGCCTTGCGGGCGATATTGCGCGGATCGCGCGAGTACGCCTCGCCCGTGATGGGGTCGTGGACGAAGAACTCCATCGCGATCGTCTTGCGCGCCTTGAACGGGTCGACATAGGCAGTGCCGAAGTCGGGCAGCAGCTTCATGTCGGACTGGTCGATGCTCTGGAAGCCACGGATCGACGAGCCGTCGAACGCGACGCCGTCCTCGGCCATGCCCGCGTCGAACGACGCCGCCGGCAGCGTCACCTGCTGCTGGATGCCGGGAAGATCGGTGAAGCGAACGTCGAGGTACTCGACGCCCTCGTCCTTCACGAACTTGAAGAATTCGTCAGCATTGCTGAACACAGGGCCTCCTCGGCCGCGAGCGCGGCTCTGATGCGGAACACAGGATGATCGTGGTGCGACGCTGCACCTGACAAGCGAATCTAGGGTTCCCCAGTTTCCCGACCGTCACTGCGTTGTTTCAGCCATGTTACAAAGTTGGCGCAGGTCGGCCGCCCACGGGTTCAGGCCGCTGACTACGCTTTCGGCGTGAAGATGGAACTGGCCGGCCTGGGACGACGCATCATCGCGTTGGTGATCGACTGGCTCATCGCGGCCCTGAGCGTCATGGCCGTGGCCGACGTGAACTACCCGCCCGAAGGCCTGCAGCAGAACCTGATCATCACCGCCGCCTACGTGGTCGAGGTCGGGCTGTTGGTCGGTCTGCTCGGCTTCTCGATCGGCAAACGCATCGTCGGCATCAGGGTCGAGAACCCGAACGGACGTCCTCCGGGTCCGCTCTACGGCCTGCTGCGGGCGCTGATGGTCTGCCTGATCATCCCGCCGATCGTGCAGAACTCCGAAGGACGCGGCCTGCACGACGTGCTGACCAACACGCGCCAGGTGCGGATGTAGGTCAGCCGCGCAGCGCCTTGCGGGAACCCCGCATGGCGTTCTGGTTCATGGGGCCGCGAGGCATCGGGACCTGCGGACGCATGGCGTCGAGGGCCTTCAACTTGTTGATGACCTCGGTCATCTGCGCCGGCTTGATGTTGCGCTTCAGCCTGCGCACGTGGCGGTTCAGCTTCGGCAGCGGCACTTCGCCCTCGCCGCGGCCCACCATGATGTCGAGCACGGGGATCTCCTCGCCGACGACGCGACCGTGCTTCTTCTTCTCCTGGCCCAGCAGCTGGCGCACCCGGTTCGGATTGCCCTCGCCGACCAGGATCACGCCGGGGCGACCGATGACTCGGTGCACGACGTCCTGGTTCTTGGTGACCGCGACGGCCGGCTTGACGTCCCAGCCGCGACGCAGCATCTGCAGCGCGCCCGCTGCAGCACCGGGCTGGCCCTCGATCTGCAGGTAGGCCGATTTCTCGGCGCGACGGCCGAACACGATCAGTGTGCCCAGGATGCCGACCAGCAGCGAGAAGATGACCGTGACGATGATGCCGAACGTCGAGTAGCCGAACGTCAGGATCGCCAGGACAGCCGCGATGCCGCCGAAGATCAGGAACGTCAGCAGCAGGAACAGGCCGAGGTTCGGGTCGGTCTTCTTGGTCAGGCGGTAGGCCTGGCGCATCTGCCGGATACGGCCGCCCTCGGGCTGCGGTGCTGCGTTGGACATAGGGATCAGTCTACGGCTGCACGCTTGTCGATCGCCTGCCGGTACAGCGTTCCGGCGCGGTAGGAGGAGCGCACCAGGGGACCGGACATGACGCCGGCGAAGCCGATCTCGTCGGCCTCGTGCTTGAGCTCGACGAACTCCTCGGGCTTGACCCACCGCTCGACCGGATGATGGCGGGGCGAAGGGCGCAGGTACTGGGTGATGGTGATCAGATCGCAGCCGGCCTCGTGCAGATCACGCAGCGCCTCGGAGACCTCTTCGCGGGTCTCGCCCATGCCGAGGATCAGATTGGACTTGGTGACCAGACCGAACGCACGCGCCTGGGTCAACACATCCAGCGACCGCTCGTAGCGGAACGCCGGCCGGATTCGCTTGAAGATCCGCGGCACCGTCTCCAGGTTGTGCGCCAGCACCTCGGGCCGCGACTCGAACACCTCGGTCAACAGATCGGGGATGCCGTTGAAGTCCGGGATCAGGTTCTCGACGCCCGTACCCGGGTTCAGCTCGTGGATCTTGCGGACCGTCTCGGCATACAGCCAGGCGCCGCCGTCGGGCAGATCGTCGCGCGCGACGCCGGTGATGGTGGCGTACTTGAGTTCCATCTTCTGCACCGACTCGGCCACGCGCCGCGGCTCGTCGCGGTCCAGCTCGGCCGGCTTGCCGGTGTCGATCTGGCAGAAGTCGCAGCGGCGGGTGCACTGCTCGCCGCCGATCAGGAACGTGGCCTCGCGGTCTTCCCAGCACTCGAAGATATTGGGACAGCCGGCCTCCTGACAGACCGTGTGCAGACCTTCACCCTTCACGAGCTTCATCAACTCGTTGTACTCAGGACCCATCTTCGCGCGGGTCTTGATCCACTCGGGCTTCTTCTCGATCGGGGTCTGGGAGTTGCGGACCTCGAGCCGCAACATCTTCCTGCCCTCAGGAGCGATGGTCACGACCCCAGCCTACGCCCGGGTGGCAACGGTTAGGGTCGAGGCGTGTTGGACCTTGATCGCGGCTGGGAACGCCCGGGCCCGACCCCCGCGCAACAGCGCATCGACGTGTGGATCGGACTGGGTGCCGCGGTGCTCTCGGTCGTCTCCCTGGAGCTGTGGCGCAGCGGCAACAACCTGAAGATCACGGGCCCGGACTGGATCGCATTCGCGGTGTTCGCCGTGGCCGGCCTGCTGCTCGTGGTGCGCCGTCGCTTCCCGTTGACCGTGCTCGTCGTCGTGTCGGTGCTGTTCATCGTGATGGGGGAGCGCCAGCCCGAACTGACGATCGTGTTCACGATGCAGATGCTGCTGTTCGCCTCGCTCTACACGGCCTGGGCGTGGTCGCGCCGCGCACGCTGCCTGTACGGCACGACGGCGGTCGTGCTGATCGCGATGTTCGGCTGGCTGGTGTGGCAGTTCGTGCACGACATGCCGGAGCAGCCGAAGGTGCATGAGGGCCTGATCACTCCGTACTGGGCATTGGTCGTGTACTCGCTGGCGATCAACGTCGTGTACTTCGGCGGCGCGATCGCCTGGGGCCACGTGGCCTGGCGAGGTGCGCGGCAGCGGTGCGAGCTGGCCGCCCAGCACGAGCGGGAGCGGGCCGCGCAGCAGCGCGATCGCGAGAGCGCCATCCGCGCCGAGCGGGTGCGCATCGCACGCGACCTGCACGACGTCGTGGCCCACCACGTCAGCGGCATCGGCATTCAGGCCGCCGGCGCAGCCCGCACCATCGACAGCAAACCCGAGATCGCGCGGCAGGCTCTGACCACGATCGAGCAGTCGTCGCGCACCGCCGTGACCCAGATGCACCAACTGGTCGGCCTGCTCCGCGACGACGGCGACGATCGCGATCTCGCCCCACAGCCCGGGCTGGCCGATCTCCACACGTTCACGCTGACCGATCAGCGGCCGGCCATCGCGTTCCACCAGGTGGGGGAGCCGTTCGAGGTGCCCGCCACGGTGCAGTTGTCGCTGTTTCGCGTGGTGCAGGAGGCCGTCGCGAACGTCGTGCGGCACGCGCGCGGCGCCGACACGGCGTCGATCACGCTGCGCTACCTCGACGGTGACGACCCGGCTGTCGAGGTCGAGATCATCGACGACGGCCGGGGCAGCGGGGAGGCCACGGGCGACGGCGGCTTCGGCCTGACCGGCATCCGGGAGCGCGCGGCGATGCATGGCGGCCTTTGCGAGATCGGTCCGCGGCCCACGGGCGGCTTCCGGGTGCGAGTGAGGATTCCGGTGTGACCGAGACGATCCGCGTGCTGGTGGTCGACGACCAGGAGCTCGTGCGCACCGGCTTCACGATGATCCTGGGCGCCGAGGATGACATCGAGGTCGTGGGCGATGCCGACGACGGCGACGTGGGCGTGACCCGGGTCGGCGAGCTGTCGCCCGATGTCGTGCTGATGGACGTGCAGATGCCGCGGCTCGACGGCATCGCGGCGACCCGGCAGATCGTCGACCGGCACCCCGGCACCCGCGTCCTGATCCTCACCACGTTCGACGACGACGAGTACCTGTTCTCGGCGCTCGACGCCGGGGCCAGCGGCTTCATGCTCAAGAACTGCCCGCCCGACGACCTGGTGGCGGCGATTCGCGTCGTGTCGCAGGGACACTCGCTGCTCGCGCCCGAGGTCACGCAGCGCGTCATCTCGCGTTCGACCAGCCGCACCCGCGCCGTTCCGGACGGCTTGGACGAACTGACCGAGCGCGAACGCGATGTGCTGATCCAGATGGCGCGCGGACAGAGCAATGCCGAGATCGCCCAGGGCATGTTCGTCAGCGAGGCCACGGTCAAGACCCACGTGTCGCGCATCCTGACCAAGCTCGACGTTCGCGATCGCGTGCAGGCGGTCATCGCCGCCCACCAGTCAGGACTGATGGACGAGGTCTGAGGCTCAGCGACCCAGACCCGAGTCGATCGCGAACACGACGAGCTGGGCGCGGTCGCGGGCGTGCAGCTTGACCATCGCACGGCTCACATGGGTGCGCACCGTGTCGGGACTGACGACCAGTTCGGCGGCGATCTCGGCATTGGAGCGTCCGGTCGCGACCCAGCCGAGGATCTCGCGCTCGCGGTCGGTCAGATCGCCGATCCGCGGATGCGGCTTCGCGGCCGCGCCGACGCGCGAGAACCGCTCGATCACCTGGCGCGTCACCGAGGGAGCGAGCAGCGCGCCGCCGTCGGCGACCACACGCACCGCATCGAGCAGCCGGGCCGGCTCGGCGTCCTTGAGCAGGAATCCGCTCGCGCCGAGCCGCAGCGCCTCGGCGACATACTCGTCGAGCTCGAACGTCGTCAGCATCACGACCCGGACCTCGGCCAGCTCGGGATCCGCCACGACTTCGGCCAGCAGGCCCAGTCCGTCGAGCACCGGCATGCGGATGTCGCAGAACACGACATCGGGCCGGGTGCGGCGCAGCAGCTCCAGGCCCTCGCGGCCGTCGCCTGCTTCACCGGCCAGATCCAGATCGGGCTCGGCGGCGATCAGCGTGGCCAGACCCATGCGCACGAGCGGCTGGTCGTCGATCAGCGCGACCCGGATCATCCGGTCACCCATGTGCGGCCCCTTGCAGCGGCAGGTCGGCGGTGACCCGGAAGCCCTCGTCCGACGGTGCAGCCGTCAACCGGCCGCCGAGATCCTCGACGCGGCGCCGCATGCCGCGCAGACCCATCCCTTCGACGACGACGCCCTCGGCGGCCGTGCCGTCGTCGGTGACGCTCACGGCCAGCGTGTCGCCGTGCCGGGTCACGGTCACCGCGGCCCGGGTCGCTGCGGCATGGCGCAGCACGTTCGTCAGCGCCTCCTGCACCACGCCGTAGGCGACCTGTCCTACCACCTGATCGACGCCCGGGACGTCAGCCTTGTTCGACGCGTCGGTGAACGTCACGGCCAGGCCGCCGCTGCGGACCCGGTCGACGAGCGCAGGCAGATCGGCCAGCCCGACAGCCGGTGCGCGCGGGGCGTTCTCGGGCGAGGCCAGGCGGGTCAGCTCGGCGCGCAGCGCATCGAGCGCCTCGCGGCTGGTGTCGCGGATC
>Ga0182737_1002391_pt1 | contig 15420 bp, 15 predicted proteins | sample eDN5th30CBELigOP_FD_128878 | JGI IMG/M metagenome (GOLD analysis project Ga0182737, IMG submission 128878) | Enriched Organic Plus compost microbial communities from Emeryville, California, USA - eDNA 5th pass 30_C BE-Lig OP (version 2) (version 2) ...
GCCATCCGACGTAAATTCAGACGCCGATTGTCTCATGCTCAATCTCAACAATCTGAACTCCAGCTTGGGTTGCAAATATTCATCAGTTAGGCTAATCACTTCATCTCAACCTTCATGACCATTTCCAGCAAGTCTTTCACAACAAAATTGGGAGCAATCGGTTCAACTCTGATTCTATCAGCCATCAGCCTCGCCGCTGGTACGGTGGAAATGATTGAACCGACTGAAACAAAATCATCGAGATCCATGATGGATCCCCCGGACATCGCAGGATTTGGCATGGGCAAGCCCAGTACCTCTTATGATTTCACCGTTTCCGATACGCTGGATTTTGAAGATGGAAGCGATGGTCTGGATCTGACCACGTTACGTGCTCGCATCCCTTTGTTTGGTAAAAAAATCGGAGACATGCGTTTCTCCATTTCCTCACGTTATGATTTCACTTCACTGGACTCTGATTTTCTCGGAAGCCGTGACCTGCATGAGGTGAACCTCAGCTTCCAGCTTGCCAGTATTCCAGAAGAAGTGGAGCCCGGACTGATTGGCTTTATCCGTGTGCAGCCAGGAATAGCCTTAGAATCTGGCGCAGACATTGGCGATGCTTATGAAACCACGGCGATTGGCGTAATCGGATACAAATTCAGTGAGTCGTTCGCCACCGCAGTGGGCTTCTACGCCAACTATGCTTACGATGATTTTGTCATTTATCCCGCGGTAGGTGTGATCTGGCGTCCATCTCCCAATACCTACATGCAAATCACTCCGCCGCTGGTGAATATTGCTTGGAAGGTTGCTCCCAAGTGGACGGTCTTTGTAAACGCTTATCCTGCCGGAAATAAATGGAGATTGGATGAAGACGGCGAGGGGCCTGCCGAGATTGATTTGTCCCTGTTCCGCACCAGCGCAGGCATTGAATACACCGTGACAGACAATCTGCGAATCAGCCTTCGCGGCGGCATTAACTTTCTCGGCGAACTGGAAGTACGCGACCGTCAACATCGAGTCCTTGAGGATGACGATCTCGACATCGCCCCGTTTGGAGCCGCTACAGTCACTTGGGTGTTTTGATCTTTCTGTCGTGCAGCGCCGGGAATTTCTGGCGCCAGCCGCGTAGATGTTCAGGGTCAAGGGTCACCTCCGTCACTCCGCTTCCCTGCCCTGCATGAGCAATCTGAATGCCTAACGGATCATACACAACACTGCCGCCAACATAGTTGGCATTCGGATCAGAGCCGCAGCGATTCACGCCCACCACATAAGCCTGGTTTTCGATGGCCCGCGCTTTCAAGAGCGCATCCCAGTGCAACTGCCTGCGTGCTGGCCAGCTTGCAATGATAACCAGCACTTCCGCCCCAATATCCACGGCTGCACGAAAATGCTCTGGAAAGCGCAGGTCATAACATACCAGGGGAGCCACATTTAACCCCTGCCATTCGAAAACCATGGACTGTTCACCTGTGCGGTGCGTTTCATTTTCCCCTCCAAAAGAAAAGGTTTGCTGTTTAGCGTAGCGGATTAGTTCCTCTCCATCTGAAGAAAATGCCACAGCTTCATTGAACGGCGGATCCTCGCCAGATCGGGTTACAACGCCAGCCAGTACCGCGCTCTGCCATTTTTTTGCGAGATCTTTTAGAAACAATTCGTCCTGCCGATTGTCTGTTTGGGCAGTGACTTCTATATTCATGCTAAATCCAGTCGAAAACATCTCTGGTAAAACCAGCAGCGAGCCAGGTTCAGGTGCGGCATTTTCAAGCAATACCTGAACTTGATGATGGTTCGCCTCACGGTTTTCCCATTCCATGTCGAACTGAATCATATAAAGGTTCATAGCATCAAAGCGGGCCTGCAGTAACTAATCGGTGGCATATCCACAGTCATGGTCCAAATATCTTAAGCAAGTTTAATAAAAATAACGTCCAAGGCAAAAGGGTTGCGCGAAATCATTTCTAAGCTTCTTTCAGCAGTGGACGCACTATCGCCTCCCATTCCGTCATGAAAATTTTCTCAACAACATCATGGATGCCGCGCTGCAGCGGAGCAATTCTTGCCATGGCGACCACTCTCTCCCTGGCCCAAAACAGCTCCGGGGTTGAAAAGTTTGATCCCAATACCTTCCCCGGCTTTGTCATGGAGGAAGTTGTTGTACCAGTGCCTAGCGAGATTTTTGCCGTGCTGGACAAATTGGGCGAACCCAATTGGAAAGACGAAGTCCGTCCTTTGAACATCCCCAACACCTCCAGTCGTACGGAATTGTCGCTGCTGTTTGGGGTCGTCGTTGCAGAGGGGTTCATTGCTGTGCAGGCCCAGGATAAACAAGCCGTGCAGGACATCGGGCGCGAAGTTAAAAATATCGCCGACCGCCTGGGCCTTTCCAGACCCGTTGGACGTCACGCCCAGAGCATCTTGGATTCCGTGCAGGAGAACGACTGGAAAGGTGTCCGTAAAGAGTTTGACCAGACTCGAGCCACCGTACGTGCCGAAATGGAGCGCATGAAAGACAGCGACCTCGCGCAATGCGTAAGCCTTGGCGGCTGGCTGCGTGGCACTTCTTCAGTCACATCCGTCATCTCCAAAAACTACAGCACGGAAAGATCCGAGCTTCTAAATCAGCCAAGCCTGGCCGATCACTTTATCAATGCCATCAACCGCATGCCTGATAAAACCCGCAGCAACGAATTGATTACCGCGATTTCTCAAGGCCTCGGGCAGATCCGTAGCGATATGAATGCACCCAAAGGGATATTCACGCTCGAAAAAACTAATAGCATCAGGAAAACGAGTGACGATTTGCTCGCTCGCATCCACAAAACCCGCTAGTCTGTTCACTGCCGTTGCCTTTGCCTTTGTGCGCCCATGAAAAATCTCATCCTTAAACTCTTGGCTTGCGGTTCATTCTGGTTGCTTTGCGGCGTATCCGCCCAGGCGACGGTCGATGAGGCGTATGACCACACCATGGAGGCCGCCATCCCCTATGTGGAACAAAATTACACCGTTCGACAGGACTACTGGAATGGTGAAGTTGAATCGGGCCAGAAGCTCGCCCTGAAACACCAGCTCTTTAAGGGCAATGATTATGTTTTTTGGCTCGGAACTGCCAGTGAAGACTGCACCCTGGAGCTTTCCGTTTTCGATTCCAAAGGGCAACCTGTTCACATGGATCGCAAGCTTGCGCCATTTACAAATACAGTCAGAGTATCCCCTGCCAGTACAGGCACCTACATCATTGTGTTTAGCGTTACCAGCAAAAAGGAACGCGCAGTGACCTGGGCCATCACCTACGGCTACCGCTGATCAGAGACCACACATCATCTCTGGCAGATGTCAGCAGCAAACGTGAGATTTCAACATCATGATTGAACCTCACGGCTGCTCCATTATCGTATTTCTGTAAACATCATCCGCCTGTTTGTGCCTTCACTGCGGCGGGCAGATGATCCTATCCCTCATCTATAAAACCCCGTGCCCGCAACAACTTTAACTTTCGAGAGCCCACAATTTCTACACGACCTTCTGGGTAAACAAAATCATCATTTGCGCACACTGTCTCAGGCGCTCGCGCTAAAAACCACCTCCCGGGATAACTGGCTCAAGCTGGATGGAACCGAGGCCAGTATCGCCCGGGCAAAGGCCGTGCTGGCTGAGGCCGAAAAAATCAGGCGAGAAGGTAATGAGATAACGCCCAGTCTTGTCAATATGCTCTTGAAGAATGCCGACCGCCCCTGGACGGATACACCCGCAGAGCAGATACTCGCTCATAAACTCCTGGGAACCGCCAGGAAACCGGCGGTGCTCGCCAAAACCAAAGGCCAGCTTGAGTACCTGCAGGCCATGCGAGATAATGAAGTCGTGTTCGGCGTCGGCCCGGCCGGTACTGGCAAGACTTATCTTGCCATGGCCCAGGCCCTGCAAACATTGCGGAACAAGGACGTGCAACGCATCGTTTTAACCCGACCAGCCGTTGAAGCTGGCGAGGCGCTCGGCTTCCTGCCCGGCGATTTAAAGGAGAAGATATTCCCCTACCTGCGCCCCCTCTACGATGCGCTGTTTGAAATGGTCGAGAACGAAGAGGCCGAGAGAATGATTGAACGCAATATCGTGGAAATCGCCCCCCTTGCTTACATGCGGGGCCGCACCCTGAAAAACTCCTTCGTGATTCTGGATGAAGCGCAAAACACCACCACTGAACAGATGCTCATGTTCTTGACCCGATTAGGGGAAGGTTCACGCTGCGTCGTCACTGGCGATCCTTCTCAGGTGGACCTGCGCCGGGGGATGCGTTCCGGCCTGGCCGAAGCCTTGCAGATTCTACCCAGGGTCGAAGGGGTGCATTTCGTGAAATTTGAGTCCACGGATGTCGTGCGCCTTCCAGTCGTCCAGCGCATCATTGAAGCCTACCGCGAACACCGGGGAACAGGGGAATCCGACAGCGCCCAAAAATAAGCCCTCATCATTGTGCTGACCTGAATCCGTATGGATGCACCGATTAATCCGATCAAAGTAGGGGGAAAGTTGCTGCTGATCGTCACGATCATCATCACTCCTCCACTCTGGTGGCTTCATCACACGCTTAGTAAGGGAAAAATTCGGACCTTGGCAGAACAATCCGTATTGCAAAAAGTCTCTCGCTTTGAAATTCAGACCGCCGATGAATCCCAGGTGTTTTTAGTGCAGGAACAAGGGTTTCATATCGCTGGTTTTCCCGTTGATAACGGAAAAAGTGCAGTTTGGGTTTTGCTGGACCCGAAGACAGATCCGCCATTCAAGCAGATGCCCAAAGATAAACTGTTCACAATCAACGAAAATCAGCTAAACAAAACTTCCCTTTTCTGTGCGCCTCATCCTGAAGTCTTAATGGAATTAACCCGCCGAATCGCAGTAGAAAAAAATCCTTCGCAGAATTGAAGGAAAATGGCGCTTGAGTGTCCAAAAATGCCAGACCCACGTACCCTAGTTGATGATCACCACATCAGGCCTTCTTTTTTCAGGTTACTTCACTTTGAAATGTAATCAGGAAGCGCTTGTCAATTGGTCGGAATCCCTCTACCCTCTTCGGGCACTAAGCCATCTATGTTCGATTTCATTAAAAGGGCGCAACTGACGCGCCGAGGCATGTCTTGCGGAAAGACGCGGCGTAAGCATTTGCAGAGTGAAACTTGGGAGACGCTGCTGACGCACCCCCTGATCAGTCTTGCTGTTTTTATCACCTCCTGTCTGGCGTCCATCCTTTTGCTGAATACGCTGTCCCACAGTCTCAACATACCGTTCAGGACTGTGGATGCCATTTATGTGGCGGCAATTTTCCTGATTTCCGGCCTTAGCTGGCATATTGGTCTCTCCCCTTCCCTGCGCACCAACAGCAATTCGCTGTTGGCTTTTTTTGTCATCATGGTTCACCTGATCGGCGTTGGGCTGGCTCTGGGTTATGGACAGAGCCGTAACTGGGACACCAGTTATTCTCTTTTGCTGGCTCCTCATGCCCTGGCTCCAGTCCTGCTTGCGATGCTGGTGGGACGTCGCATTGGTTTTTATGCCGCCACGTATGCTACACTTCTTGGTGTGACGCTGGTGGATGACAAGGATATCCTGCCTTTCATCGCCACCAGCATGGGCATTGGCTTCACAGGCATTTTCGTTACCCAGAAGATTCGCCGCCGTAGTCGGCTGCTTACCGGGGGTGTCTACATCGGGCTTACGGCCACCTTGTTTATGGTGGGCTTTGGTCAGGCTTATGAAGCATGGAATGGACCGCACTCGTTTCTCCGCCTTGCCACCCCCATGATCGTGGGACTCGGCACAACAATGCTTGCAGGGGCTGTACTGCCAGCATTAGAAAATTTATTCCGAGTAACCACTGACGTTTCATGGCTGGAACTGGCGGATCTGAACCATCCTTTGATGAAGCGCCTCAGCATGGAAGCTCCTGGGACGTATCACCACTGTCTTGTGGTGGCCAACCTGGCAGATGCGGCCGCAGAATCCATAGGCGCCAACGCGATCATGTGCCGCGTATGCAGCTACTTCCACGACATCGGCAAACTCACCAAGCCCGAGTATTTTATTGAGAACATGGATCCTGAGGACAATCCTCACGATGACCTGACCGCCCGCATGAGTGCGCTGGTATTAATTGCCCACGTGAAAGACGGTATTGATCTGGCCATCAAGCACCACTTGAACCGCCGAATCATTGATGTGATCGAACAGCATCATGGCAACTCACTGGTCTATTATTTCTACAGGCGTGCCCTGGATCAGAAAAATGAGATGATCCGCCTGGTCGAACAGGACAAAGCACGCGAAGACGACGTGCCGGATGTCACCGAAGATGGTTTCCGTTATCCTGGTCCGCGGCCGCAATTTAGGGAGGCTGCCATTATCAGTCTGGCGGATGCTGTGGAGAGTGCATCCCGGACACTTGCCAAGCCTACTCCCAGCCGTGTAGAGCAGCTTGTCGAAGACATCGTTCGCAACCGCATCCTAGACCACCAGCTTGACGAATGTGATCTGACGCTTGCTGAATTAAACGTAATCAAAGCCAGTTTCGTTAAAACGTTGCTGAGCATGATGCACAACCGCGTGCGTTATCCCAAGGAACAGCCAGAGGAAAACAGCAACAGACGGTCAACGCAGAATCTGGAGCGCAATCATGGAAGTTCTGCCACCGCCGCTGCGCCGGCAAGTATGAGTGCCGCCGAGAAGGCAGATCCTTCATCAAAACCCGCAGACGCTGCCTGATTTGACGCCCAAGTTAAATCTTCATGCCCACTATCGGAAACCGGGTGTGCAGCTTAAAAAGTGGCGCAGCGTAGCCGCCAGGGCACTCCCCCATTGTCTTGCCGCCGTCAAAAGTAGCGACGCTCCACTGACATCGGTGGAAGAGGTGGAGATAAGTTTCATCAATGATGAAGCTATCGCACAGGTTCATTCAGACTTCATGAATGACCCCACGCCCACGGATGTGATCACCTTTCATCATGGGGAAATCCTGGTCAGCCTGGACACCGCTGTTTCCCAGGGCCTGGAGCATCAGAACCCGTACGAGCGGGAGGTGGCGCTTTATATTATTCACGGATTATTGCACCTTGCCGGCTGGGAAGATGCGGAACCTGCCGAAAGGGCTGAGATGCATCGTTTGCAAGAAGCTATTCTTGAACAGGTTTGGTAGATTAAAGTGCTGCATCCACTGAAGAACTTTTTTGCGATTCAGTAGGTAACATCATGAAAACGATCGTTACCCTTGTAGATTTCAGCGACGTCGCGTTCAAATTGTTGAAGCAGGCACATGACTTTGCTCTGGCATTCGACAGTCAGGTGATCTTGTTGCATGTGGTGCCACAGGAACCTGTGGTTGTGGGCTTTGGCGTGGCGCCGACCATCATGTCAGCCCCAAGTGAAGACCTCGTCGCGGCTGATACGGAAAAACTCAAACAGATGGAGGATTCCCTTTCCAAGTTTGGGGTTAAAGTGACATCACGCCAGTTGCAGGGCAGCACCATTGATGGCGTGTTGGACGAATGTAAACGTTTGAATGCTGATCTGATCATTGTCGGCTCCCACAGTCATGGAGCTTTGTATCAATTGTTCGTTGGTAGCATCACCGCCGATGTCCTTAAAAGGACTGAATGCCCTGTACTGGTGGTACCAGATGTCCAGAAAGCCTGAGTCAGAATACAAAAAAGCCGGGATTTCCTCCCGGCTTTAAGTTCGTCATCCCGGAACGGAGAAATGAAGCGGACTACAATTTGGTGTAGCCAACGCTCTCACAAGGCATGTCCCACAGGCGCTTGAGTTCATCGTCAAGTTTGGTGATGCTGAAGGAGGCGCCAGCCATTTCCTGACAGGTCACAATGCTGTCCACAATAGTCTGATGAATTTTGAGTCCGCGCGCTTCTAGCAGAGGACGGGCGGACTTGAGAAGAATCAGCAACTCCATCATGTGAGTGCTTCCCAGGCTGTTTACAAAAAATACAATCTCATCGCCAGGGTTGAGTTCAAGATCATCACCAAAGATGATGTCCAGAAGTTTGGGCGCCAGTTCATTGGCAGTGCACATAGGGATCAGCCCCACCCCTTTTTCACCATGGATGCCCATGCCCAGACCGATGACATCATCAGCCAGTTCAAAGGTTGGCTGGCCGGTGGCAGGGATGCTGCCTGGTTTGCTGGAAACACCCACAGAGCGGGTGTTGTCCACGGCTTTTTGCGTGATGCGAACCAGCTCATCCAAGGAATCAACCGTTGCAGCGGCTGCACCAGCGAGCTTCACGATAGGGACCAGGCCAGCAATGCCGCGGCGTTTGTCTTTTTCGGTGGGAGGAGCAGAGGCCACGTCATCGTTAATGATGATGGTGCGCACCTCAATGCCTTCCTCTTCGGCCAGTTCAGCACCGATATCGAAGTTCATCACATCACCAGCATAGTTGCCATACAAATAGAGAACGCCCTTGCCCCGGCTCACAGCCTGGGTGGCTTCCAGGACAATATCAGGAGGAGGGGCGGCGAAAATATCACCCACAGCAGCGCCATCGGCCATGTTTTTTCCCACCAGACCGTGGTAGATCGGTTCGTGGCCTGCTCCACCGCCGATTAACAGAGCCGGAGCGTCGGCGCGAAGATCATTCATCACAATGCTGCGCTTGCCCACTTTATGGGCTTTGCCATCATAGGCTAGGATAAGACCTTCAAACAGTTCGTCTGCGCAGGTTAAAGGATCATTGATGATTTTCTTGGCGGAATTGCTCATGAGGAATGGGTTGAATGGGCGGTTGAATACGGCTTGGCGTGCATCTTTCTAGCCACGGCTGGAGGTCTTGTCAAAGCAGGAGAATGGCGAACACGTGTTGTGAGGCTATACGCGGAACAAAGAACCGAGCTTTTTGCCCAGAAGCAGGCCTGCCCCAACCAGGGTGATCGCCAGAAAGATCATGGCCCACACGCCTAGAGCAGAGGCGAGCAGCGGGCCGTCTCCTAATGAGGTGGTCAGGGCGTAGATCGCCTTGGTGATGGGGAATTGTCCTGCCTGCTGGGCCAGAATCATGGAGTCAGATACTTCCAGCATGGCAAAAGCGAAAGCCAGCATGCCGCCAGCAATGAGATTGGGTACAATGAGTGGGAGTGTGATCTTAAATAATGCCTTTAAAGGCGGGCAGCCTAGATTTTGGGCGGCTTCATCCAGGGCCGGGTTGACCTGTTGAAACCCTGCTGTGGCTGATCTCACGACATAGGGCAGGCGTCTTACTGCATAAGCAATCACCAAAAGCAGGACGGGGTCTTCGCCAAGCATCAACCATGAAAATGGCTGACCTTCCCTGGACATGGCCAGATAACCAAAAGCAAGTACCAGACCAGGGACCGCCAGCGGCAGCATGGCCATGGTGTCAAGCCACTGCCGGCCACGAAGCGTAGTGCGAACATTCACATAAGCTATGGCTACGCCCAGAAGTAAATCCAACACCGTGGCCAATCCCGCATATTTCAGGCTGTTGCCTATGGCTGATAATGTTAGTTCATGGCTAAGGGCGTCTTGATAATGGGTCAACGTGAGCCCTGTCGGAAAAATGGTATGGTACCAATCTGAAGAAACGGACAGCAGGATAACCCCAAAATGTGGCAACACGGCTGTGAAGATGCAAACTACAAATAAGGCTGTACAGAGCCAGGCTTGGTAGGGGCGCAATCGAACAACAGTGCGTCCCGTGGACGCCCGCCCGCCCCCAAGTGCTTGACTGCTGCCAAACAGGCCTCTGCTGGTCAGATACATGAGCGTGGTCATCCCCAGCAACACCACCACCAGCGCGTAAGGAAACGGGTTGTCGCTCAGATCACGGATGGTATCGAAAATCTGCACACTGGTCACCATGCGATAGTCAAAAATAAGCGGAACCCCCAGTTCTGTGAAGGCCCAGATAAAAACAATGCTCCCTCCGGCGAATATCCCAGGCATGATCATGGGCACGGTAATACGCCAGAATCTACGCTGGGGAGAACAACCCAGATTAGCTGCGGCTTCTTCCAGGGCCGGGTCCAGATTAGCCAATGCTGCCACCACGTTCAGGTACAAGATGGGATAGAGATGGAGCACGTTCATCAGGATAATGCCGAGCATTTTACCATCACCCAGCCAGTCCACTGGCGCCTGTGGATCCATGAGGCCTAAAGCTATCAGGAAACTGTTCAAGGAACCTGCCTGTCCCAGCATGGCTCTGATGCCAATGGCTCCGACAAAGGGAGGCAGGATCATCGGAATCAAAATCAGGGAATTCAGAAGGGCCTTGCCGGGAAATTGATAACGTACAAAGGTCACAGCCAGCGGAATGGCAACTACGAAACACCCTGCAGTAGTGCCGACTGCCATGATGAGTGAGTTCAACAATCCCTCACGATAAACTTGATTACGAAAGACTTCGGTCAGGTACTCCAGTGTGAAACCGCCCTGCGTGGAGACAAAGGCCAAGCGCAGAGTGCTCCATATGGGCATGAGAAAAAAGCACACAAAGAAAAGTGCCGTTGCAATAAACACCAACCTCGAAAAAGAACGCGACATAACCTGTGATGCCTACAGCCCCTCCTCTGCCAGTTGTTTAGCCACCCGGTATTGATTGCGAAAGGCGGCCGTTAATTCACGATTGAGCCGCATCTCCAGCTCCTTGTCTTTCTTGCCAAGGTCAGCAGCCAGCTTTTTTGCTGCCTGGAGACTAACCAATGTGATGTTTTCGAATGCTGACATGGCTCGCGGTGGAAACCCAGCCTTGATAATCGCCTGCCATGCAGCCTGCTGGTCTTCATGCACATTGATGCAGGAAACTTTGATAATGAAACGCACTGCGCCGAACAACGAGCCTGTCCACTCGGGGTGATAAGTAAAGGCTTTTGCCATCTCAAATGGATTCACCTCGGAGTCTGTCATTTGGGAACGATTGGTTTCAGTATAAAAATCCTTCCGCACAGGCAGACGTCGCAAGGCCGCCTTCACAGGTCCGCCCTGGGTGCCCGCCTTATAATTCCAGAGTTTTTGTCCCTGATCCCCAAGTACAAACTCCATAAAAGCCGTGGCAACTTCGGGGTTGGGAGCGCCGCGCAATAGTCCAATCGGATCAACGCCCACACTTGACCCACCTACAGGTGCGATGAATTTGATCCGTGTTGAGCCATCATCTTTTCTTACCATCTCCTCCAGGGCTCGACCGTAAAAATCGATACACATGCCTGCGGCGGCATCTCCCTGCGCCACCTCAAGAGGAATCTTGGCAGATGAGTCCGTGTAATAGCGGGCATTGGCACTGATTTTCTGGATCAATCTGAGACCGCGTTCCCATCCTTGGGACAACGCGGTTTCCAGCAATGATGGACCGGCTTCAGGATAGGTCGCCGTTCCCTCTTTCAGGAGTTCAGCCAGTCGAAGTTGCATTTGTTGCTGGATGATCTGTTCCAGCGACTTGGTTACTGTGCCGCTTTTGTTTGGATCAGACAGTGCGATCTGGTTAAACAACTTGGGGTTGGCGAGGTCTTCCCATTGGGCGGGCTCCGAGGCAATGCCCAGGCGTTTCAAGACATCGTAATTGAAACAAATGCCGAGGCTGGAGAGGCAGGTGCCTGCCCAACGTAGCTCCTTGTCGTAAAATGGCTCACCGCTGACATTGATGGGAATGACGGCGTCAGTAAACCAGTCTGGATGGTGCTGCTGGAGAGCTTTCAGTCCAACGCCTTTCGCAGCGTCCCCGGCGACAAGAATGCCTGCTGCGGCCTGTTGCTCAAAATCATAGGCTCCGCCGCCAAAAAACAAATCCATACCAATTCCGATGCTGGAATCGAGGAAGGCTTTTCTGGCTTTCGCTCCTGGCGTAACATCCTCTGTTTTTGTCTTACTGCTGGCAAACGAGGTCGCCACTTCATGAGTCCAGTTCTGTTTCAGCTCATCAGTCCAGTATTGCTGAAATGCTGAAGCGTAATCTGAACGCAACATCATGGCGAGTTCCGATGTGCCACCGATTCGCCAGTCCACATATAAAGTTTCTCCTGTCAGTTGTTTCCAATGGTCGGCAAAGGCGTGGGCGAATTCATGCCGGATTCTCTCATTGTGCGGAGTCAGAATCACCAGGCGTCTGTCATACGAGACGGGAATGGATGAGGTTTCGGGTCTTAGCAGCCAAGGAGCTGCCAAAACAAGCGCCAGAGCCGCAAGTATAGAAAACTCCTTGATCCAGTTACGCCGGATGACGGGAATATCCAGATCTGTGGAAGCTTGGGGAGCGGACATAAGAGCAGGAGGATATAAATTTTGTCGCCAGAGAAAAAATCTAGGGGGTGAATGATTTTTTTATCCAAATTCAAGCTCGTGTCGCCTTAGTATCATTGGATCAGCATCAATCCCATGAAAAAAATCTCTAAATTAATCCTTCTGTCAGGTGCGATGTATCTGACAGGGCTGGAGGCACGCCTGAGTGGTGCGGTGGTTTATTCATCAGATGGTTCGATTTACACTCAAAATTTCAACACGCTCGTTGCGAGTGACAGTGCCGCCTGGGCCAACAACACTACGCTAGCTGGATGGTACTGGAGCAGGACGGATCCAGCACTGAGCCCCGTCACTCCTGCGATTTATGTTGCCGCCAATGGCACCGGCCCCTCCCAGGGGAATATTCTGAGCCTTGGAAACACCTCAGATCGAGCATTCGGAGCCCAAAACAGCAACACCGCCGGACAGCTTCTTCAGTATGGTCTGGCTTTGACCAATTCCTCAGGCAGCACGTTAAATTCCTTCAATTTGAGCTACAATGGGGAACAGTGGCGGGCCATTTCTGGCGGGGGAGTAAACGATAAGTTGAGTTTTGAATATCAGGTTTTTGCGGCCGGTGAAGGAAGCCTTACAGCTTCCAGTGGCTGGACCGCATTGAGCTCTCTGGATTTCGCTGCCCCGGTGGTATCTGATTCAAATTCCAGTGTGAATGGCAATGTTGCCGGGCAAAGCTCCAAATCTGGCGGCAATACGGCGGCGTTAAACTGGGGTGTCGGCCAGGAGCTTTGGCTAAGATGGACTGACACGACAACCATTTCCGGCAACAATCCGCAGCTCGGCATGCTGGGAGTGGATGACGTGGCTTTTTCTGCTACGGTTCCCGAACCTGGACAGTTCCTGCTGGCGACTTTGGCTTTGGGCTTGGTGGTCTGGGCGAGACGCAAACGGCCCTGGATTTAGCCATTTACGGCGAGACAAAAACTGCGGAATTGGCAAATTCACTGGGATTAGGAGGCGCGTTACACTCAATTGTGTACTTCTTGCAGCTCATCCTTGCCATCGGACCGTACCCACTCCATACTGTGCGCCCTCCAATTCCCGAATGAGTGATCCCATTAGGCATGAATGCGGCATAGCCGTCGTGCGGCTTTTGAAGCCGCTGGGCTATTACCAACATAAATACGGCAGCGCCCTCTGGGGGCTGGATAAACTGCACGCGCTCATGATCAAGCAGCGCAACCGCGGTCAGGACGGCATGGGCGTCGGGTGCTGTAAATTAAACATGAAACCGGGACAGCCCTACATGTTCCGTCTGCGCTCCAGCAAGAGTAATTCGATGGAGGAAGTCTTTGGTGACATTGAAGACGACTACAAGGCTACCGCCAAGCAGATTAACCGGCGCCGTAAACAACTCGCCAAGGAAAGCGGCAAGGATTGGGTGAAGTTTGAGAATGATGCCGACGCCATTAAGGATCACTTTGATTTTGGTGGTGAAGTGCTGGTGGGGCACCTGCGTTATGGCACTTCCGGAAGTTTTGGCAAAGCGTCCTGCCACCCATATCTGCGCAGGAGCAACTGGCCGACGCGCAGTTTGATTGTGCTGGGCAACTTCAACATGACCAACACCCGCGAGCTGAACGAGATCATGCGTCGCCGGGGACAGCATCCGGTGGTTGATACGGACACCCAGACCGTACTTGAAGAAATCGGCTTCCATCTGGATGAGGCGCACACGCAGCTTTATCATGAGCTGCGGGACAAGATGGACGGCATTGAGATTCCGCCTGAGATTAGCCGCCGACTAGATGTGACTAAGGTCATCAATGAGTCAGCCGCCCATTGGGACGGCGGCTACGCCATCGCTGGCACGATTGGAAATGGCGACGCATTCGTGATGCGCGATCCCAGTGCGATACGCCCCTGCTATTATGTTCAGACAGATGAGTACATTGCTTTTGCCAGTGAACGAGCTGCGTTACGGTCTGTGTTTGAACTGGATGAAGAAGACACACAAGAACTTCCTGCGGCGCACGTTGCGGTGATTAAGAGCGATGGTCGCTTCAGCATTGACCGCTTTGCTGAAAGCAAGCCGCCGACGCCCTGTTCTTTTGAGCGAATTTATTTCTCACGCGGAAACGATGCGAGTATTTACAATGATCGCAAAGCATTGGGTGAGGCGCTTGTGCCACAGATTCTGGACGCGGTCGGAAATGATCTGGCCAATACGGTTTTAAGCTTTATTCCCAACACCGCAGAGAGTGCTTATTATGGCCTGATGGATGGACTGCGCAAACAGCGCAGGGCTGACGTCAAAAACGTGCTGCTGGAGATGCTGAAAAACGGGGCGCTGGATGAAAACAAGATAGATGATCTGATTCTTCAAAACTGGCCGCGTTCTGAAAAGATTGCTCACAAGGACATCAAGAGCCGCACTTTCATCTCCCAGGAGAATGGTCGCGACCAGCTTGTATCAAGCGTGTATGACATCACTTATGGTGTGGTGAAATCCACGGATCACCTGGTGGTGCTAGACGATTCCATTGTGCGGGGCACCACACTGAAGCAAAGCATCCTGCGAATACTGGCGCGCACCAATCCAAAGAGCATTATTGTTGTGTCCACCGCCCCGCAAATTCGTTATCCGGATTGCTATGGCATTGACATGAGCGAACTGGGGAAATTCATTGCTTTCCAGGCGGCCATTGCCTTGTTGAAGGAGACTGGGCAGCGTGATGTGATTGAACACACCTACCTGAACTGTATTGAAGAGTTGAAGAAGCCTGCTGCTGAACAGCGCAATGTGGTGCAGGATATTTTTGCCCCATTCACTGATGAACAGGTCTCTGCCAAAGTTGCTGAACTGGTACGTCCTCAGAATGTTTCATGGAAAGGCGAACTGCGCCTGATTTACCAGACAGTAACTGACCTGCAAAAGGCGCTCTCAAGCACTGCCGGTGACTGGTACTTCAGCGGCAACTACCCCACCCCTGGCGGATACCCCGTGGTGAATGAAGCCTTTATTCGTTACCACGAAAATCGTCCTGGACGCGCTTACGACACCCTGTTTTGACCCCCGTGGGAGGCAGCGGGGCCACGGCCCGACTCTCCGCTGGGAGTCGCCGCCAGAAACTGTCGCCTTCCTTAATCTCGATAAACTGCACCTGATTCAATGAAGATACTTGTCA
>Ga0182737_1002393_pt1 | contig 15412 bp, 11 predicted proteins | sample eDN5th30CBELigOP_FD_128878 | JGI IMG/M metagenome (GOLD analysis project Ga0182737, IMG submission 128878) | Enriched Organic Plus compost microbial communities from Emeryville, California, USA - eDNA 5th pass 30_C BE-Lig OP (version 2) (version 2) ...
AGCCCTCGGCAACTCTCCGAAATCCGCCGCCTCGAGATCGGAACTCTTCGAGGTCCTTAGGAGCGTGCTCGTAATGGCGGCCATTGGGGCCGGGGAGAACCATCGCCGTGGAGATGGAAATAGAATCCGTATCTCCGTCAACCTTTGCCTGATTAATCGGAGGGCCGGAAAAGACTGATAGAGATTTAAGTGAATCGTTCTTGCTGATTGCCCCCACATGATTCGAGTGGTATTCCAATAGATTTAGGAACTCTGGTACTTCATCGCCTTCTAGAACATTTCGAGCGTTGTGCGCAAGCAGCAGCGAATCTAATGGGCTGTCCGATGTTTCCACCTTAAGAAGATCGTCGCCTACCGCAAGCCAGCCCTCGTCCGCTCTTAACACATCCAGATCGGCTGGCTTATCCAATATCACACCATCGGTAGTCTGTAGCTCCGACCTGATCACAAGGGAATCGTCCGGCCGAAGCTCCAATTCCACATCAGGTTTGACGACCTTAATTCGTGGCTGGACTTTGCCACTTCTCGAGCGGATGGCAACTCCACGACTCTCAAGAGTTCGGAGGAGCTCGGCCGCCTTTCGCTTTGCTAATCGTGTGGGCCTGCCTTGAGTGTGCTTGTGAACGGTAAGTACGTGCTCATCCAGGACGATGTGGTACCCGAGTACCCTTTGATGTGGATCGGGCTTAATCAGTTCAGCCGCTACCTCTTGCCCGCCGATGCTAAAGCAGGGGGTGATCTCCACTTGGCCACTAGGTAGCGTCTCTGTTCTTACTTGAACGGAAACGTGCTTCGGAAAGAAGAATGAGCCTATTGCCGAGAAAAGCCCGGCTGGCTTCAATTGTGTCATAGCCCCAGTATCCGTTTTTCAATTCACCGTAGTGAGTTCGCATGGCCACTTGGGCTTAGTTTAATCACTTTGGCAGCTTCCCCCCAAGGTTTCGAAGGCTCAATTGAACTTGGTGGCCGAAACATGTGCACACCAACCGCAACGCGGTTTGCGGCAGCATTACCTCCGCTTTATTCGCTGGTCGAGTTGTAGTGAAAGTCGGGTGATGTTGCACAAGATATGTGAAGGGGCCGCGTCTTCAACGTGTGGCTAACTTTCAAAGGTTTCGTCACTGCCGGACACGCGGCCGCACGCTGATGTTTAGCTCGGGGCGTTTGCTCTTCAATTCTTCCAACACGGCTTGGCGGGCTTGCCCTGCATCGAGCTGCACATAGCGAAGCCGTTGGCAGTCGGCCAGCGATGCCACGCCAGCGGACGTGACATTGCTGCCGGCCAGGTAGAGCATCTGCAGATGCGGAAGCCGGGCCAAGGTGGCCAGGCCGGCATCGCTTACCGGCGTCAATTGCAGCGATAAGCTTTCGAGCTGCGGCAGATCTTCCAGCCGCGCCAGGCCGGAGTCGGTGATGGCGGTTCGATCGAGCCGTAAGGTGCGAATGGCCGCGCCATCGAGCGCGGCCAAGGATTCGTTGGTGATGGAGGAGCCGCTCAGGTCCAGGCTGGTCACGTCGGGCAGATGGTACGACCAGGGCGATAACTCAGTGATGAGTTCGTCACGCACCGCCGTACCGGTTAGCTCCACGGCCACGATGACGCGCGTGGCCGGGTTGTCTTGCGCGTAGCGGACCTTGCCGCCTGCCTCTTGGATCCGTCGCGCCGCCCGCTGCGGCGCGGTGCTGGCGTGATACCAGAGGGCGCCGACCAAAGCCAGCACGCCAATCACCGTGGCAACAACTGCCAGCAGCTTCCAGGTGAAGAACCGTGGAGGATGCAGTGCCCGATCAATGCGGGGCAGCCTGCTTGGCGAGGGCAACTCGGAGTGGCCGCTGACAGGCTCGGACATGGCGCACCCCCCCTGCGGTAACCGCTCCCCTGCCCTGCCCTTTGGTTATGTACACGCTACGCGGCATCTGCCGCAGTAGCGTGCATGGAAACCGGTCGCTTGGCTTACGGCTGCGCCTGGACCACTTGGTCGCCGGCGGGAACCTCGGCGCTGGGGATGTTTTGCTCGGCGTCGAGCGGCGTCAGCACGGCATCGGCCTTGTTCAGCAGCGGGCCGGGAGCGAGGCCAATCACCACCGTCAGCACGGCGGCAACCGCGCCGGCGGTAAAGGCGGCCAATCCGCCCTCGCCCTTGAGCGAAGCCCGGGCCGGCTTGAAGTACGCCACGCCGATGAGGCGGAGGTAGTACGCCGCGGCGATGGCGGCGTTGAGGGCGCCAACGATCACCAGGAATACGAACCAGTTGCCCAGCCCGGCAACCGAGGCATCTTGAGCCTCGCGGACGCCCAGGGCGGCGAAGAACACTTCGAACTTACCCCAGAAGCCGGCCAGCGGCGGGATGCCCGCCAGGCTGAACATGAACACGGCCAGCATGATGCCGCTGATCGGATGCGTGCGGCCCACGCCTTCCAAGTCGCTGACGTGCTCGACGGGCCGTTCGCGGCTCCCCAGCCAGGTGAACACGGCAAACGTGCCGATCGTGGCCAGCGAGTAGATCACCAGGTAGAACACGGCGGCGTCGACACCGTTGAGCGCGCCGGGCGTGCCAGTCTGCAGGTTCACGGCAAACGCCGCGGCAATGCCGATCAGCATGTAACCGGCGTTGGCAATCGACGAGTACGCGAACAGCCGCCGCAGGTTGTCTTGCCACAGGGCCAGCACGTTGCCCACGGTCATGGTCAGCAGGGCCAGGATCAATGCCAGCCGCCAGCCATAGGTTTCCAGCGTGGGCATGGCCAGGGTGGTCACGCGGATCAGCGCCGCGAAGCCCACCACCTTAGGAATGACGGCCATCAGGGCCGCGTTGCCGTTGGTCGTACCCTGGTACACGTCCGGGGCGTAAAAGTGGAACGGCACGGCCGCGATGCGGAAGCCCAGCCCGGCAAAGATCATCACCAGCGCCAGACCGCCCAGGATGTGCCAACTGGACTGGTCGGCCGCGCGGGCACGGAGCGTTTCGGCAATGGTGGTCAACTGCGTGCTGCCGCTGATGCCGTACAAGAAGCTGAAGCCGTACAGCAGCACTGCCGACGACAGGATACTCAGGAAGAAGTACTTGGCCGCCGATTCCTGGCTGGCCATGTCATGCCGGCCCAAGTACAGCAGCACGTAAGTGGGAATGGACACCAGTTCCAAGCCCAGGAACAGCAGCACCAGCTCGTCGCTGCCGGCCACCAGCATCGTGCCGCTGATCATGTACAAGAGCATGGCCACGATCTCGCCCGACTGCGCGGGGTTTACCGAGCGGGCAAAGATCATCAGGAAGAGCGCGCCCAGGGCCAGCGTTGTGTAGCGGAAGTAGATCGCCAGCGAGTCGGCGGCCACCGGGCCCAGGTTCTGCGCCTGCGGCGTCTGTCCCGCCAACAGCAGCGCCGATACGGCCAGCGATGCGCCGGCCAGCCACCACCAGGCGGCACGGCCCCGCAAAAAGGCCGCCAGCACCAGGATTAACGTCGCCGCGGCGGCCACCACGGTTTCGGGCAGCAGCCACTGGACTACGGTTGGCGATAGGTAGACGTTTCCGTTCATTCCGGATCGATCAGTATTTGATTGTTCGGTGGGGTGAACTGTAGGGCTGGGGCCGCGGCTAGTGGCTGGCTTGCACCAGCAGCGATTCGGCCTGCGGCATCAGCAGCGACGTCGCCGGGGCATTCTGCCGCGGGTCGAACGAGGGCGCCGTATCTTCGTCAGTAGCGGCCGGCTGCGGCGGGGCGGCGTTCTCGGCCGGAGCAGCATGGGCCGGCTGGGCTGCCGCGGGAGCATCGGCATCTGGCACGCGGTCAACTTGCGCCGTGGCCGTGGCAGGCTCGTAGGCGGTATCGACGTAGGTGCTGGCCTTCTGGGCGATCGGATCGAGCGTATCGCTCATCCGGTTCAAGAAGAACTCGGGGAACAACCCGATCCAGAACACGAACACGCCCAGCGGAGCCAGCGCCGCAATCTCGCGGAACGATAGGTCGTGCACCGGTTCGTGGTGGTGATGATCGCCGTGACCATGTTCGGCGGGCGGCTCCTTCAGTTCGCCGAAGAACACCCGTTGCACCAGTTGCAGCATGTACCAGGCACCGAGCACCACGCCACTCACGGCCACCACCGCCACCACCCGCAGCTCGGGGCCCACGGCGCTGGTGTTGGTGAAGCCGCGCTGGAACATGCCGGTGAGAATCAGGAACTCGCCGGCGAAGCCGTTCAGGCCCGGCAAGCCGATGCTTGAGAACGTGAACAGCAGCATGAAGAAGGCCAGGATCGGCGTCTTCTTGGCCAGACCGCCGTAAGCACGGATCTCGCGGGTGTGATACCGCTCGTAGATCATGCCCACGATGGCGAACAAGCCACCGGTCGAAATACCGTGGTTGATCATCTGCAGCACGCCGCCTTCCAGCCCCAGTTCATTCAGGGCGAAGATACCCAGCATGCAGAAGCCCATGTGGCTCACGCTGGAGTAGGCGATCAGCCGCTTCATATCGCTTTGGGCCAAGGCGACCAGGGCGCCGTACACGATGCCGGCGGCCGAGAGCCCCAGGATCCAGGGCATGGCCGAGGCCGTGGCATCGGGCAGCATCGGCAGGCTGAACCGCACGAAGCCGTAAGTACCGATCTTCAGCAGCACGCCGGCCAGCAGCACCGAGCCAGCCGTGGGGGCTTGCACGTGGGCCAGCGGCAACCAGGTGTGCAGCGGGAACAGCGGCACCTTGATCGCAAACCCGATGAACAGCGCCAGGAAGATCCACATCTGGATCGAGGGATCGATCGGGTTCTGCGCCAGGTAGTGCTTCAGGGCGGCAATCGAGAACGTGAGCTGCCGTCCGCTATCGGCCGGCTGGCCAAAGTACACCAGCAGCACGATCGCCAGCAGACCGAGGAAGGTCAGCACGCTACCGGCCAGGGTGTACAGGAAGAACTTGATCGCCGCGTACTGCTTTTCTTCGTAGCCCCAAATGCCGATCACAAAGAACAGCGGGATCAGCGTGAACTCGAAGAACACGTAGAACAGCAGGATATCGCGGGCGGCGAACACGCCCAGCATGCCGGTCTGCAACAACAACAGCAGCGCGTAAAAGCCGGGCGCGCGATCCTTGATCGACTCCCAACTGACCAGGACGGCGGTCACCATCAACAAACTGGTCAGGGCGAACATCCACAGGCTCAGCCCATCCAGGCCGAACGAGAACCGGATGTCCATGCCCGAGCTTTCCGAACGCAGCCAGGTGAAATCGCTTTCGGCGAATTCGTCGGCAGCGGCGGCTTGCGCGCTGTCGGCCCGATACAGGCCGCTGCGGTTATCGCCCCCCGGCTCGTACTGGCTGACCAGCACCACCGAGAGCACCAGCGTCAGCAGCGTGAACACCAGGGCGAGGGTGCGCGCAGGTTTGCGTCCTGCCTCGGGCATGGCCCAGAGCATGGCGGCGCCGACCAGCGGCAGAAAGATAATCACCAGCAACAGGGACGACATTCGCGCCTCACCACAACAAGCTACCGATCAATACCAACACGCCCAGCACCATGGCCAAGGCATAGAACTGCACCAGGCCGATCTGCAGCGGCCGCAGCAGGCTGCCGATCGCCCGGGGAATCCAGCCCACCAGGTTCACCAGCCCATCGACCAGCAGCCGGTCGAGGAAGGCGAACAGGTAAGCCAGCACCCACAGCGGCCCAACGATCAGCAGGTTGTAAATCTGGTCGACGAAGAACTTGCCGTAGCTGAGCTGATACAGGTACAGCGAGCGGAAGACAGCCGTGAGCGAGTTCACCAACTGACCGCCCCGCAGGTACAGCAGCGCCGCCAGGCCAATGCCCGTCACGGCCACCAGCGTGCTTGCCACGGCCACGCTCATGTGGAACTGCTCGGCCGGACCCGTGGCCCGGATGCCCGAGTACGAGAGCGACGGCGTGCGGCCCAACAACTCGGCAAACGCATGGCCCATGAAACCGGCCACCAGGGCCAGCACCGCCAGGATCACCAGCGGCACCGTCATCACCTTGGGTGATTCGTGGGCGTGGTGTCCGGCCTCGGGCGGAATCACTTCCTTACCGTAGAACGTGCGGAAGAACGCGCGGAAGGTGTAGAACGCCGTCAGCAGTGCGGCGAACGTACCCATCCAGTACAGCACTTCGTACAAGGTATGGTTGGCGCCGGGGTGTCCTTCGTGGACGGCGCTCAAGATGGCGTCCTTGGACCAGAAACCGGCGAACGGCAACAAACCGGCCAGGGCCAGCGAACCGGCCAGGAACGTCCAGTGGGTGTACGGCATCAACCGCCGCAAGCCGCCGAAGTGCCGCATGTCGATCACACCGCCCATGGCGTGCATCACGCTACCGGCACCGAGGAACAACAGGGCTTTGAACACGGCGTGGGTGAACAAGTGGAACATGCCGGCGGTAAAACCAGCCAGCGTGCAGGTCCCCAGCGCCAGGAACATGTAGCCCAGCTGGCTGACCGTCGAGTAGGCCAGCACCCGTTTGAGGTCGGTCTGCGTCACGGCGATGATCGCCGAGAAGAAGGCCGTCAGGGCACCAATGATGGCCACCGCATAGAACGCCGAACCCGATTCCAGGAACAGCGGCGCGGTGCGAGCTACCAGGTACACGCCAGCCGTCACCATCGTGGCGGCGTGGATCAGAGCGCTGACCGGGGTGGGGCCTTCCATCGCGTCGGGCAACCACACGTGCAGCGGGAACTGGGCACTCTTACCGCAGGCACCGGCAAACAGCAGCAGGCAGATGGCCAGCAGCACGCCCTTGTTGGGCTTGCCGGCCTCGCCGTCCACATCGGCGTATTCATTGCTCAGGTAGTGCTGGCCGAGCACGCCGTAGGCGATCGAGCCAGTATCGGCTTGGGCCACGGCGGCGGCTTCGCCAGCGGGAGCCGGAGCAGCCGGACGATCGTGGAAATCCAGCGTGCCGAACGTGGTCCAGATCAGGAATACGCCCAGCGTGAAGGCGAAGTCGCCCACGCGGTTGACCAAGAACGCCTTCTTGCCGGCGGCGGCCGCTTCTGGCTTCTGGAACCAGAAACCGATCAGCAGGTAGCTGCAGACACCGACCGCTTCCCAGAAGACGAACAGCAGCACAAAGTTGCTGACGCTCACCAGCATCGTCATCGAAAACACGAACAACGATACGTAGGTGAAAAACCGCCAGTAGCCCGGGTCATCGTGCATATAGCCCGACGAGTAGATGGCCACCAGCGTGGCGACAAATGTCACCATCACCAGCATCAGCGAGGTTAGCGGATCAGCCCGCAGGACGACTTCAATGCGGAAGTCGTGGTCGCCCAGCGCGTGGCCGATATCGACCCAGGTCCAGAGCGGCACGATGCGCTCAAAGCCGACGGCGTCGCCCGTGTCTTGCGACTGGGTGTTGACCTGCACCAGCAGCACGAGGGCCAGGAGGCAGGCGGTGCCCAGCGCAATGATGGTGGGCCAATGGCTTTGATGCTTGAGCACGCGCTTGCCCAGCGTGGCCGTCACCAGGGCGGAGGCCAGCGGCAGCGCGGGGATCAACGGCAGGATGTTAGGAATGTCAAACATGGGAGCGGTACGCCGTCTCCTCGGGGTCGTGTTCCGGCTGCACGCCGGCGGGAGTCAGATGCGGCCACCGGTATTCTTCGTGCGGCTCGGGTTCGAGCGGTTCGACGAACTCCGGCTGGTTGTCTTCACGGAGCGACTGCCAGATGGCCACGTCGAGCTTTTCGGTCCGCTGGAATAGCATCATCACCAGAGCCATCACGATCGCGGCCTCGCAGGCGGCGACGGTGAGGATGAAGATCACCAGCATCTGGCCGCCCCAGTTGTCGTGGTAGCGGCCCCAGCCGATCAGGCTGATGGACACGCCCTGGAGCATCATTTCGACGCAGAGGAACATCACGATCATGTTGCGGCGGCTGAGGAAACCCACCAGCCCCAGGCCAAACAGGATCGCGCCTACCAACAGGTAGTTTTGCAGCAGGTTGGTTTCGATCATTGGTTTCCTCCGCGGCCGACGGCCGTCGAAGCTTGCTCGCTGGCAGACGGGGCCAGCCGCGAATGGACCACAATCGCCGTGGCTCCGACCAGGGCCGCCAACAGCAGCACACTTGCCACCTCAACGGCGATCAGATGCTGGCTGAACAGCACCGCTCCCAGCCGCGACACGTGCCGGTCGTGCAGAACGTTGTCGGCCGGGCTCAGCGCCAGGTCGTAATTGCCAGCCAGCTCTGGCACCTGGTCGGCCAACAGGCCGCGGAGCCGACGCTGGTCGACGGTTTCGAGATCCACGTCAAACAGCGACAGTTCCAGCCGCGAACCCTCGGGCGTTTCGACCAGTTCGGCCGTACGCACCGCTGCGGGCGGAATCCGCGGGGTACCATCCTCGGCGACGTCTTCGGCCAGGACGGCGACAATGCGATCTCGCAGCAGGGCCGTCTGCGGACGCAGCGCCCCCACCACGGTGACGGTCAGGATGCCCACCATCACCATGCCGGCCGTGGCCGACAGCGGGGCTTCCCAACTGCGGCGGTCGTACGGGGCATGGCCTTCGGGGTTGGCCAGCATCAGCACAAAGAGCAGCGTAACCAGAATGGCGCCGGCGTAGACCACCACCGTGGCCACGCCCAGGAACTGCGCCCCCTGGAAGAAGAACAAACCGGCACTGCCCAGCAGGCACAAGGCAAACCAGACAGCACAGTACACCGGGTTGCGGAAGGTGACGGTGGCGACACCAGCGCCCACCATAACCCCGGCCAGCACGGCAAAGATGCTGTCGCTGAGCCAGTCGCCCACCGACGTCAACTGCGCGGCGAACATCGCCAGGCCGATCACGCCCAGCAGGCCGCCTAGCCACCGGCCACCAGCATTTCCGCGGGGGAGCAACAGCCACATGCCGACGGCACTAAACAGCGTTGCTCCGGCAATCCACCAGCCGCTTGCGCTCACTTCTTGCCTCCCAAGCTGGCGGACTTCATCGGTTCAGCATCCTTGGTTGCGTCGTACACGCTGAGGAGCTTTTCCTTGTCGAACACCATCTCTTCGCGGCTGCGGCCCGTCAGGTTGTACAGGCTCGTCAGCTCGATGGCATCCACCGGGCAGGCTTCCTCGCACATGCCGCAGAAGATGCACCGCAGCTCGTCGATGGAGAACGACTGTGGGTACTTCTCGCGATCGGGCCAGGGGCTCTCGGCCGCGATGATGTCGATGCAGTGCGCCGGGCAGGCCGTGGCGCACAGGAAGCAGGCCACGCATTTCACCCGGCCCTGCTCGTCGCGATTGAGCCGGTGCACGCCGCGGTAGTTGAGCGGGTTCTGGATCGTGGGCTCCACGTCCGGATAGCTCACCGTCATCTTCTTGCCGAAGAGGTGGCGAGTGGTCGTGGTGAGACCCTTGAGCAACAGCGGCAGGTACATCCGCGCCGCCAGCCCCAGTTTGGGCTCCTCGATCCAGTTGATTTCGGGATCGTCGGGTTTCATGGTTGGTTGGATCGTTAGGCGTTAAGAGCGGGCGAGGTCAGGTGCCGGCTCGGGTAGGGCAAACGGTAGGCGCCACGTGGTTGCGGGCAATTAGCGGGCGGCGGTCAGGTCGGCCGTCGCCCGGCGGCCGCTGGTGGGACCAATCTCCTCGGGCCGATACAACTCGTCGTCCAGGCGGGGAAGGTTCGTATCGTCGCGGCGCGGATTGATGACGGCGGTCACCACCCACACCACGATGGCAATGCCCCACATCACGGCCGACACCAGCCACGGCCGCTCATGAATCGTGTCGTTGAAGTATTCCACGGCCACGGCGACCACCACCAGGTTCACCATGCCCAGCGGCAGCATCACCTTCCAGGCCAGGCTCATCAACTGGTCGAAGCGGAACCGCGGCCAGCTCCACCGCACCAGCATGAACAGGAAGATCACCAGGAAGACCTTGGTCAGCAGGATCAGCACCCGCAGCAGCCCCAGGCCCAGGCCGGCGACCGGTTCCGAGCCGGAGATGCCCCAGAAGTGCCAGCCGCCCAGGAACAGCATCACGATCAGTACCGAGGCGGTGATCATGTGGATGAACTCGGCACTGGCGAACATTACCAGTCGCATGCCGGAGTATTCGGTGTGATAACCGGCCACCAGTTCCTGTTCGGCTTCAGGCAAGTCGAACGGCAGACGGCCGGCTTCGGCACAGGCCGCCACCAGGAACACCAGAAAGCCGATCGGCTGCAGGAAGGCGAACCACACGCCCAGTTCGGCCTGCTGGTTCATCACGTCTTCCAGGCGGAGCGAGTTGGCCATCAGGATCACGCCCAGGATGCCCAACCCCAGCGGGATTTCATACGAGATCAACTGAGCACTGCTGCGCAGGGCACCCAGGAAGCCGTACTTGTTGTTGCTCGCCCAGCCGCCCAGGATCACGCCGTACACGCCGACGCTGCTGAGGGCGAAGATATAGATCAGGCCGACATCAATGCCCGGGGCAACCACCAGTTCGAGAATCTGACCGCCGCCCAGGTCGATGGTGCCAAAGGGCACCACGGCGAACAGTGCCAGGGCCGAAGCCATGATGCTGATCGGGGCTAGCGTGAACAGGAATCGATCGACGTGCGAGGGCGCGTACTGCTCTTTGAAGAGCATCTTCACGCCGTCGGCCAGCGGTTGGCCAAGCCCCCACAGCCGAATCTTGGTCAGCGGGACACCGACGCGGTTGGGGCCGATGCGGTCTTGAACCCACGCCGCCACCCACCGCTCCAGCAGCACGAGGTAGGCCGTGGCCGTCATCAAGACGAATACCAGCACTGCAATTTTGATTAGCGCTAACAGCATCTGTGCGTTTCCTGCCTGTGCCGCCGCCAAGCCTCGCGGGTGCGAGGTACAGCAGCGACGGGCGAATCACCTTGCGCCCGAGGTTGGACGCGTGCAGTCGTGTGTCTTAACGGAGCGGAGGGAGGGATTCTGCCGGAGCCGCCTTAAGCGGTTGGTCCAGCGGTGGCTTCGGCCAGTTGATTGAGTTTCAAGTCGACGCCCAGTTCGGGGATCGGTTCGGCCGCCAGGTGGAAGTACGGAACTTCCGCGGCCACTTCGCGAAGCACTTCCTTGGGCCGGAACAATCCCGACTCGCCCAACAGCCGCCAGTAGACGCTGCCTTCGCTGCGAGCGCCTTGCGGCGGACGAACCACCCAGTCGAACGATTGCAGCCGATCAGCGTGATTCACGTACGAACCGGGGCGTTCGCCAAAGGCCGCCGCCGGCAGCATCCAGGTCGCCCGTTCGCTGAGCGGACTGGGGAAGATGTCTTGGACGATCAACTGCGGCACCTTGGCAAACGCCTGCGCCGCCGTTTCGTTGACCCACTCGTGCGGATAGGAGCCGGTCACCCAGACCGTATCGAACTGGCCAGCAGCCACCTTCGATACCAAGTCCGGCCAGGTTGTCAATGGACCGCTGAAGTGCTTGGCGATTTCTTCCACGCCACGGCGGTTGGGGCACTTTTCAGCGCGGATGGTGAAGCCGCCGGGGAACGTTTCATCGGTGCCTACCACCGGCACGTAGCCCACGGCGATCAGGGCTTCGCTGTTGATGCTCCGCACATACTTGGCCAGCAGGTAGGCTTCTTCAACCGTCAGGAACGGCGAGAGCACCACAGCGGTGCGGCCGCCCTTGGCCAGAGCCTGTGGCAGGTCGCTAAAGACCTGCTCCCATTCGACGTTCTGCGGCTCGGCCTTGGAGCCGGCGTCCTTGGGACGCTGCTGCGGGCCGACCATCCGCTTGGAATCGTGCACGTAGTGGAAGCCGTAACGGCCTTCGTCGCACATCCACCACTTGTTGACGTGCTGGTTCTCGCGCGGCTTGAGGCGGTAAATGTGGTCCTGGTTTTCCTCGGCCCAGATCGAGCAGCCGGTGCTGCACGAGCTGCACACCGACTTGTGCCGCTTGAGGAACCACACGCGTTGTTCGTACAGGAAGTCGCGGTCGCCCAGGGCGCCCACCGGGCACAGGTCGACCACGTTGCCCGACAGCTTGTTGGCCAGCGGCTTGCCGGGGAACACGTCGATTTCTTCGTGGGCACCGCGGTTGACGACCATCAGTTCGCTGGTGCCGGCCACTTCGCGGCAGAACCGCACGCAGCGGCTGCACATCACGCAGCGGTCGACAAACAGCATTACCGTGTCGCCCATCGGCCGCTTGCGGCTGGTGAACGGCTTGATGTCGGCCCGCCGCTCGGGCTGGCCATGCTCAAAGTGATAGTCCTGCAGCAGGCACTCGCCGGCCTTGTCGCAAATGGGGCAGTCGATCGGGTGATCGATCAGCAGCGCTTCTTCGACGAACGCGCGGGCCTTGCGGACCTTTTCGCTGTCGGTCACGAAGACGGTGCCGTCCTTGGCCGGCGTTTGGCAAGCGGGCACCACCTTGGGGAACATGGAGACTTCGCCCGTCTCCGGGTTCCGCGTTCCCGTCTCTACCAGGCACATGCGGCAACTGGCGACAACCGACAAGCCAGGATGCCAGCAGTAGTGCGGGATCTGAACGCCGGCCCGGGCGGCCGCCTGAATGCCGTTCAGCCGCTCGTTGTCGCCGATGGTGACTTCTTGGTTATTGATAAAGACCGTTGCCATGTTGCTCTCGTTCGTACATCACGCGCCGCCTCTGGCGGCCCTGGGAAGCAGCGCTGTGCGTGATCTGTATGTTGATGCTTTGTGTCGCTGCGGTGTTATTTACGGTCTGCCAATCGCGTTGTTATGGGTTTCAAGCCTGAGGCGCCCAGCGGCGGAAAGATGACAATATTGCCATCACCAGCCGCGTGCTGCCGCTTGCGTTCTTAGTGAATCCCGACCACTTCCAACGCTTCGACCGGCTTGGTTTCCATGTACCCGTTGGGGTTGGTCCGCTTGATGTAATCCTCGAACTCGTCGCGGAACTTGCGGATGGCGTTCTTCATCGGCCAGGCGGCACCGTCGGCGAGGCCGCAGATGGTGGTGCCGGGGATGATGCCGATGGTGTCGCCGATTTCCAGGAGCAGGTCCAAGTCCTTGAGCCGGCCCTTGCCCGCCTTGATGCGTTCCATCATTCGCAGGGCCCATGAGGTGCCTTCGCGGCACGGCGTGCATTGGCCGCAGCTTTCGTGAGCGAAGAACCGGCAGCAGTTGTGCAGGTAGTCGACCATGCTGACGGTTTCATCCATCACCGTCACGGCCGCGGTGCCCAGACCCAAGCAGCCGACCTTGGCCAGCGAGTTGAAGTCCAGCGGAGTATCGAACTCGGCTTCGGTGAGCAGGCCCATGCTGATGCCACCGGGGACGGCGGCCTTGCCCTTGCGGCCCTTCCACACGCCGCCGCCAAACTCCTCGATCACGTGGCGGCAGGTGATGCCCAGCGGAGCCTCGTAGCAGCCGGGCCGGTTCACGTGGCCCGACACGCAGTACAGCTTGGGGCCGTAGCTGCCGGCATCGCGGGGGTTGTTGGGGTCGGCCGGCACGCCGATCGATTTGAACCAGTCGGCGCCGCGGTTGGCGATGTGCGTCACGCAGGCCATGGTTTCGATGTTGTTCACCACCGTGGGCTTGCGGAACACGCCCTCGACGGCCGGGAACGGCGGCTTGATCCGCGGCCAGGCCCGCTTGCCTTCCAGGCTTTCGATCAGGCCGGTTTCCTCGCCGCAGATGTAGGCGGCAGCCCCGCGGTGCAGGTAGATGTCGAGCGAGAACTCCGAGCCCAGGATGTTCTTGCCCAACAGGCCCGCCGCGTACAGCTCGTCGATCGCGGCTTGCAGCCGCCTGAGGGCCAGCGGGTATTCGTACCGCAGGTAGATGTAAGCGGTGGTGGCCCGGGTGGCGTAGCAGCCGATCATGATGCCTTCGAGCACCTGATGGGGATCGAGCTCCATCAGAATGCGGTTGTTGAAGGTGGCCGGCTCGCTTTCGTCGGCGTTGACGCACATGTAGATCGGGCCGGGGTGGTCCTTCGGCAGGAACGACCACTTCATGCCGCAGGGGAAGCCGGCACCGCCACGCCCACGCAGACCGCTGGCCTTGACCAGCTCGATCACGTCGTTGGGCGACATTTCTTTGAGCACGCGGCGGATCGCCTGATAGCCGCCGGTGCTTTCGTACACCTTCAGCGTGTGGCTATCTTCCTTGCCGATGTTCGCCAGCAGGACCGGTTCAAACTCGCTCACGATCGATACTCTGCCGTGTTAGGACAATGTTTCCGCAAGGTTCGGGAAGGCAGCGGCGGGAGCCGCAGGCTACTTCAGGCCGTCGACGTAAGCGGCGGCGGAGTCGGCATCGAGGTTCTTCACCAACTCCTCGTTGGCCAGCATGCAGGGGGCAAACTCGCAACCGCCCAGACATTCGGCCGCCTCGATGGTCACGCGGCCGTCGGGCGTGGTTTCGCCCGGCTTGATGTTCAGCTTGTGGCACAGGTGGTCGAGCACGGCTTCACCACCCCGCAGGGCACAACTGATCGAACGGCAGACCCACACCCGGGTGCGGCCGTGCGGCTTGTCCTGCTTGAAGAAGCCGTAGAACGTCAGCGTGTCTTGCACCTGGGCCGGAGCCAGATCCAGCAGCTCGGCGATCTCCGCCACGGCCTGGTACGGCACGTACCGCAGGTGTTCGTTCACGATGTGCAGCGCCGGCAGCACCACCGCCTGCTTGCTCGGGTAGCGGGGGATGTAGGCCTTGATCTGGTCCACCATCTCGTCGGTGAGGACCCGCTCGACGTTTGTTTCGGTCGTCATGATTTGTCCAACAAGCCCGCCAGTTCAGAAATACGTTAAGCGTCGGGTGCGTCCCTGCTGCGGGAAAGCACCGGCAATCCCGTACTGCGTTAGCGGTCCAGCTCGGCCGCGATGATGTTCAAGCTCCCCAGCACCGCCACCACGTCGCTGAGCGTGTGGCCTTTGATCAGCTTGGGGAACAAGGCAAAGTGGATGTAGGAAGGCGGCCGGCAGCGGGCCCGGTACGCGACGTCGCTGCCATCGCCCACGAGATAGAAGCCCAGCTCGCCGTTGGGCGCCTCGATGGCTTGGTACGCTTCCTCGTTGGGCACCTCGAAGCCGCGGTTGGTCATCGTCAGCTCGAAGTGCGTGATCAGGCCCTCGATCGTCTGATACACCTGGGCCTTGTTCGGCAGAGCCGTGCGTTCGCCCACGTACACGTTCACCGGGCCGGTCGGCAGGTTCTCGATCGCCTGCTCGATGATCCTCAGGCTTTCCCGCATCTCGGCGATGCGGACGTAGAAGCGGGCGTAACAGTCGCCGCCCGTGGCACAGCAGACCTTGAAGTCGAAATCGGGATACGCCAGGTACGGCTCATCCTTCCGCAGGTCGCGGGTGACGCCGCTGGCCCGGGCGATGGGGCCGGTGGCGCTAAAGCTGATCGCATCTTCCTTGCTGAGCAGCCCCACGCCCTTGGTGCGGTCGATGAAGATCCGGTTGCGGTTGAACAGCCGCTCCA
>Ga0182737_1002394_pt1 | contig 15411 bp, 12 predicted proteins | sample eDN5th30CBELigOP_FD_128878 | JGI IMG/M metagenome (GOLD analysis project Ga0182737, IMG submission 128878) | Enriched Organic Plus compost microbial communities from Emeryville, California, USA - eDNA 5th pass 30_C BE-Lig OP (version 2) (version 2) ...
AAATCGGCCAGTCGACTGGCTACAGATTTGATGAAGATGCGCTAACAAGGTTTTGATCAGCATAAAGCAACAATGCAGATGAAGCATCGTGCAGCACTATGCTTCAGGCCGGGCCATCAGGCAAGTATCCCTGAAAAACAGGCAATGCCTGGCCAGCATTCATCTCATCGTTCCGCTGTAAGTTCTTCTCCATAAACAAAACCTGCCCCGGCAAACCCGATGTAAACTTTGCCAAAAACATCCTTGCCCCTATCCATGGCGTCCATCCAGTCCGTGATCTCAGCTATAAACAGCGTGGGCTGCCCACCCTCCTTTTCCTGTTTGCCAAGGTTCAGATAACGCCATGCACAATGATACACCTGCAACTATAGAGAGGATTAACCTGTTTATAGAGAAAAAATTGTAGCCAGACATCAATGTCGTTGATACGCGAAACTGGCGTCCCCGACAGGAATCGAACCTGTATCTAAGGTTTAGGAAACCCTTGTTCTATCCGTTGAACTACGGGGACATGAAAGACGTCACTTGATTGATATATCAACAATCAAGCGACCTCCAGTATGGACACGACAGCCAGGGTCTGCAAGTTTGAACTCTGGCTTGTTGAGGATTTGATCTGGAACACGGATTTGTCCAGAGGTCGCCGTTTTTAAAAGCCCATCAATACCCTCAACCCTTAAAAACCTGTCGCCACGATCCCAAGCTTGGCGCCTGGCCATCGCCCATCAAAAAATTACGGTAGGGATGAGCTCCGCTCGTCCGAAACTATTCCCATCCAACAATCCCACGCCTTCTTTCCTCCCACCGCAAACAATATGCCCGGATCACCAGCAACCTCATCAGTGCCGGTGGCACGAACGGCAAGTAACCGATGTGTAAAGGCCGAGGCAACAAGGCAGGGAACTACCGGATCAGCCTCACAAAAACACAACTCCCCGGAGGCGGCGCCAGTACCCTCATCACCTCCCAAGACATCTCCCCTTAATCAAACCCTACCCTCGGCGAAGCCGATCCCTATCCGTCTTCATCTGTGGTTCCTCCTCCAATCCCAACCCCCAATCGTTAATCTTGAGAATCTTGTAAATCCTGTCCAGATACCTACCCACCACCCACGGCATACATCTCCATCCCGATTCCCGCCACTCTCATTCTGTAATCTGATAGTCTGTAATCTTATTCCCCCCCATCCACCGCCCATGGAAAAAATATTATTTTTTCCGTTAAAAAAATGACTCTCGTGGAGATCACTAATGAAGCCTCATGATCATCCCTGGCCAATCAGACATCCAATCCCGCTTTCTACGGGAGTTCACTGCCCACGAAATGGCCATTCGTGCCTATGTGCGTCGGCTCGTGCCATCGCGCTCAGATGCTGATGATGTAATGCAGGAGGTGGCCGTCGTCCTCTGGTCGAAATTCTCTGAACTTCGTCCGGGAGGCGATTTTAAATCCTGGGCCTTCGGCGTCGCTAAATATGCCGTGCTTTCATGGCGGCGTGACAAGGGGCGTGATCGTTTGGTGCTGGATGATGATGTGGTGGAAACACTGGCAGATGAAACCGCAGTGGATGAGCCCCGACTGCAACAGCAGAGAGTGGCGCTGGAAACTTGCCTGGCCAAGCTGGATGTAACCCAGCGCGGCTTGTTGATGAGAGCTTATGAAGCGGGCGTGCCTATTCAGACCGTCGCCAGGCAGAGCGGCAGGACTGTGGCAGGTTTTTATCAATGGCTGCATCGCATGAGGCGCATGCTGCTGGATTGCATCAAACGCGGGAGGGTGTGGGCATGAGCAAAGGACGTGACCCAGGATGGGAGGCGCTGCTGGCACGCTACATCAGCGGTGACCTGAATGCAGATGACCGTGTGTTACTTAATGAAAGGTTGCGCTCAGATGCTGGCGCTCGTCGCGACTTTGCAGAAATCATGAACATGGATGTTGCGCTGGCAGTGTCCTCCGCGACCTGGACAGAGGGACGCCATGAACAACTGCGCCGCCATAAAATATGGTGGTGGCTCAGCGCCACTACAGCGCTGGGATTGGTGCTCATGCTCGCTGCGGCATGGTGGATGGGGGCTGAAAGCGCCCAGCCTTTTGCTACAGTAACCGCCAGCGCCGGGGCGGATATGAATCTCAGCGGGCCGCTGCGCGGTGAAATGCTGGAACTGCATTCAGGCGTCATAGAATTACTCACAGTCAAGGGCACCCGCGTGGTCGTAGAAGCGCCAGCAAGATTTCGTTTTGAATCAGCGCAGTTGTTAAATGTTGAACTGGGGCGCGTACTCGCCGTAGTCACCCCCGCAGGCAAAGGATTCACCATCCAGACACCCGTGGGACGTTTTGTGGACCAGGGGACAGAGTTCGGCGTGGAGGTCACTCAAGACGGCTCCACTGAAATGCACGTCTATCAGGGCCAGGTTGTCGCTCAGGCAAAAGGGGGAAGCTCAGCTCAAAGTCTGCACAGCGGCCAGGCGATCCATGTGTCAGGAAAAAACGGCCAGCCCAGCAGTCTTGTTAAGGCAGAAACAGGAAAGTTTCTTCACGCCGCAGACAAATCGCGTGCGTCTTCAGCTCCCATGGAATCCCTCACAGACAGCGGAACAGACAGTGCTGCATCGGGATCATCAGACAACCAGGGAAATACCGCCGGTTCCAGAACCCTGTTTGGTAACTTGGGAAATCGCGGAGGCTTATCCGGTACTTTTTACGACTTCAAACAGGGGCGTGATGGCCTGCCCAAAGTCTATAACCCTGAAAGTTACTTCCCGTTGATCAAAGATTTCGCCGCAAGCGGCTTTGATGCAGGCTACCTGGAAAAATATTTCAAGGCTTCCCGCGAAATGAACCTGTCATTCCTGGCGGTTCCTGTGATGGAGGCCAGGGAAGGCCCCAAAGCATTTGGCGTTGCAGATCAGGTGGACCCCACCGGGTGGATGATACACTACAGCGGTACAGTCTCACCACCCCAATCAGGAGAGTGGCGTTTTGCCGGCTACTTTGATGATGCTCTTATGGTGTATGTAAATGGGGAACTGGTCTTCGCTGGATCTAGGGATGATGATTCATGGGGCTCAGGCTCTGAACTGCGTCAGCCGTTTAGTGATGTTCCTGTCTTAAACGGCAAATGTCTGGTGGGTAAATGGGTCAATCTTTCTGGCCCATCCAAAATTGATATCCTCGTGGGGGAACGCCCAGGCTCGCAGCTTGGCGGATTGCTTCTGGTGCAACACCGCCACACCCGCTATCGCACACGCGCGGATGGCACGCCGATTCTGCCGCTCTTTGTCGTTAATCAGCCAGATAAGGAAGACGTTGGCCGCATGCGCGCTTTTGCAGAGGTTAATGCCGCCTTTGATCTGGAATGGCAGGACGTGCCTGTATTCAAAATAGAGCCCACACCTCAACGCTGACGCCGCCTGTTATAGAATCACTTCATTGGTTTAAAATCACACGCTTCCTGTAACCATGAGTTTCATTCCTCACATCACGGACTTTACTCAGATCACTGATGGGCGCTTTGCAGTTAGCTCTCTTCTAAGGTGGTGCGTGGTTGTCACGGCGCTCGCAGCCATCCAGCCGATTGCAGCGGCTCCCGTTTACAAAAACAGCAGCAGTGATGTCACCCAGACCTCGGCGGATTGGGTGGATGCAGCAGATGCGCCGGTAACGCCCACCGCTGATGATGTCGGGCACTTTGGTTCAGAATCACAGTCCACTCTTTACCTCTCCACCAATGTGTCCTTGTCAGGGCTGGTGTTCGATGCCGTCACCACTCCCGCCACCATCACCATAGATGATGACCTGTTTGCAACCCAGCTCAGCTTGGGGGCAGATGGCATCACCATTGATCCATCAGGCAATAGCGTCATTCTAAGTCACGCCCTTGATCTCACAGCAAGCCAGACCTGGAATGTAGGAGCCGGACGATCCTTGACAGTTGACGGGGTTATCAGTGGCGCACCTGAATTTGATCTCATCCTTAATAGTGCATCAGGACCCTATGCCGCAGGCGTTCGTTATACAGGTTCCACTGCAAACACTTATGCGGGATTAACTCAGCTAACCCTTGGAGCCCTCATCCTTGATAAAGATGATGGGGTCACATCTCTCGCAGGTGATGTTGCGGCGACTGCCAATGGCGCAAATGTTATCCTGGCAAGTCATGAACAGATTGCGGATTCAGCCACTGTATCATTGGCCTTAGGCGCCAAGCTGATCCTTGATGGTTATAATGAAACCATCGGTGGCCTCATGGCCACAGGCCAGACATCCCTGGTTCAGTCAACTGAAAGCGCCAGCAATAGGGCGTCTAAACTAACCATCAATGTCGCAAGTGATGAAACCTACCACTTTAACGGGGGCATCCTTCGGGATCAGAGCAGCGGAACCAATAACGCTCTGTCACTGGAAAAAACCGGGGCTGGCACACAAATCCTGGAAGGACGTCTGGTTCACACAGGAACCACCACCATTTCAGAAGGGACATTGCTCATTCGGGCCACAGGCAATGCCTACCATAATGGCGAAAGAAGCATTCATAACTGGGTCAGCTCCATCATAAATAATGCCACCCTGAATTTACAACATACCAACACCGTCGCCTTTACAGAGTCATTGAATGTGGCTATCAGCGGGCAGGGGACACTGGTAAAATCTGGAGCGGGAAGAATAAACTTAAGCAGCACAGAATCCACCTACTCCGGTGTCACCGTGTTTGAAGAAGGGACGCTTGGCGTAGGCTCCCTGGCAGATTATGGGGTGGATAGCAGCCTGGGCAATCGCGCCGCTGATGCCATTGGGGATGTAGGCCTGTTGTTCAGAGGTGGGACATTGATTTACGATGGCGCTACCGCCCAGTCCACCAACCGCGCCATCCGGCTTGGCGTTGCCGGCGGAACGATCAATGCCTCAGGATCTGACCCGGCGGCAACGTTGAAGTTTACTGCTGAAACTTCGCCAGACTTGTTTGAAGGCACTGGCGCCAGAACGCTTACCCTCACGGGTTCCCACACAGGAATGAATGAGTTTAACATCCAGTTGACGGATGAACTCACTAATAAAACCAGCCTTCGTAAGTCAGGCGCTGGAACGTGGTACATCACCAACTCCAACAACACTTATACCGGAACAACCCTCTTTGAAGGAGGTGTTCTTAATGTAGCCTCGCTGGCTGACTACGGCGTTGCCAGCAGCCTCGGCGCAAGAATGGCCGGGCTGGGCCCCGCTGGCATAGACCGCATCGGTCTTCTTTTCCGGGGCGGTACTCTCCAGTACACGGGGGATGTCACTCAAAGCACCAATCGGGAAATCCGTATCAGCACATCCGGCGGGGCATACATTGACGCCTCAGGCAGCAACCCTGACGCCACCCTTCATTTTACAGCCGCCACCTCGGGTGACCTGTATGAAACAGGGGGCGCACGTCAGTTGACCCTGACCGGAAGTAACACCGGAAATAATACTTTTAATACCATGCTGACAGACCAGAGCTCCGCTACTGGTAAGACCACACTAAACAAAACAGGAGCCGGTTCCTGGGCCCTCGTTAATGCGCTTGCCAATCAAAGCACCTACAGTGGTGATACCAATATCATGGAGGGTATCTTGGCCACGCATGGATTCGGCATCGGCAATGCCAGCCTGGTTAGAATTGCCAACAACGCCACCGCTACACTTAAGTTGAACGGCAGTGAAATAATAGGCGCGCTTGAAGGAAGCGGTGTCGTGGACTTGCAAAGCTTTGCCTTAACAGTAGGGGGTGGAGACCGGTCGGGAAGTTATGACGGCATTATCATAGGTTCAGGAGATGCAAAAGCGGTTGATCTGATTAAGACAGGAACAGGCACGCAGTTTCTTACCAGTACAGACAGCACTTATGGCGGCTTCACCATGCTTGAAGGCGGCATCTTGAATGTTGCAAAAATCGGTAATCTTGGTGAAAACAGCAGCATCGGAAACAGGGCCTCGGAAAATGTGCAGAGTGATGTGGGCCTTGTTTTTCGCGGCGGCACCTTGCAGTACACAGGCGCAACGGCGCAGACGACGAATCGGGCCATGCGGGTCAGCACCACAGGCGGCGCTTTCCTTGATGCTTCAGGCGCCAACATTGATGCCACACTTCATTTCACACGTGCATCTTCTCCTGATTTTTGGGAGAACAGTGGCGACAGACAGGTGACTTTCACCGGAACAAATCAGGGTAACAACACTTTTGACATGGCCATCACGCAGATCGGTGGGATGACTTCTGTAAACAAGACAGGACTTGGAACTTGGCGGCTTGGCGGAACCAGTACTTACACCGGAACAACTAATATTCTGGAAGGCAGCCTTCTTATCAATGGCAGTATCGCAAACTCTTCAGTAACGGTGGCCAGCGGGGCAGTCTTGGGTGGCACAGGCAATGTTGGCGGGCCTGTGGTGGTTCACGGGATGTTGTCTCCAGGCGGGGATGCAAAGCTTGCTGGACATGGTTTCGGCGCGATGACCTATTCACAGACCGTATCTTTTGCTCAGGGTGGCAGCTATTTCGTTCAGTTAGGAACAGATTCAGGCGGCGGGCTGGGGCAGTCTGACAGAATTAATACCATTGGCGGAATTACCATTGAAGATGATGTGCAGTTACTCGGAAGCTTCACGGGCTTGGAGGAGGATCGCGAAAATAACACCAGATACTGGGTGGCGAATAATGATGATCTTGCCAATGTCTCAGGGGTTTTCAGTAACAGTGAAGCCTGGGATTGGACAGGGATGTTATATCAGTCATCAGAAGCATCATCCTATCTGGGTTACAAGGTAAATATAGATGGGATAGACTTCGCTTTGTTTTATGATGCAGATTTTTTAAGTGATAGCTTGTTTGGTGGTAATGATATTGTCCTGGTCGCTGTAGTTCCTGAACCTTCTAAAGCAATGTTGCTCATTCTGGGCATGGTTGCTTTGATATGGCGACGACGCCAGCTTAGATAACTCCATGAATAAGTCCGCATAAGTCGGATTAGTCATAAGTTATCCATAATTATTCATTTTAGGCTTGTCTGCCACATAGTAAATGTGGTTACATGGTATATACTAATTTATAAGCGCCTCCGCCTATGAAAAACTCTGGTTCACAGTGGATAAATAAGCGTTCTGGAATTCAAAACTGGCGAATTAATCGGCCCGCAGGCATTGCATTGATCACCGTTTTAGGAGTTCTTGCCCTGCTTATGGTTTTGGTGCTGGGCGTTTTATCCATCAGCCGAAATGAAACACGCGCCTCGGCATCTTACGCCAGCATCACAGATGTGCGCACGCTTGCTGAGTTGCCTTTAAACCTGGTGATGGGACAGATCCGCGGTGCAACATCAAACTTGGGGGAGACTAAGACGTGGACATCCCAACCGGGAATGATACGGGTCTACGGCGTGCAGGCAGGCTCTTATGGCCGCGCTGCCTTGATCAATGGCTACAAGTTATATTCATCAGATGAGATGCTGACGGGCGAAAGCTTCACGCCTGATGCTGAAGCTGTCGCTATGAGTGCATGGCATACTCAAAGAACCCTCTTCACCGATTTAAATGAACCCGTGGTGAAGACTTCAAGCACGGGCGGCTCTTCAGTTACCACCCCGTTTTTTCCTATCCTGGACGCTGAAATTTTTAGTCAGGGAAACATGGAGGGGGCAAAGCTCAACGGCGCATTGCCAGGGGTATCAACGACCAATCCACTGCCTATGCCAGTCCGCTGGATCTATGTCTGCCGGGATGGCCAGATGGTAACTCCACTCAGTGAAAATGATGGCGTGGCCCAGTTTGACGCCAGCATTGTAACAGCAGGAAACCCCATCACTGGCCGCATCGCCTTTTGGACAGATGATGAATCATGTAAGGTAAATATTAATACCGCCAGTGAAGGGGTGCCGTGGGATGTGCCGCGCGCCACATCCTGGCAGGATCAAAACTGGGCGCTGTATCTTCCAGGTCAAAATGAGTTCCACCGATTTCCCGGCCACCCGGCAATGACTTCCCTTAGCCCGATCCTGCAAAACTTTAACCCGGCCTACGCAAGGCAGGAACAACAGCCTGCCGCAGCTTACAACGCCGGGGGAACCGCCCCGGATGGCAGGGCTTCTTATACGGATATCAATTATCTAAGTCGCATCTATCAAATGCTTCCTCGCACTAATTGGGGGGAGACTGGACAGAGTTCCCGCGGCGGCACTGCCAGGGTGACGGTTAATACTGGCCTGCCCATCAAGAGCGAACGCCTTCTTGCCTCAGTGGATGAGTTTTTTTATGGATCTAATCTCGATTCCGATGGCAGGCGCTTGCAGAATGATCCTCTGTCCAGCATCAGCAGTGAAAATATTCGTCAGGCACGTGCCTTTCTTACCGCTCATAGCAGGGCTCCCGAAACCAATTTGTTCAATCGCCCAAGGGTGGCTTTGTGGCCCCTGTTTGCTTCAGACAGTTACAGAAATACCAAAGACAAGCTGATCGCTTTTGCTGCGACATCCGCTGGGCAGACGGCAGCCTACTTCCGCTCAAGACCGTGGGCTTCTGATGCCAGTCCAGGTTCATCTCAAAGTGCTGACGATGACTTTAATCTCGACCAAAACCGCAGTGTTTTTACCTATCTGCAATCGTTGACCGAAAAGCCCGTTCCAGGTTTCGGGACAGATAGCTTTGTGGAGAAATATACATCTCTGGGACGCAACCAGTTGCTCCTCCAGATGTTTGACCTTCAACGCTGGGGGGTAAATTCATGGTACGCAGAAGGCAGCTCAGGAAGCATAGACCTTTCTAAAAGTTATGCCTATGTGCCTCCGAGGGGGTATATGCGTGGCGGCGCTCGACATGAGGGCGGCTTGGGGGAGGCTTCTGCTGTTCCCACTCGGATCAGTGCCTTGCCCAATGGGGATCCCACGCCCGCTGAAGGACTCAAAGCTTTTGGGCGCTGGCCGACGGTTGTTGAAGTGGCCGTGGTTTTTATGGCTTCAAAGGTCAAAGGCAAAACCACGGATTTGCATGGCGAGTCAGGATACTTTGCGGATCAGCCCTACGATAATTTGCAAAAAATCAAAGATGCTGTCGTCAACCAGGAGGTAAACTTCCCTGGCAGCGGTGCAGGTGAGGATGACTGGGCGGATCATACGCTGGAAATGCGGCCTTTTCTGGTCATTCAACCCTTCACACCGGTGGTCGGCATGCCTCCCTACAGCGCCAATATTCGATACCGGATCGAAGGACTGGAGAACTGGCGTGTGAACGGGAATATACGGATGTTCCGGCCCAGTATAAGTACCATTGACAATACCGTCCGTACAGACCGTCTCGCCAGGGATACAGATGAAAATGCCCACATGACGGCTTACACAGGGTTGCAGGCCATTCCCATGCTGCGTGACCCGGGTTCTTCAAATGAAAGCACAGGTTATGCTTTTGCTGGATTACCCATCAATACATCAAGCTTCTCCAACGGCAGCTTCACTTTTCCAGGCGCGGCTTCCGGGGATGATGGCCACGAAATCACCATCAAGATATACTCTGGATACGGTCCGGCCCCCTCAGCGTCTGATCTGCCGCTGCAGACCATTAAGATGCGCTTTCCCACCGTCGGTGTACCCGTGCCAAAACTCTGGCTGGGAGCCTGGAAGGACGCGCCGCTGATGACACTGCGTCGCCGCATTGATCGCGGCGATTTTCAGAACGAAATCATGCGCCCAGGGGATGTGATCCGCTCGGTCGTGGTGGACTCATCGCCAGCTTCACCCAGCGGCGGCGACTACCGGTTGATTGCGGCCAGGCCATTGATCACGGCGGACTTCTTTAAGCCTCATCCAGATTATTTTGATTCCAGCACCTACGAATGCCAGAGCCTGAGGCTGGCCTCAAAAACGCACACAGGTCATTATGGCCACCGTAACCTGGTTCATCCGCCCTATCTCCAGTCCACCACGGATCATAGTCAGCATATCTGGCAGGCAGCGGGCTGGGAATGGAGCGGTAATTCGGCAGATGTAGGGTCCACGAAAACCTATGGACTGCTTCGTGATGTCTTGTACTGGCAGGATTGCCAGCCAGCCGGGCCGGTCAAGCTGGATGGTGCTTACAACCGCGATGACCGTCCTGGAGATTGGGACAACGGCGTGGGCCGTGTGGAAGACGGCCCCTACATTAACAAACCTGATGAAGGAGGCTACGATGGCGGCAGCGGTGCTTCAGGATCTGATGATCAAAAGTATTTTTCCCGCGGAGGATATACCGAAGACTTGGGCAAGGCTTTTTCACCCAATCGCCAGATTGCGTCGGCTGTAGCCTTCGGCTCATTGCCCAGCGGAGTGTATGGATCGGCTTCTGACAGCACGCCACGAGGATGGCAGACCTTGTTGTTCTGCCCAAATCCGGCTTCACGGACCACAAATGCCACAGGCACGCCCACCGCAAATGATCATTACGGCTTCGCGGCTCCTCGTGACCATCTGCTGCTTGATCAATTCTGGATGCCCATTGTCGAGCCCTATGCCATCAGCGAACCCTTTTCTACAGCAGGCAAGGTAAACATGAACTATCAGATGCTGCCCTTCACCAACATCGAACGTTCCACCGCAGTTCATGCCGCTCTTAGAAGTGTCAGAGTGCGCGCCATGCCTGCAAAACTGGCATGGGTGGGGAACAGCAATCGCACCAATTATCGTGACATCTCCACCGGAGTGGAGGAATGCTACAAATCTGCCGGACATTGGATGAAGTTTGAAACCTCATACGCCGTCAATGCCAGCGAAACATTGAAGGCTTTTGAACGACGCTTTGATGCAGAAAACGATGTATTCCGTTCATCATCAGAGATATGTGATATTTTTCTTGTTCCGAAAAAAATCGAGGGCCGAACCTATAGCCCCGCCGCAAGCGCCAACACCAACCCAACCTACGAAACCGTAAATAGGTGGTGGAATGGTGAATTAAATACACAACTGGATGGCATGGAACTCACAGGGGATAACACCCGTGAATCGCCCTACAACCAGCTTTATCCACGACTTACCACCCGTTCAAATGTCTTTCAGGTGCACTATCGTGTTCAAACCCTGACCAAAGCCAGGTCAACTTCAGTAAACACCTGGGATGATGGCAAAGATCAGATCGCTGCAGACTATCGCGGATCAGCAATAATTGAGCGGTACCTTGATCCCAACACCACCAGCCTGCCCAATTTTATCACGACACTGAGTCAGCCTGAAGCTGCCGTTGATGATCATTACCGCTTCAGAATTATTCAGAGGAAGCAGTTTGCACCTTGATCCCATGAAAGGTTTGTTATGACTTATACGCGTCACGCATCCGGCAAAAAAGCGTTCAGCCTGGTAGAAGTTACGCTGGCTGTTGCATTAACGGCGACGGTGGCCATGACTCTTCTTGGCTTGCTGCCGGTGGGAATTGAAGGGATGCGTGAATCTGCTGTAACAGCGGCTCATGCACGTATTTTGCAATCGGTGGCAGCCGATTGCCAGATGGTGGACTGGGCACAGTTGACCAGTGCTGAATACGAAAGCAAAACTTATGTCTTTGATTCACAGGGCGTGGAACTGGTGTCTTCACAGCTTGATGAAGCTGTGTTTCTGGCAAGGATTGAAGTGGAAGAGGCGCGAGCTTTGCCGGGGGCAAGTGAGCCGAATTCCAGGATGCGGTTGGTGCTTGTGCGGATCATTGAAGGGAACCTGCCGTCGCTGTTCGGCACGGCCAGAGAGAAACGGTATCCCACCCAGATTGCGCAGATGGATGACAGTCCCTAACTGTAAGTTATAAGCATGAAAATTCTGCATCATTCTTTTTATGATCCTGTGGTGAAAGTCATGAGGATCAGGTCGGCTGCGTTCACGTTGGTGGAACTGTTGGTCTCCATGTCTGTTACAGCCGTGCTGCTGACGGCGCTGGTGCAAATGCTGGCCATTACCCAGAAGACATGGCAACAAACCCAGGCGCAGTCCGAATCATTTCGTGCAGCGAGATCGGTCTTTGAGAGCATTTCAAGACAACTGGCACAAGCTACGTTGAACAACTACTGGGACTACAACGATCCTAACAATCCAACTTTTTATCAGCGACAGTCAGAACTTCACTATGTGTCTGGTCCATCTACAACTCTGTTTACTTCCACGGCGAATCCAGTTTGCGGGCATGCGGTTTTTTTCCAGGCTCCACTTGGCATGGATCATCTGTCTGCAACGGATCGTGGTGCAGCGCTTGAGGCCACACTCAATTCATGGGGTTATTATGTTCAATATGAATCTGAGATGGACGACCGGCCCTCGTTTTTGCGCGAGGACACGGTGACAAATCCTGAAAGGAAACGTCTGCGCCTGAAGGAGTTCAGGCAGCCTACAGAGAATTTTAGTTTGTTTCAGATGCCTGCGGGGGCGCCGGCAGGTTCGCGGCCACTTCTCCATTCTGCGGTGACTGAAAACTCCTTATATTACTGGTTTAGAAGTGTAGCCGATGAAAGGTCTGAAGCCTTGGCGGATAATATTCTGGCCCTCATCATTCAACCTATGCAGCCTGGCGAGGAGATGCCTGAGAATTCCTATTTGTATGATAGCCGAGCGCATCAACTTGCAGCAGGTGAGTTAAGTACGGAGGAGGCGGCGAGGCGGCACCAACTGCCACCAATGGTCCGGTTGACGTTAATCGCTGTGGATGAAAGCTCGTGGATGCAGTGGAACCCGGATGACATTCAGGTTAATGCGTTGATATCTGAGGTGAATGACAAGTTTAGCGTTCCCGCAAATTATGAAGAAGATCTGGAAGAGCTTACTTCTTATCTAATAACAGAAGCAAAGCTACAGTATCGTGTATTTTCTACCACGGTTCTTATTCGTGCCGCCAAATGGCACACGAGTCGTGAACTCTAAATGGATAAGTTCTAAATGCGTATTGTTATGAAAGCCTCCAATCAAAATAAGCGCGGCTTCACATTAGTGGAGCTTCTTTCGGTATTAACTGTGGTGGCATTACTTTTGGGGGTGTCTGCTTCCACCCTGACTTCCTCACTTCAGGCGCAACAGCTTAGTGCCAGTGCAAACAGGATAGCTGGTGAACTTTCTGCACTGGCGCTGCAATCTGTTCGTGAGAATCGGGAGATTCAGATACGACTTTTGAGACAAGAATCAGAGCTTGGCAATGACCACCGCTTGCGAGCTTTGCAAGCTTATTCCGTGGATCCGACGAGTGGAGACACTTCACCAATCGGAGAGGTCATACCCTTGGAATCGGGGATCGTTGTCCTGGAGGATGAATCACTGTCGTCGCTGACCAAGCACCAGAATTCCGTTGCCCCAGAGGGCTTTTTTACATTTCATCCCGCAGGTGGGACTGACCTGCCTATGGATAGCACGGACAAGTGGTGCATGACTTTAATTCTTGAGCGAGACGAATCTATCAGTGGATCGGGTTTGCCTGCCAATTTTCGAACCCTGGTCATCAATGCTCACACAGGAGCGATCAGGGTGTATTAGTTGTTGTCAGGGCTGCGATGTCCGTTGGACGACTTTATGTGTTGACCGTGAGGCTTTGTCGAACATGCTTTTTGAGGTCATCAGGCGGTGCATTAACCAAATTGAGAGGAATGTTCAGGACGAGGGTTTGTGTCGCATTGCCCAATGCGTCAATAATCGAGCGGTTGATTTCTGAAGGAGCTGCCAAGGCCCAACGATCAACCTGATAGTCCTGTAGCAAGGAGTTCACTGTCGTCACAATCTTGCGAATGCAGCGTTTGTTAATTTCTTCGAGTAAAGGAAGACGTTCCGCCGATGCATTTCCCTGACCGTCTGTGCTTGAATCAGGAAATCTGCCAGCTTTGTCGGTGACCTGATCACTTAGCTTTAGCAAACCTTCTGGAATATCAATAGTTTCCATCTTTTGAAAGTGATCATGAGGGGTTGGCTGATAGACTACGATTCTACCACGATCAGCAACGATGAATAGTGAAGGGAAAGCCGGTGTTTTCATAAAGCTGCAGGGGGTTGTCACTCAGGTCACTGCCCTCATATCAGCGAACGGGGCCCCGAATGCTTAAATCGTTCGCTGTTCAGTAGCCGTGCGGTTGTAAGCAAACGGTCTTACACGTTTTCCGAGCATTCAACGCATCAGCATCCGTATGCACTATCAGCTAGACGAAAAGAAATGTGTCAACACAAGATCACTTCTCTCATACGGCGGAAAGGCATTTATCTGAGCAAATGGTCTTTCTGGGATATTATATTGTTTATAGCTGTGGTGGTGACACCTTGTACCAGTTGGGGTGTCCAGTGATGACAAACCAGGTCAGGGGGTTCGCTGTGTGCATGGCCACATCCTCCTGAAGTTGTGCCCTGGCCCATTGAGCACGGGCCTCAGTGTCATCATCCAGGTTATGAGCGACCCGCCATTGGTCGTATTTGACTGCATCAAAGAAAATGTAATTGGAGGTTACATTTTTGGTCATGGCATAGTCCTGACATACATCCAGCAACTTCAGGTAGTCCTCCAGATCCTGAGGGGTGGCATTTTGCTCGGGCAGATGCTGGTGAGATTCATAGCGTAGAAACATCATTTTAGCGGGCGTTTCCTCGCATTGGGCTAAATAGTGGTCGAACGACTCCCTAAATTCCTCGTAGGCAGCAGAATAGTTCATAAGTTTAAGTAGGGTTGGCTTAAATCAGATTCGATACAGCTCAAAGAGGTGGATTGCTTATTCGGTTCCATCGATGAGGAAAATTTTTCTGGGAATTGCCGTGTGGGGGGGAGGCGTGTACGGGAACGTCTTGGAAGTGGAGACGTGTTCTTGCGCCGCCTCCGATGGCCCTCGCCGCTTGAGCCATGTCAACTTTTTCCTAATGGCGCTACGGCTCCGACTGCGCGCCTTCCCTCGCCAGCTAACTACCAGCGAGGAAGACAAAGACAGTACTCGACAAGTGAAATCAACCAAGTAACAACCTAGTGGATCGGACTCTCATATTAACTGGACTAATCAGCGGAGTTACGCCACTCTAAAACGCGATGCCCAGAATCACAATAGCTGTCACCTTCACAATCATCACGTGCGCTGCTATCTCTGGAGGTGATTTAACTCCACATGATGACAAGGGGGCGTCTTCAAATTGGGATGATGCTCTCCTTGTCACCAGGATCGAAGTCGCGACCAAAAAAACGTCTTATAAGCTTTATACTGAAAAGCTAATATTAGATCAGTGGGCAACATTTATGAAAAACATAGAGCGAGGGTCGGGAGTGGACGTTACACCCGCCCCTACATCTGAGGAAGTATTCATTTTTTCCTTCAGAGGATCACAAGTGCAGCGATATGTGGTCGCTGGTGGAGCCTTATTATCGTCGGAAGATGGCTCCGTGTGTGCAGTTGTTAATCCTAGTCTTCCCCTTAAAGAGGTATTACCTCAG
>Ga0182737_1002395_pt1 | contig 15407 bp, 7 predicted proteins | sample eDN5th30CBELigOP_FD_128878 | JGI IMG/M metagenome (GOLD analysis project Ga0182737, IMG submission 128878) | Enriched Organic Plus compost microbial communities from Emeryville, California, USA - eDNA 5th pass 30_C BE-Lig OP (version 2) (version 2) ...
CTACTTCCACCGTGATGCTGGCCGGGCTCACACTGGCGGTGTTGATGTTCTTTTATTACCGGCGGGAACTGCGCTTTCACAGCGCCACGCCGCGCTGGGTGCTGCCGCTGCTGCGCTCACTGGCCGTGCTGCTGCTGTTCATCTGCCTGGCAGGTCCGGTGTTACGGCATGAGGAAGTGTTTCGTAAACTGGGCCGTGTGTTGATCCTTGCAGACGCCAGCGCCAGCATGGCCTTTGGCGATAATGCCAGCGCGTCTGCCGCAAGCTCAAACCCCTCTCGTTTTGACCGCGTGCAGCAGTCACTGCTGCGCCCGCCCACCCCGCTCATACAGACTCTCGCCAAGGAGCATGATGTGGAACTGTTTCGCCTTTCAGGAAACAAGAGCGAGCGTATCTGGTGGCATCGCGATCAGGGCAGGGATGTGTCCGGTGATCTGCCTTCACAGATTGGCAAACCAGAAGCCACCACAAGCAACCTGGATGCTCCATTGCATGCCGCCCTGGGTGCTTCCATGGCAGACGTGGCCGTGATCCTGTTAACGGATGGCCAGCATAACGTGCCCGGCTCCCCTGAGCTGCTGGCAGAGCAGATGGGCGACAACGGTGCGCCCATCTTCACCATTGGATATGGTCAGGAAATACCGCCGCCAGACCTGGCGCTGAACCGTATTGAAGCACCGGAGGCAGTATTTCCCGATGGACGTGCAGAAGGTGTGCTGCATCTCAATGATCACCTGCCCGAAGGCCTGCCCGCGACCATCACCATCACTGCACAGAACAAGCAACTGTGGCGGCAGAACTTCACCACTCAGGGCAAGGGGCAGCGCCAGATTCCCTTCTCCTTTGCTGTGTCTGAACTGGACACTGCTGGCCAGGATAAGAATACCCTGCGGCTGCTGGATGTACGCCTGGAACTGTCAGGCGAAAATGCAGCGCAGGATCGCATTGCACAGAACAATGAAGCAACGCTTGCCTTTCATCTGCTCAGCCAGAAACGCAGGCTGCTGATCCTGGATGGCCGCCCGCGCTGGGAAACGCGCTATGTTCACACGCACTTCGAACGTGACGAACGCTGGCAGGTGGTCACCGCGTTTGATGATTTCAAAGATGGGGCCGCCAGTGCCATTCAACGCGCGTTCCCAAAGAATGAGCAGGAGATGCAAGCCTATGATCTCATCATTCTCGGTGATCTTAGGCCAGATGTACTGCAACCTGAGCAGCACGAGATGCTTCGCCGTTTTGTGGAAAAACGTGGCGGCGGCCTGATCCTGCTGGATGGGCAGCGTGGCAACTTGCAGGCCTGGCGGGACACCGCCAACAGCACGCTCATACCCGTCTCGTGGAAAGGTGGCAGGGAAACCGCCGCACCCTATACCCATGACCTTACCAGCCAGGGCATGACCATGTCTGCGCTGAGCCTGAGTGACAGCCCCTCCACCAATCAAATGCTGTGGGAACAACTGCCCAAAGCCAACTGGGCGGCCAGCGCAGACCCGCTGCCAGACGCCGCCGTGCTGGGGGAACTGCTCACCGCCAGCAACACCTCCATCCCTGGCATGGTGTGGCGGCGATTCGGCGCAGGCAGTGTTTTGTGGCTGGCCACGGATGAATTCTGGCGCTGGCGTTATGAAGTCGCAGACCTGCATCATCAGCGCTTCTGGATGCAGCTAGCCTCATGGATCGCCGCCCCGCCGTTTATCATGGAGGATGACAAGCTCAGCCTGGGCATGGGCCAGTTGCGTTATCGTGAAGGGGACAAGGCAGAACTGCGGGTAAGACTCCGCGATGCCGACGGCAAGATGGTGGAGCAGGCAAACATGCGCGCTCACCTGATGCGTAATGGCCGACAAATCGCCACGCTACAGCTTGATCCAGACCCCAGCCATGGCGGGGTGTTTCGGGGCCTGAGCAGCAATCTTCAAGGTGGGGACTACAGCGTCTCCATCACCCAGGATAATAAACCCATCAGCGATCTGAACCTGCAATTTCGTGTAGAAGATGAAGCCAATCAGGAATGGGCCAACCTGACCCTGAACCGTCCGCTGCTGGAGTCCATGGCACGCAACAGCGGCGGACGCTTTTTGCGTGAAGGCGACATCAACCAGGTGCCTGATCTGCTGCGCCAGTTGGATCGCAAGGAGACGCGCATTCGCGAAACCCTGCTATGGTCGAGCTGGTGGTGGTTCAGCGCCATCATTGCCCTGCTGACGCTGGAGTGGCTGCTGCGCAAACACTGGAGGCTGGTGTGAGGTATGACGATCTATTTTCAACGACCCGCATCTTGCCCATGAAAGCTGGCCAGAACTCACGTATTCATTTTATACTCCCATCCTAACACCAAGCCCAAGCCGCACCACGCGCTGATTCATGTCCCTTCGCCCTGCCACTTTACAAGCCATGGCGGCGTTTCAGAAACGCCGCACGCGCCTGCTGTTGATGCGCGGAGGGCTGTTTGCCGCAGCGGTTTTGCTGGCTTTGTTTCTGGTCATTGCCCTGCTGGACCGGGTGACTTTCATGCCGGATGCGCTGCGCAAGACGCTCAGCTATGGCGCTTGGCTGGCCGCCATCATCGCCACGCTTGTCCAAACCGGCCGCTTGTTGTTACAGCATCGGGACACCGCAGCAACCGCTCGGCTCATGGAAAAAGCCGACCCCGCTTTGCGTGAGCGATTGCTGGCAGCCATTGAACTGTCCAACGATCATCAAGGCAACGACTCGGCAGAGTTTCGCGGGCATTTGCAGGATCAGGTGGCGACACAACTGGCGGGGTTTAATGCTGAAACCATTTTGCCGACACGCCTGTTAACACGCAGCATGCAGATCGTTGCAGGCGTGGTGGTCTTGATCATTTTGCTAAGCTTTTTCTCCGGCCTTCACCTGCCAGGATTCATTGCCCGAGCGGCCCTGCCTTTTGCCAATATTGGCCGCCCTTCCAGCGTAAAGATTCGCGTGCTGTCGCCGGAAAAAGCCCGGACGCTGGCGCCGTTTTCATCCCAAACTCATCTGGCCATCCAGATTGAAGGCCCAACTCCACAGCGAGTGATTGTGGAGCAGCAAAGTGAGGACAGCGCCCCCACGCGACAAGAGATGACCCGCGTTGGCGGCGACCGTTTTGAAAGCACCCTGTACGTGGAACAGCAGAGCGTGCGTTACCGCATCCTTGCCGCTGATGCGATCACCTCATGGCTGACGCTGGATGCCAGGCCTCGGCCCCGCGCCATAGAATTTATTAAAGTCATCACGCCCCCGGCTTACAGCAAGCTGCCAGCGCAAACACTCACAGAAGACCATGGCGATCTAAGCGCGCTGGAAGGTTCCACCTTGCAGGTTCGCTTTAAGGGCAATCAGGAGCTGGAAAGCGCCGATGCTCAGCTACTACCTGGAAAAACACCGCTGGCCATAAGTGCAGAAAAAGAGACGCAGACCCATAAGCTGGAACTGACCCTGGATGGCAAGGCAGATTCATGGAAGCTGAACCTGACCGCAAAGGAAACCAGATTCACCAATGATGAAACAAGCCCGTGGCGCATTGACGTCATCAAGGACCTGCCGCCGGGGGTGACGCTTGTGGCTCCGCTGACGGATGAACAGATTCGTGCGGATCAGGTCATCCAGGCCAGTGGCACGGCTAATGATGACATTGGCCTGGCTAAAGTGGAACTGAGTTTTGCCGTGAACGGCACAGACTGGAAACAGCAGGAAATTCCCGGTGCGAGCGGCCTGGAGGCTGCGGTGCAGACCTCGCTTGATCTAAACAAGATCACCTTAAATGCAGGCGATGCCCTGCTGTTAAAACTGGCCGCCACTGATGTAAAAGGCCAGCGCAGTGAGAGCAACGCCGTGCGCCTGCTGGTTGTGAATGATCAGCTCGACACCGAACAACGCGCCTGGTCTGCCACGCAAAAAGAACTGGCCACCCAGGCACATGCGCTGGTCACAGAAATGCGCAATGGCCGCAAGCAGGCGGAACAGGTCAAGGATAAAGCAAAGAAAGACAAGGATGACGCTGAAAACAGCGCTGCGCTGGCCAATCTGCAGCAGCAACTGGAGTCCGTACAAGAGCAGAGCGATCAACTGTGGCAGCAGATCAAACAGGCCGCCATGCAGGCGCCCACCGCGCTGAAACAGCAGGAAATGAACCTGGTGGGACAGCACCTTGCCCGCCTGCGTGATGAGCACCTGCCTGAACTCAAACAGCAGCTCGCGAAAGTGGATGAAACCAAAGAACTGCGCCGTACCGCAAGTGAAGCCACCGCCAGCGCAGAGACCTTAGCTGACTCTTTAAGAACTTTTGCAACGGCAGACCTGGCACAGTCAGCGCATGAGGCTTTCCAGCAACTGGCCCCACAACAGCAACAACTGGCGGACCGCGCGATTGATGACAACCGCAATAAGGAGCAGCGCCCACGCTGGCAGGAAAAACAAAAAGCCGCGCTTGCTGCCGCCAAAGCTGCCCGCGCTGATCTTGAGGCTCTGCATGAAATCGCGCCGGACAATCGTAAACGCGACATTCAGAATCAGCTTAACAACCTCGATCAAAAAATACCCGGCACAGAGGGCGCACTGGACACCCCTGAGCAGCATCAGGCACCGGAGTTTCTCTACGGTCAGGCGCATGAACTTCGCAACGCCAGCAATCAGGCCCGCGACCTGTCACGCTGGATGTCTGAAGAGGCGCAGAACAAGGCAGCAGAAATGCGTGACCGCCTGCAACAGCGTGACAATGCCGCCTTTGCCGCACTGGCAGAAGCACGCGACCACCTGGCACGCGCCGCCAATGGCAAAAAACCAGAGGAACAACAGAAAAGCGCGAACAAATCCGCAGAAAAACTAAAGGCCGCCGCTAAGCAGCTCACCTCCCAAAGTGAACTGCGTGAGCAGAACGCGGCTACCAATACGCTGGCCGCACTGGATCAGAACCGCCTCGGCAGAGCCCTGGAAGAACTTGCAGGACAAATTCCAGATCAACCGACCGAGGAAAACTCCAAGGCATTACGCGAACAAATCAGCGGGCTGATGGAAAACGCGCGCACGCTGGAGGCAGATGCCATGGCGCAGGATGCCCAGCAGGCGCTGGAGGAAGGGCAGTCATTGATCGCTAACAAAGCTGCTCCGCAGAAGCAGTTTCAAGCCGCCATGGCTGCGCAAAGCCAGTTACGCCCCATGGATAAGGCTCTGCAACGCGCCAAAGCAGACCAACCCGCCATCCAGGCCGCACAGAAGGCCCGTGAACAGGCGGACCGCCAGAGCAATGAAGCACGCAACCAGACGAACAACGCCATCAATCAAAAACAAAACCAGCAGCCCTTTGAGCAGCCGCAGGATCAACATAATCCGACGCTGGATGCCAACAAGCAGGCCATGGAACAACTGGCCGCAGCACGCGAGGCTTTCTCCCCCGCTGTAAACACCGCACGCGAAAAGCTTGAGGCCATGACTCCGAAGTTAAGCGAGATGGCACAACAGGCGGCGCAGGACCTGCGCAAGACCCAGCAAACCACCGAGCAGATGGCGCAGCAGGCGCCGAATCAACCCGCGGAACAAACCGCCGCCGCCACCCAGCAGGACCTTTTGCCACAGGCCGCAAAGAACGCACAGAAGCTTGAGTCCTTACAGGCAGCTCTGCGGCAGGAAACCGCGCATGCCAATATGGCGGATGAAGCCCAACGCCAGATGGCCAGAAGCGCCGATGTAGGACTGGCGCAGATGCAGCAACAGACGCCACAGATCGCTGCCAATCTGCAACAGGCCAAGGAAGAAAAGGACAGCGCCGCACAGCAGCAGGCACTGCAAAACGCCGCACAATCCCAGCAGCAGACGGCGGATGCACTGGAACAGATGTCACGTAACCTGGCCAGAATGGAGCAGGGCCAAACCCTGCCGCAGGATGCCCTGGCCGCCCAACGCGCGGTCGAAGAAGCGCTCGGCATCAAAGAATCACTGGATGAAAGTTACAACGACCTGCAGAACATTCAGCAACTCATGGAACAGGCAAAAAATCAGCCGCAGGAAACGCTGACCGCACTGGAGCAGGAACTAAAGAAGAATCCGGCAATGCAAAAGGCGCTGGGCAATCTTTCCAGCAAAGAGGCCAGCGATGCAAAAACTGCCATGAACGAAGTTAAGGCGCAGCCGCAGATGTTGCAGGACGCTGCGCCGACAGAAGCCAGTGACCTCGCCCGTGTGGCACGTCATCAGCAACGGCTTGATCAGAAAGAGGCCGCCAGCAAGATTGCTGAAGCCGGCAAACAACTGGAACAACTCGGCCAGTCAGAGAGCAGCGAAAGCAATGCCCAGGCAGCCGCAACCGCGGCGGAACAGGCCAGTGAAGCCGCCAACGCCGCAGCCAAAACTTTGCCCGCCCCAGAGAATCCCTCTTTGTTCCAGTCCGTCAAAGGAGCCATGCTGGCACAGGCTTTGGATCAACTGGATCAGGCGATGAATGCGCAGAGCAATACGGATGGCCAGCAGCAGGGTGACGCTTCCCAGTCCCAACAGCAACAGCAGCAGCAGCAATCCGCCCAGCAGAGCCTTGCCAATGCTTCTCAGGCACAGTCCCAAAGCATGGCCCAGGCACGGGCGCAGGGCCAGGTCCCCGGCCAGCAACCGCAGTCAGGTTCTGCCGCACAACAGATGGCACAGGCGAATCAAGGTCAACAGCAACCTGCCAGTGCCAACAGCGCCCAGCCATCACAAGATGCCAAAGGCAACTGGTCGCAGACTCCGACGAACCTTGTCGTGCCAGTCACCACCCTCGTCCCTGGCGGCGATTGGGGCAAACTGCCCGCCCGCATGGCCAAGGATTTGAATGACGCCGCAAGACAGGAACCGTCACCAGAATACCGCGACGCGATTGAAAGCTACTACAAGGCCATCGCCGAAAAGGCACGGAAGTAGTCAATGGTGCAAACCACACGTGAACATCTCCGGTTATTCATGTGTGATAGGCAAAAAAGCGCAGGCCTCACTCATGACTCCGCAATGCGGACGCTACCATCCAATGATTTGGTGAAAGCATGCAGGCGTTTGCGGTTGGCATCCACATGCTGCACGGTGATCTGCTCAGGCGTAATTTGCAAATGTGTGAAACCGTATATGGCTTTTGCGTAGGGGCCATGTTTCATCTCTTCAATTTCACGAATGCGTGCGCCGCCACCGCCACTTAATACAAAGGAGGTCGGCAGTTTCTCAAACTCCATGTGTTGCAGGTCATGGTCATGACCACAGAAATAGAAGTTCACCTGGTGCTTCTTGAACAATGGCCCCCACTCATCTATGAGGTCATCCGTATCCCCATGCTTGCCATTGGAATAGAGCGGATGATGCCCCATGACAAACAGCCAGGGCGTGCTGCGTGGACGCGCCAGCTCCTCTTTCAGCCAGTCGTTCTGCTTCTTCACACGCTTCTCTCCCATATCCTTCCAGTTGGTATCCACAGCCACCACACGCACCAGAGGCTTGCTATTAACAGCCAGATCAAACGCATACCAGCGATCCGGCATGGTCCAGCGGGTGCCAGGGTTCTCCTCTGCATAAGAAAGCTGCGCCTCCCGTGATCGGGGGGAATCATCGCGGTAATCATGATTTCCCAGCACAGCATAACAGGGACAGTTAAAATGTGTACGCGGGTACATCTCACTGAACTGCTCCTTCCACCTTGAGCTTTTCACACCGCCTTTCAGGGAGCCATAAAAGTTGTCACCCAGCAGCAACATCGCTTCTGGCTTGATGCTCTCTTTCTCCAGAAATTTTATCATGCCCTTGGCCACAGCCTTTTGGGCCTTGGGTTCCTTGGCTCCCCAGTCACCAATCATCATCAGGTGCATGGACTCCTGCAATAGTGGCAGCACTTGAGCCTCGGTCGTTAGTGTCCGTCCCATCATCGCCGCCGCGCTGAAAGCAAAAGTCTGCTTCAGCATCCGACGACGTGTTAACTTGATCTGATCCATCATGTGCTAACGTGTAACCGCATGCCTCTATTTCAGATAGCGCCTAATTCGTCACATAAGCGACTGCTCATCGCCCTCTGCTTGTGCTGTGTATTGTCCTATGTGGAGACACAGGCGGCTGAACAGGAGGTGCGCCATGCCTTTAAGCATCCCTGCATGGGCACGCAATTCACTTTCTATGTCTATGCAGACACCAGTGACGAAACTGAGTCCGCCATGGATAAAGCGGTGCAGGCTGCGATTGACCGCATCGAAGCCATCAACGCAGCAGCGTCCGACTACCTGCCTGAAAGCGAACTGAGCCGCTTTAACCGCGCGCCCGCGCATGTGCCGTTTGCCGTTGGCAAAGATTTGTTCCGGCTTGTGCAAACATCGCTGCATTTTGCAAAAATCACCCACGGCGCCTTCGACATCACCGCCATGTACGCCATTCAAAACTGGCGGCGCTCACGACGCCAGAAAACGCTTCCAAAACCAGAACAGACAACTCGCGCCATTGCCATGACCGACTGGCGTTTGATTGAACTCGATGCTGCCAGACAGACTTTAACCAAAAAGAAGCAAGGCGTGCAGATTGACCTGGGAGGTATTGGCAAAGGATATGCTGCCGATCAGGCGCTGGCGGTTCTGCGTGATACGGGCTTCCCCAGATCCCTCGTCGCTGCCAGCGGTGACCTGGCCATTGGCGATGCCCCATTGGGCAGCCAAGGATGGCCGGTAAGCCTTAAAACCTTTGACCTGGCGAATCCACGGCAGCCCCATGAGCCCTTTCACCATTTGAACAACTGCGGTTGTTCAACCTCAGGCGACCTGCATCAATTCGTGGAACTGGCAGGCAAACGCTGGTCGCACATCATTGATCCGAAGACCGGACTGGGGCTCACCCAAAGAATTGCGTGCACCGTTATTGCCCCTAATGCCACCACCAGTGATGCGCTGGACACCGCCGGCTGTGTGCTGGGAAAAGAACGCAGCTTTAAACTGTTTAAGGCGATAAAAGACGTGTCCTTCCAGATCTCCATTCTCAGCAAAGATGATGGCGAAGTGCAGACATTTGCCCATGGCCGACACTTTGAATAACCACGCCATGCTCTAATAACGCACGGATACGCCGCCGCCGCCGCAGTACTTGCCGCCCAGACGCGGCTGAATGTGCGGATCAGGAAGAATCCAGACAGACACCCGTGTACGACGACGCAGGCGGGAGCGTACAGAGCGCACTGCCAGCCACAGAACGCACAGTGCCAGCGCCGCCGCCCCGGCTTTCCACAGCCAGGGTTGAATCATCCTCCAGACCTGCTCCATCACGGTATCGGCAGCTCTGTCCACATGCGTAGGCGTGTTCGCCACCAGTTCCGCCGTTTCCGGGGTCAGTTCATTGGATGATGGCAGGGCATAGGATCGTTCCAGCCAGGTCAGCTTGATATTAAGCTGATGGATAAACTCCTCCAACTGCTCCGTGGGCTGATTGGTTTTCAGCGCCTCTTTAATGCAGCCTTGAGCCAGCCCGGCCAGATCCTGCGCAGGGGCAGCCTGGGTTATCGCACGGCTCATGAACATACGCACACGCCAGGGTTCGCCCAAGGGGTACACGATCAGACATGAAAGTCCGGCAGCGCCATCATGCTCATGCTCCTGACTGGCTATGCCAAGATGATCCAGATCCGCATGCTCTGGCAGTCTCTGCTGCCCGCTCAGCAGAATAAGCCTGAGCGAAACACGGGCTGTCAGCCCATGATTCAACAGCATCCTGCGAATCCGCTCCTGATCCTTCTCGGGTAGAACTGCCCCGGGATCCAGCAGCGGCGTGAAGGCCGTGGGCGCGCCATGTGCATCAAAAAAACCCCTGCCGACTTCCTCCAGTCGATCCACGACCTCAGCCACCGGCGGCGCTACCGGAATGTTTCCAGGAATATTGCCAAACCCTGCTCCAGAACCCTCCGCAGGCCGCTGGGGAAGCAGACCACCGCCAAGCGGCGAGAGATGCACTTCCTGCTGCTCCCAGTCAGGCAAAGCCAGAACATCCTCACCCTCCTGGGCGTGTAGCGCCACGGAGGCAACAAAAACCGCCAAATACAGAACTGTACACAAATGCTGCATGCCGGTACTACCACCTATTCGTCTGTTCATTCAGATCGCGCTGCAATTCTTCCATCACATGGGTTCTTTTCAGCGGGTCAAATCCCGCCTGACGCATGAATTCACCGGCAGATTCAGGCGGGGATATCTCCTGGGTCGGCTCCACCCTGCGTGCACTGCCACGAAGGCGTGCCGCAAGTTTTTGCAGAGCATCTTCCACACCTTCAATGTACTCCGCGTGCCATAGCGGGGTCCTCATGCCACGCAACACGGATTGCAGGAAGGAATCAGGTAGCAGACGCTCTAGAGCGTAACCGACATTCAGGGCCACGGCCTTTGCCACTGGGTCCACCAGCAAAATCATGGCGAACTCATTCTGCCGTTCCGCATCTTCACTATCAAAAGCCGCATGATTCAGCAGCCAGAACGTCAGCTCATTAGGCGAAAGCGTTTGCGGCAGCACCGCAAAATAGACCGCAATAAACACCTGTGGAAAATGCGCTTGAAACTGCTCGATCTGCTGCAACAGCCGCTGGGAGTCCGCCAGTCGCAGGCAGTGCGCCCTGTCGCTCAACTTTTCCATTTTCACCACCCCATCTCCAAGGACATCTAGCAGCCAGGCCATTTCAAAACCGCAGGCATCACATCGTTGGCACGCAGCGGCGAGATGATGATTGCAGTGGGGGCAGTTCATAACTTGCATTAAATATTATATTTTCCAGAAGGTCAATAGTTGTTAATTCTCCAGCCTATTTTGTTAAGAAAAATTTAGAAATCACTCTTCCCACATCAGGGATTTATCGCTAAGCTTGTCCTGTAATTATCGAAGAAGTTCTGTTTCTCCACGGGTTATCCCTATTGGGGTATTTTCCCTATGATTATCAGTCTTTTACAATCAGAACGTCATACGATTACGACTATTGCATTGACACCCCGGGCAATTCTTGAATAATTGAAAAATATTGGATCAGCCGCTTCGGCAAGCGCCACAACATCTCTAAGCAAATCATGAAATCTGGCTCCATCATCACAGCCCTGGCCACCCTTGGTGTACTGGGCGCTTTCAGCATTGATACAGCTCAGGCTGCCTGGGTAAGACTGCCCAATAACGAAGTTCGTTTGATCAACCTGGCATCCAGCCAGCTCCCTCAGACAGCTCTGGAATCCAGCAGCGGCATCAATAATGCTGCCAACCTGATGCATGAAGACCCAACTCAGGTCGCCACGCTCTCCGCTGGTTCATCCTCCGCTGTCATTCGCCTGAGCAGCCAGCAGTATGTGGATTTTGTCGCCATCAACAACGGCGGTGTTGCGGGCGCTGCGACCATCAGCGGCAGCCCAGACAAAAAAGAATGGATCACCCTGGGTCAGGTGGAACTGGATTCTACCAGCGCAAACTCCACCGTCCGTTTTGCCCCCTTGCAGGTTCGCTACATTCGTATTCAGTTTGAGGCGACCAAAGCAGGTGCCATTAACAATGTTGTGGTAGCAGGCGCTGCTGAATCCGCCCCAGCAGATTCAGGTGCTGAACAAGCCTCCAAATCCGTAAATGCCGCTTCCGCCATCGGTGGAGCGCGTGCCATTTATGCAAGCCCTTCGCCTGCCAATCTCGGCCAGAAAGCCTATGATCTGAACATTGTGGAATTTCCTGCCACCCAGCAAGGCGCCTACAATCTTGTGTATGACCTGGGCACCTCTGCCAATGTGAAGGATGTGGCCCTTTCCTACACACGTCAGCCAGTGAACATCAAAGTGTACGCGCTGGATGAACTGGCTGAGAAGAAAGACTGGCGCGGCAAGCTGACGCTGGAACCCGCAGTGCTTGAATCCGCCCCGGTGACAGCCACCGCCTCTGACACCAAAGGCCTGGGCCGCGTGAAAGTGAACATCCCTGGTGATGTCAGCGCACGTTACCTCGCCATCAGAATTCAACCTGTAAGTGGGGCAGCTTCCGCACTCGACAACGCCATCAACAATGTGGCGGCTTCGTTCGGTTTTGCCGGTTCCAAAATGGTCGCCGCCAATAATGGTGGATTCACCATCAGCAACGTCTTTGTCGGTTCCAACATGTCCAGCCAGCAGTATAACTTCGCTGCAAACAACGCCTTGGGTTTTGGCGGTGGCGAAGGTGATACGCAGGATGCAAATCCTCCTGCCCCTGATTCACTTGATCAGGCAGATACTCCAGTTTATTTCCCACCCTTGCTGCTGGGCAGCTATGATTACCGCATCACCGGCGGCCTCGGCACCGGCTCTGGCAACAACAACAACAATAATAACACCCCGCAGCCCAGCACAATTGTTCGCAACAACCCTGTGATCATTCGTGTTCCGACCGCACCTGAAGTGTCTCCAGTGACTCCCTAATCGCTGGGTTGACCGGCCTGCATTTTCAGCCGTCCTGTTTCGAGCAGGACGGCTTTTTTATTGTCTTTAGTCAGACGTTTGCAAAAACAAGATATTTCCCCGCCTTGACACTTCACCTTCACTTGTGTTGACTGGTCATTCGCCCAGTATTGCCCTAGTGATGGCTTTATCCTCTATCTCATGAGTTTGCCTTGTTCAGATAACAATCCCCCTTATTCCCAGAAGACGACAGGTGTAGGAAAATCACCTTCCTTGTTTTTGCTCTTGAGTCATGGCGCACTGGTGCTGGCTCTTTCTCTTTCATCAGCGTTGCGAATACACGCACAGGAGACAGCAACGCCATCTGCGCCGCCTTTATCGGCGAAAGAAAACTCTCAAAAAATGCCGCTTAAACCCGTCGCTGGCACTCCCCTGCTGTTTGCCTCGTATCCCGTGCGGGTTTCAGACTTTGAGGAGTTCGTGAAAGCCTCAGGTTATGATTGGAAACACAAGCCTCACTTTCCACAGACCGGCGATCACCCTGTGGTAAACATCACCTTGAAAGATGCCTCCATCTTCTGCGAATGGCTGACCAAAAAAGAGCAGGCGTCCAACGCCATCACTGACCTTCAGCTCTATCGTCTACCCACCAACAAGGAGTGGGATGTCGCAGTGGGCCTGGCCAAACAAACTGAAACACTCAGCTCTGCAGAGGAGGCGGAACAAACCCAGCTTTTTCCCTGGGGCAAGCAATGGCCGCCGCCGCCACGTGCCGGCAACTTCAACTCCTATGAAATTGACGGCACCGATGATGGTTATGCCTTTACCTCCCCCGTAGGCGTATTTGAACCCTCCCCCAATGGTTTGCACGACCTTGCGGGTAATGTATGGGAGTGGGCCTGGGACAAGGAGGAACGCGTCAGCGCCCCCGGTGTGCTGCGCGGCGGCTCATGGATGTATTTTCGCAAGGAGTGCCTGACCTCCAGTTATAAATATGTCGTTTCGGCTGACCTCCGTTCTCCCAGCATCGGATTCCGGTATGTGCTGGAAGATAAGCACCAGACAGCAGTGTTCCTGGCAAACCTCCAGCGTGAAACAGCCAAAGAGGCCCAGGAACAACGTAACATGCTTGCACAAAATCCCGATGTAAGTGCAGAGGAAATCGCCAAGATGCGCCAGCAACTGGCGGATCGGCGCTCACAGTCCCCCGAAGCAACTCCAAATGAACTTCCCGATCCCGCAAGTCTTATGCCTGCGGCTGCCGGTCAAAAGTTCACCAGCACAATTGGTATGACCTTTGTTCCACTGGAAGGTTCTCCACTGCATTTCGGGCAATATGAAGTGCGTGTGCAGGATTATGAACTGGCCATGAAAACTCTGGGCCAGACATGGACACGCAAGCCTACCTTCCCCATCCTTCCCAGTCACCCCGTCATCAACATCACCTGGCAGGAGGCAAACGCCTTTGCTGAATGGCTCACCAAACGTGACCGTGAAGCTGGTCTGATCAGTGAAAAGGCGGTCTACAGGCTGCCGACCGATATTGAATGGAGCAGCGCGGCTGGCTTGAAAGAAGAAAAAGGTGCCAATCCTGCCGAGAAGAACGGCGCCAATGAAGAGGATTTCCCCTGGGGTCGCAATCAATGGCCGCCGCCCCCATTCAGCGCCAACCTGGACACGGCGCGTATGTCAGGTTATACGGACAATTTCTCCTACACTGCCCCGGCGGGGTCGTTCTCCCCTAACAGCGCCGATATTTATGATCTGGCAGGCAACGTGGCAGAATGGTGCGCCGATGCTTGGCCCGGTGGCAGCGGTGAGCGCGTTGTTCGTGGAAGTTCCTGGATCACCTCCGAGAAGCTGGACTGCTTGACCTCCAAACGTCAGCAGGTTCGTGAGAGTGAGTCGCTACCCCAAATCGGATTTCGCCTGGTGCTGGATCAAGGGCAGCCTTGATCCATGAATTCGTTAAAACAGAAACAGAAACTGTCTGCGCCTACACCATGAAAGACGAAACGAACGATCCGGCTCCACCTACAGAGTCCCCATCGGTCGCCCCGCGCACCAAAAGACGCTTCCCCTGGTTGACGGTATTCATTTTTATCGGCGGAGGCATGGGCATACTCGCCTTCGCTGCGGCCCTTTCATGGTCCCGCATTACCGGATACTGGAATTCCTATCAGGCGGCAGGTTATCTCAGCAAGGCGGAAAAAGCTGTGGCAGCGGAAGAATGGCAGGAAGCTTCCTCAAATTACGGCAGGGCTTACCTGGAGGCTCCCAATGACCCCAAGGTCATCAGGGCCATTGCTAAATTTATGCAAAAGACCGGAGGCGACCCGGAACGGACGCTCGCTTTCTGGAGGCAGTTGATGGACACAGGCGCCGACACAGATCTGGACAAGGTGTCCCTGGTACGAACCTATCTTCAACTGGGTAAACCCTCCGAAGCCCGCCAGGTCTTCAACACCATTCAGGGGCCGACAAGAAAGCAGCAGGAAGGCCTTGAGATCGAAGCCGCACTGCTGGCAGCAGAAGGGCACACCGCTGACGCAACCTCCAAACTGCGTGAGGCCATGCTACTGAAACCCGGCGATCCTGAATCGAAGTTGAAACTTGCAGAAATGGATTTGCGCAGCCCCCTCACCGAGGTGCAAAACGCCGCAGTCACCACCCTGTGGTCGCTCGCCCGTACCAATCAGGAAACCAGCTTTCAGGCGATCAATCTTCTTATCAACCAGGCCAGATTAAACCGCAGCGATTTTGATGAGCTGTTAAACCTGGTGAAAACCAACCCCAAACTGGAAAAACGCCATCACTATGCCGTTCTCAGTAAACTGCTGGAGCGTTACCCTGATGAAAAAGAAACCCTGCTTGCCGCAGAGGAAAGCACTCTGGATCTTAAAATTCCAGATCAGCTCACACCTTATCTGCTCATGCTGCAGTCCATCAGCGAACATGACCGCGTGCTGAAACTTCTACCCGCGGACAATGTGACCAAACTCCGCGAATATTTTTCCCTCTACGCAGAATCCA
>Ga0182737_1002396_pt1 | contig 15407 bp, 14 predicted proteins | sample eDN5th30CBELigOP_FD_128878 | JGI IMG/M metagenome (GOLD analysis project Ga0182737, IMG submission 128878) | Enriched Organic Plus compost microbial communities from Emeryville, California, USA - eDNA 5th pass 30_C BE-Lig OP (version 2) (version 2) ...
CCGATGTTGTGCCGCCGGGCCATTGGATTCTCGCCGCTTTGGAACTGGCAGGTTGCCTGGGTATCGAAGTACGTATCGAACGCGCCGCCGCGAATGGCTTTCATCGGCGTAGGTAGCGAAATCTTGTTGCGAGGGCCGCGCGGCTCCAGGCCGAAATCGTCGGCCACCCATTCCCACACATTGCCGACAAGCTGCTGAACGCCGCCAATCGACCGCTCTGCGTAATGGTTCACGGCCACAATGCCGTCGGGCTCTGAGCCCCAAATATTGATCCGGGTACGGTCCACGGCGTCGCCCCAGGGAAAACGGCGATCGACCATCTGCCCGGGGGCCACCATCACCGGGCAGCTTCCCGCCTTCTGCCATTCGGCATCGGCCGGCAGTCGCTTGCCAACCCAGCGAGCGTAGGCGGCCGCTTCGTACCAACTGATCCCAACGACCGGCTGATCGTCGGTGCCGGGCAGGTACGTGCCGCTTTTCCAATAGCGGGGACCGGGGAAGCCGTCGCGATCGACGAACGACGGAATCGCTGCCACGACCTCCGGCAGCCACAGTTCGTAGCTGTCGTAGCCGCCGGCCTCGACGAACAACGCATACTGCCGGTTGGTCACCGTGCAACGGTCCAGGTAGAAGGGAGCCACGTTGGGCCAGCCGCGCGGCGGCGGATCTTCGTCGTCGCACGCCAGGTCAATCGCGTTGTTGTACGGGCCAACCGCGCCGCCGGTCACAGCGCTCATGTCGTTCATCAGCGTTTCGAGCGCCTCGATCAACTGCTGTTCGTCGAGGTTGGGACGAATCTCCGGCCGCAGCAGCAGGGCATAGCGGCCCTGCTTGAGCATCTGGGCTACCAGCGTCTTGGTGTCGGACGGTGGCGGCGCAGGCTGCGGCCGCGGAGGCGTATTCGTACGTTGTCCATTTGCCGACGTGCCCTTGCCGCGCCGGCTCGACCACGCGCGGATTCCCAGCATCGAGAGCGAAATCAGAGCCGCCGCGCCGCAGTAAATTGCCATGTCGAGCCGCGGGCGTGCCCACAGCAGCAGGGCCAGCAAACAAGCGATGGTGATGGCGGTGCCCCACACCATCAACAAACGCCCCATGCGCCATGCGCTGGCAGAGGATGCCGTCGCTTTCACCTGAATTTTCTCCTCGGCCTGGATAAAGATCGGACCTGGCCCCTGGAGTTGTCACAGCACTGGGCAAGCCTGGCGTGCATGGTCTACTCGCCCAGGATGTTGGCTTGCAGTTTTTCGAACTGCGCCCGCACTGCGTCGAGCACGGGGTCGGATTTGCGAGTCTGTCGTGGTTGAGGTGGCACCGTCGACGGTTCCTTCAACGCCTCGACGGCGCGGCTCGCGGCGGCCACCGTTTCCACGGCATCATCGGCCACGGTTTCCGTGGACCGGGTTCGCAGCGGGTCGTCGCGGTCGTCGCCCTTCACTTCCAAAGCCCGCCGCAGCAGCTTCAGTTCGGCGGCCCATTCGGCCCGTTCCTCGTTCGCCCGCTCGCGCACCTCGGCGAGCTCCTCGCGCAACCGTTTGGCTTCAGCGATGCGTTTTTCGAGCAGTTCTTCGATGCGCGCCTGGTCCTCGCGGGCTTCCTTCAACGCCAGTTGCTCGCGTTTGAGCCGTTCCTGGAGCTGGCTGTAATCCGTTTCCGCGTGCTGATGTTGCCGCTGCAGTTGCTCTAGCTGTTCACGGTGCCGCGCATCCTGCGTCTGCGCCGCTACCAGTTCTTGTTTGAGAACGTCCTGCTGTTGTTCCAGTTCGCGGCATTGCGCCTCCAGGGCGGTCCGCTGCTGGTCCAGCTCGCTATGCTGCTGAGCCAGTTCGGCTCGCTCACGCTCGAGCGTCTCGCAGCGCTGTTCGGCCTTGCGGCGAGCTTCCTCGGCGGCCGACAACTGCTGCTGAAACTCTTTGCGTTCCGCATCCAACTGGCTGCGGTATTCCTCCGCCTGGGCCAGGGCTTCTTCCACCAGCCGTTCGTACTCGTCCGCCCGAGCGGTCTGCTCGGCCAATTGCTGCTGGTGGCTGACCTGGGCCTGGGAAAGTTCGGCGTTTTGCCGCTGAAGCTGGGCCAGTGCTTGCGCCTGGCGCTGTTGACGTTGGCGAACATCCTCCAGCCACTTGCGTTGTGCGGCCAGTAAATGATCAAAGTGCTCCCGGTCGACCGACAACTCGGCCACCAGGCCCTTGACGCTTTCCCAGCCCGGATTGCACTCGGTAGCAGCCACGAGTTCCCCGTTTTTCTGCACAAGCGAGCGCGGACGCGAACAATCGACCGCCGCGAACGTGGTTGAATCACCAGACAAGTTGAGAGGTGTCAGGCGGCGGAGTCCGACGCCCCCCACCAAGGATGTGAACGGGGGGGCAGGCATCGCGCGACACTCAGCCAGCGCACGCCCTAAGGTCACGCCGGAGCGCTCTCCGCCATGGCAACCCTAGGTCACGTTTTCGGGATGAGCAAATTTCCCAGTTTCAGTTTTGTCGTGGGGAGAAACCGCACGAACAGAACTGCCACCAATGGCGGCTCTAGGCTTTAAGAGCGCTGTTACCTGGCCGCGTGTTCGCGGGCCCAGGCCTTGATCGCGTCGTCGCCCACCACATCGAGCGGGGTGTAGCGAGGGTGCCGCGATTCCTTGTACGGATCATTGATGGCGGCGTTGTAGCAACAGATCAGCGACCAGCGGGGATTCTCCGAGCGGTTCTGATCCGAACGATGCAGCAGGTTGCAGTGAAAGAAGAAGGCATCGCCCGGCTGCGCTTCGACATAGTGCTTCTCGAACCGCTGCTCGGCCACGGCAACCCGTTCCAGATCGGCGCCGGTTTGATCGCCGGTCTGGCCGTGATCGATCCGTCCGAGGTGGTGCGTGCCCTTGAGCACTTGCAGGCAGCCGTTGGCGCGGGTTGAAGGGTCGATGGCGATCCAACAGCTGGCCAAGAGCGGAGCCAGGCAGCCATTGTGGTACCAGTAGCCATAATCCTGGTGCCACTCCCAGGCACCGCCCACGCGCGGCTCCTTGAGAATCATCTTGGCGTGCCAGTGGTACACCTCGCCGCCCAGCAATTGCTCCATCCGCCGTACGATCCGCGCCGAACGGCTGAACAAGCCGTACAAATCGTCGCCGGGCGTGTTCCACAAGGCCAGACGAACCGGCTGACCGGTCGCATCGCGGCGGCCGTAGGCGCCGGCTTCCAGTTGCGCATCGGCCCGGGCGTAGTTTGCCAGTAGCTCGATCTCCTCGGCATCGAACAACTGCTTGACGAGGACGAAACCGTCGCGCTGGTAGGCTTCCAATTCCTGGGCCGAGAACAAAGGAGCAGTCACGGTGGGGCCTTCCTCCGCTGGTGAACCACGTAGACGCCAAAAAACGTCTATGCCGGCCCTCACTATAGGAGGGCGGCGCGCCATTGCCAAATTTTCGCGGCAGGGCAGTGGCGTGTTGATTGCCTGGCCGCCGCTATTGCCCTTCGGCTTGCCACACTATTGGCAATTTCACGGTTCCTGGCGTTACAATCGCGGGCACGGCCAGCCGCCGCGGCGCTGCCGCCGTCTGACAAGCGGCTTCATGCATTTCCCTGCTTCAAGTGAGCCATCATCATGCGGCATCTCCCCCATATGTTCCGCCCAGTGGCCATGCTCGCCCTGCTGGCTTCATTAACGATCGGTTCCACGGCACTCGCCGACGACGCCCCGGCCGACGACGGTTTTCGCCCGCTGTTCAACGGCCAAGACCTATCAGGCTGGCGAGCAGGGAAGGGCGGCCCGCCGGGCAAAGGCTGGCAGGTGATCGACGGCCAACTGGTCCGCGCCGAGCGCGGCGGCGACATTTACACCGAAGAGAGCTTTGGCGACTTTGTGCTGGAGCTGGAATTTCTCACGCACGGCAACAGCGGCCTGCTGTTCCGCAAGCCCAACCCGGCCAACACGCTCAAAGACCGGCTGGAAATCCAGATCATGCCGCCGCGTGATGGCCGGCCCAGCAAGCACACGTGCGGCTCACTGTACGACTGCGTGGCTCCCAGCAAAGAGATGTGCCGCAAGGGCGATTGGAACCAACTCCGCCTGACGTCGGCCAACCGCCGCATCGAGGTCGTGCTCAATGGTGAGAAGGTTATCGACGTTGACCTGTCGGACTGGACCGAAGCCGGGAAGAGCGCCGACGGCAAGCCCAACAAGTTCATTCGCCCGCTGCGAGAGATCAGCAGCCAGCAAGGGCACCTGGGCTTTCAGGACCACGGAGCCGAGGTACGCTACCGCAATATCCGCATCAAGCCGTTGGACGATGAACCGGTGGAAGCTCCCAAGGCCGATTAGTTTGGCGCGCGGCGAGCGAAATCATCGCGGCACCAGATAACTTAAAACGCCAGCCAGGAACGTCGCGTGATATGCGAGCGATTCCTCGGCTGGCGTTTTTGGCTTGAGGGTTGGCGTGTGCGACGCGCCGCGTTAACCACCTATTGCTGGTACGGCATCAGGATCTCGTCCGGTTCCAGCCCGGCGATCGAGCGGAACTTGCCTTCGGAGATCGCTTCACCCAGCTTGGTCACACGGCGGAAATCGCGGTCGGTGGCGCGACGGTATTCGAGTTCACGCCGCAGGTCGCCGCAGATCACGGCAGCCGCTTCGCGAACGATCTCATCTTCCTGCCGCGCGGCGTACAGCGCCGTGCACAGGATCACCACGGCCTTCTGCACCCGCAGCGAGATCTCCGACATCCGGCATTGCCGGTCGGCCAGCTTGAGCTGATGCTTGCGCATCGTGCCGCTGATCTCGCTGGGCGAACGCTGCAACCACTTGGCCGCAAACTGGGCGTGATCGTTCAACGCCGCAGGCAGCGACGGCAACCGAGGGCTGGGCTTGGGCATACTCTGCCCCAGCATCCATTTGGCATACTGCCACATCGGCTCGCGCAGCTTCCACAAGTGCGCCGGGTTGGCCAGGTTGGGCTGGCGGATGCCGGCTTTGCTGAGCGTTTCGCCGATCGGCTTGAAGTACGTCATGCCGTGCTGCTTGACCAGCGACTTGAAGAACGCCATGCCAAGCATTTCGCCCTCGCCCTCGTAGATGCACGGGGCCAGGTACTCGTGGACGTTGTCGCCGAACAGGTGCCCCCGCAAGAACGAGCGGCCGCCGTGCGTCTTCATGAAGTACTCAATCGCGCACTCTTTCTGGGCTTCGCTGCCGAAGATCTTGGCGATCACGCACTCCATCTCGCCGCGGTAGCCCTGGTCCAGCAGGCTGCTGCACCAGTCGACCAGCGCATCGCAGGCGACAATCAATCCGGCCGTGCGGCCGATGCGGCGTTGCACCAGTTCGCGGGTAGCAATCGGGGCTCCGTAGGTCTGACGGAAACGCGCCCAAGGCAACATGCTAGCCAGCATCAGCCGCATGGTGCCGGCCGCATTGGCGCACAGCGCCACCCGGCCCAGGTTCAAGCCGTGATAGGCAATGGTCAGACCGTCGCCGTGCTGTGGCTTCAGCAGGTTCTCGGCGGGCACCTCAAAGTCGCGAAACAGGATGCCCTGGTTGTACGTGTGTTTGAGCGCCCACAGCCCATACTTCTTGAGCTGGAAGTGCTCGTTTTCCTCGGGCGGCAGGTCGGCAATCAGCACCGCCGGCTTGCCGTCGATCAAACAGACCAGGCCGATGGTGCGGCCCGGCACCACGTTGGTGATGAATAGCTTCTCGCCGTTGACGATATAGCGGTCGCCTTCCAGACGGGCTTCGGTCCTCAGGGCGGTGAGGTCGGAACCGGCTGCCGGCTCGGTCAGCGCGAAGGCCGACAACCGTTCGCCGCTAGCCAGCTTGGGCAGGAAACGTTGCTTCTGCTCCGGCGAACCGAAGGTGCGAACCGGATCGACGGCGCCGATGCAGCCGTGCACGCTCGCCAGGCCGGCGATGGTCGGATCGACCATCGCCATCTGCGTGAGGAAGGGCGCGAAGCTGTTGAACGGCGCGCCGCTGCCGCCATATTCCCGGTCGACGAGCAGGCCCCAGTAGCCATCGGCTGCCAGGTCCTCAAGAACCTGGTTGGAGACCTTCTGCTCGTCATTGAGAATCGTGCCCGCCTCGCGGTGGCGGCGGACGGTCGCCAGGGAGGCGTCCATCACCTTCCGCACTTCCGGCGGGGTTTCCGAAGGCGCGGAGCGGAAGCCGTCGGCCTCGACCACGGCATCCCACACCGCGCGGTGAATGGGGCTATTGACCGTTTGATAGCGCTTGGCGAACAGGGCTTCGACCTGGTCGTCGGCACGATCCAAGGCGCCGGTTCGCCGCGATTCTTCCTCGCTCTTGCCAGCCAGCTTGAACGCCGTTTCGGCAAACGATTCCTGCTGCTCTTGGCGCTCGTCCAACGGCTGCTGCGAAAGATCCGCCTTGCTCACCATGATTCGCTTTCGTTTGAAGGATAGGAACCCGGCCGCGTAGGGCTACATGATTATACGACCTGGCCGGGTGAAGGCCGGGCCTGAAAAGCGAATCGGCGCCGCAACCTCCGTTAGATCAATAGCTTACATCCATCAATCTTCAAGTTGACGATTGGTCGCGGCTGCGACAGCGCATACCTTCAGCCGGGCATCTGAAGACAGATCGCGTGCGAACTGAAAGAAAGTGCCGCGTGTGTTAGCCGCACTCGGGCCGGCCGCAACCGCCCATGCCGCAGGGCGTGAACTTGGGGGCTTCGCAGACGGGCAAGTTGCCACCCTTGGCCACGTGCCCTGCCGGCACGCTCAACAGCCGCGTGAGCTGGTTACCCTCGCAATGGGGGCAGCGGGGCTGCTCCGAACCGCGGACCAGCAATTCCAGTTGCTTGTGGCAAGTCTCGCAGACGTATTCGTAAAGCGGCATATTGGTAATCCCCCTCGAACGTGCCAGGTGGCCGGCGGCAATCTCGCGGCGAAATCCAAACGAATGCCGCGGCCGGGCAGCTCTATTCTATGCCGGCCGCTCGCACGTTTGACAAGCCCACCTGCACGGCCGGCGGGCGACTTGCTGCGCATGTTCTGGTGCCTGCCGGCCCGACCTCGTTCGTTAGCCCACGTTTTCCGGCAGCGAGGCCTCAATCGCCGCTACGGCATCGTGCACGGCCGCTTCCAGGTCGGCCGAAGTCAGGGTCAAGCTGGGTGCGTAGCTTAGCGGCGGCCCATCGAGCACGAAGGTCAACCGCGGAATCGTGAGCGAACCATCGCTCGCCGCATCCCGTTTCAGGCCAACGTACGCGCGAGGCAACAAACTCAACCAGAAACGTCCCGAGGGCGGCGATGCTAAGCCGCTGCCTGCAATCACGGCCAGCACAGTCTCCGGCGGAGCAACGTGCAGCCCTGCGGAACTTGCCTGGGCGAGCCGCTCCATGAACGCGCGGCCGATGCCTTCATCGGCCGCCGCCACGGCCAGCCACGGCGGCGAGTCGTGCAAGTGGTTCAGCAGCCGCGTCAGGGTCCAGCCCAACCGGGGATGGATCATGTCGCCGGCGATATCCACCGCTGGCTTGAGCACAAACTGCCGGCATTCCAGCCGCGGGTGCGGCACCTTCAAATCCGGCCGATCGATCTGCGCGTCGCCAAACAGCAGCAGATCGAGATCCAGCGGCCGTGGTCCCCAGCGCACGATTCGCTCGCGTCCCAGCGACGCCTCAATCTCATGCATCCGCGCCAGCAGTTCCTCGGCCGCCAGGCTCGTTTCCACCCGCACCCCGCCATTGAGAAACTCTGGCTGCCCGGTAGGCCCGCCAATCGGCACGGTGCCCAGCCAGCGGCTCACCGCCGTTACCTGGCAGCCGGCCGTTGCCGCCAGGGCATCGACGGCGGCTTGCAGTGCCACGGCGCGGTCGCCTTGGTTAGAGCCTAGTGATAGGAGTGCGTCGGTCATGCGATTGGAGTCTACGAGTAACCGTCAGGCTGCATTGCTAGGTGACCCAGCTTCATCGTAACGAATGAACCGCTTGGTCTGTGCGGCGCCAAGAGCCAAGGCATCAGAATGCGCGTTGCATACGGCGAGAACGCGGCGAACATCGGCAGCAACAAACGCAGGTCGCAGCGGGTTAACCAGCCGTTTGCCACCGCCCCCCGGCCGTGCTACGCTAGCCGCACGTTGGCCCCGGGACCTTCATCCATCGGACGGCCGCACGGAATACTAGGGCCACGAGCTTTCGCGGAGTGAAGCAACTGCCATGAGCATTTTTGATCGGTTTCGGTTGGACGGACGCCGCGCAGTCATCACCGGCGGCACGCGTGGATTAGGCCTGGCGATGGCCAGGGCGCTGGGCGAAGCCGGGGCGGAGCTGATCGTATCCAGCCGCGATGCCGGCAATGTCGAGCAGGCCAAGGCCGAGCTTTCGCAGGTGGCGCCCAAGGTCGACGCCCTGGCAGCCGACTTGTCCACGCCTGAGGGTGCCACCGCGTTCTGCGAGCAGGTGCTCAGCGACTTCGGTCCGATCGATATCCTGATCAACAACGTGGGCGGCCGGCGGATCAACTTCCCCACTGAGGAAATGCCGCTGGACCAGTGGCAGAAGATCGTCGACTTGAACCTGACCCAAGCGTTCATCTGCACCAAGATGATCGGCGGTTCGATGCTACCGCGGCGGCGGGGCCGGGTGATCAACATCTCGTCGATCAACAGCATCATTGCCGGTGCCCAGATGCGGGGCCGCAGCTACGAAACGTGCAAAGGCGCCCTGTCGATGTTCACCAAGGCGGTCGCCGCCGACTGGGCCCAATACAACGTGACCGTAAACGCCATCGCCCCAGGCACGTTCCTCACCGACGCCAACCGCCGGTGGTTCGACGAACGGCCCGACCTGAAAACCGATATCGAAGCGAAGGTCCCGATGGGTCGGCTGGGCGAGCCGCACGAAATTGAAGGCCTGGCGCTGTACCTGGCCAGCGATGCTTCGAGCTACATGACCGGCTCGGTGATCGTGATCGACGGCGGCCGGATTCTCTGGTAACGGGCCGTCGCGCCGCGTGAAGTAGGGTCTGCTTCGCGGACCAGGAAAAACACGACGCGTGCGATCAATAGCAAAGGTGCGTCGACAACCATATCGGCGCACCTTTTTGTTTTCCTTCGCTGGCGTTTCAGGCTTCAGAAAAACCTGACGCTCTCGTCAATTCAATGAGCATGGCTCGCAGCGCCGTGGCCCGCATGTCGCAACGTTCTTCGGCACACTACCGCGAGCGTTCGATGGTGACGCCCACGCTTTCGGCAAACCGCAGCGCGTCGGGCTTTTCGACCGAGACGATCACCTTCTGCACGCGTTCATCCTTGAGGCACAGCTTGGCGATTTCCTCGGCCAGCTTCTCGACCAGGAAATACTCCGTGCCTTCGGCCAGGGCGATCACTTCCTTGGCCACGCTGCGGTAGTTCACGGTGTCGTCGATGTTGTCGCTGGCGGCGGCCTTGCGGATATCGGCGAACATCGTGAGATGGATCACCACGTTCTGGCGGTTGATCCGTTCGTCGTCGTTGATGCCCAAGATGGCCCGCACCACCAGGCCTTTGATTTCGATGCGATCCAGCATGGTTTCTTCCAGCTTCCAAGGTGGGGAGGGCGGCTACTACCGGCGAGTTTGCGGCAACGAGCTAACGCAACAAGTCCATCGGCGACAACGCTAGCCTTCCTCGCACGAGTCGCCGCCGTTGTTGTCGGGCGGGTCAGGATAACGGCCCGGCAGATCCTCGGCATACCAGGTATCGAGCACGGCGTGCCAATCCCCAGGCTGCTTCACACGGATGAAGGCGTCGCGCACCTCGCGGCTATTGGGGTGCAACTGCGAATATTTGATGCCGAACTTGCGCATCTGCCGCCCCACGAACTTGTCGGGGTAACACAGCTCGGCCAGCCGCCAATGTTCGCGGATCACTTCGCGCTGTTCCCACAGCGAAGGCGGCGACGGGAGCGGCAGGCCCTGGGCCAACGCTCTAGCTTGGGCAAAGATCCATGGGTTACCGATCGCGCCTCGGGCAGCCGTCACGCCATCGACACCGGTTTCGCGAATCATTCGCAAGCAGTCTTCCGCCGTGAACAAGTCGCCGCTGCCCAGCACGATGCGATCGCCGGCGTGGGCTTTCACCTCGCGCAAGAACTCCCAGCGGCTAGGGCCAATGTAACGCTGCAATACCGTGCGGCCGTGGACGGTGATGGCGGCCACGCCTCGGGCAAACGCGCCATCGAAAATGCTGAAGAACCGGTCGCGGCTCTCAGGCGTATCGTCGATGCCGCGGCGCATCTTCACCGTCACCGGGATATGCGGCGGTACGGCATCGCGCACCCGCGACACGATCTCCAGCGCCACCTCCGGCTGGCTTAGATGAAAGCCACCTCGGCAACGGCCCAGCACCTTCTTCACCGGGCAGCCGAAGTTGATGTCGATCACGTCGAAGCCGGCGGCGGCCATCTCGGCGGCGGCCGAGGCAAACTCGACCGGATCCGACCCCATCAGTTGCCCACCGACCGGGTGTTCTTCATCGCTGATCTGCCAACGGTGGGCGAGCTTCCGCTGCCCCGACACCACGAACTGATCGAGTACCACTTCGCACAGGGCGTACGGAGCCCCCAGCCGGCGGGCAATCACCCGCATGGCCATGTCGCTGTAGCCGCTCAGAGCTGCCTGAACCACTGGAAAGCCAATCGCCACGTTGCCAATGGCCAATGAGCGCAGCTCCAGCGGCTGGCGGTCGTTGTTACAGTTCACTTGGGATGGGGCAGCCGTACTCATATGCCTTATGCTACCCCAGGATGGCAGGCTGGGGGAGGGCGGTTAACATTGGCGGTCGGCCTGCCAGGTTGGGCCGGAACCGCGGTCCGCCAACCGCCGCCGCAGGCCGCGTAAAACTGGCGCCTTCCGCGCCAGCCCGAAGATTGACTCGCCCAATGGTTCTGATACATTTTGTGTGGCAAGCATCAACGGGCTCCGTTCCATACCGAGCATCCCACCAACCGCCCGTTTGCTTGGCCCTGTTTGACCTCCCCGCCAAGAACCACCCCACCTTGGGCACCTAAGTCACGATTTGCAGACACCAGGGGCAGAACCCGCGGCCGGCGCACTGGCAGCGGGGTGACTGCGTATGCCCCTTGAGTTCTGCTTCCGCTTTGGGTGCTACAGGCTACGCCGGGCTGAATCCCGAAGTTCGCCGTCGCTCCGATGAAGATCTCGCTTCGCGCAGTGGGTTACGTGCACGGTTCCGACCGGATTGTGTCGAGCCGTTTCCCGCTGTTAATTGGGCGCAGCCCCGAAGCAGCTCTGATGCTCCACGACCGCTGGGTTAGTCGGCTGCACTGTCAGATTGACGAGGTCAGCGGCCGGTTCGTACTGCGCGACCTGGGCTCCAAGCACGGCACGTTCGTGAACGGTCAGCGGGTTACCGAGGCCCCGCTGGCGCTAGGCGATCAGATCGACATTGGCATGAGCCGGTTTGTCGTCGCCGAAGAAGACGTGGCCTGCGATACGGCCTCGGTGGAAATCGCGCTACCGCTGAGCGGCTGGTAACGCCTGCTCCGGCACGCCAAACAGGTCGCCATACCGCAGCGGCTCGCCGACCTCCCAGGGTCGATAACAGTTGCAGAACTCGATCCGCTCGGCCAGCGTCGGATGGGTTCCGCGGAAGAACTGGTAGAGCCAGCCCCGGGTTGGCACCGACAGATTCTCTTGCTGCAGCCGCACGAATCCTTCCGCTCCATCGCGGTTCCACTGCGTCAGTTCCAGGGCAAAGCGATCTGCTTCGCGCTCGTGGTACCGGCTGAGCGCCAGCGCCGGCGGCGAGAACAGCAAGTAGCACACCTGAAACGCTAACAGTAGCAGCGGCAGCGCCGCCGGATCGCTCAAACGATCAAAGCCCAACCGATTTGACCAGCGCGCGATGATCCGCTGGCACGCCCAATTGATGAGCCACAGCGCGACCAGCAACAGCCCAAAGACGGCCGCGAGCGTTTTCCAAACATGCCCTAGCACGTAGTGGCCCATCTCATGAGCGACGACGAATAATACCTGCCGCTCGGTCAGCCGGTTTAGCAGCGTGTCCCAAAGTACGATGCGCTTGGTGTTACCGAATCCGGTGACGTAGGCATTCACCGCCTTGGTGTCGGCGCTCTTGTTCACCTGGAACACGCGACTGTCGTCGATGCCTGCCCGGCTGGCAAGGTTCAGAATCTTGGCATCCAGCTCGCGGTCGGCCAGCGGCTGGAAGTCGTTGAACAACGGCTGAATCCACACCGGCAAGATGAGCGCCACCGTGAACATGATCGGCAGCGAGAGCAGCCAAGCGTACAGCCACCACCGCTTGGGGCTGAACCGCAGCAGCAGGTAGAGGCCCGCCACGATCAGCGTGGCCGCGATGGCCTCAACCGCCAGCATCTTGCCCAGGTTCTCCGCCCAGCGAGCAAACGTCTGGTTCGATAGCCCATACTCGTGCAACCGCACGTAGCCCTGGTAAAACCGCACCGGGAACTCCACCAGGAACGTGAGCAGCAAGAACAACCAGCCAAAGACAATGGCGGTGAACAGTGGGCGGCGCCCAATCCGCTGTGCCACGTTGCGCAGCCGGGCCGAATAGCCGGTGAACAACATCACGGCCGGCAAGGCCAACGCCATCAACCACCGCAGGCCCCACAGCCAGTTGCTGCCGTGGTAGAACGCTAGCGCCTCGGGCGATGGCTCCGGCGCCACCACGAACTCGCTCAGGCCAGTGGCCGGGCCAAAGCCGGGCTCCCGGACGGCGTCTTCCAGCGCGCCGTCGTTGACGACCTCATTGGTTCGCTCGTCGCTGGAAGTGTCAGCCACAACAGATAGAACATCGGCCGCTTGGCTTGGCCGGGGCCAAGATACGGCAAACGTCAGAGCAAGGATCGCGAGCGTCCACCTGGCCAGATTCAGAGCATCCATGACCGAGCCTGTTCCTTCGGGGAGCATCAACAACAAGGGGCGCGGCAAAGCTCATCGAGCGTTCGCCGCGCCCCTGATTTTATCACATTCGCCGCTACGCCATCGGCTGCCGTTGGCAGCAGCAGTCACTACTGTGGTTATTGATCTTTGAGCTGCGATTCGGCCTTCTTCATCACGTCGGCAATCGCCACCGGCTTGCCGCCTTGGCGCAGGCTTTCGTCGGCCGCTTCCATGAAGGCCACCAGGTTGATCGTTTCTTCAGGGCTGACCGGGGCCACGCCCGTGTGGAAGAACTCAGCGATCTTTTCCAGCAACGGCGTGTAACCGCCGTAGCTGCCGATCGGCACGATGGCCTTGGAACCGAAGACCACGCCGCCGTAACCGGACTTGCCGTCGCGGATGCCGCGGAAGGTACCGATGCGATCACCTTTCCACACGCCAGTGGCTACGTGCGCGCCGGGCGTCTTCACGCAAGTGACCGACTCGCAGCCGGGGCCCATCACCGTGAACAGCGTTTCCACGCCGTGGATGCCGTACCAGAACAGGTCGGGGTGATGCGGTTCCAGTGAGCAAGGGCTATAAGCCAACGCGCCGCGGACCTCGCCGACCTCGTCGCTGTTGCGCAGGCCGATGATGCCAGGGCTGAACCGCAGTGAGCTACTGGAGAACACCGGCACCTTGTGCTTTTCGGCCAGGCGATAAATCGCAATCGTGTCGGCCAGCGAAGCGGCGACCGGCTTGTCGATGAACACCGGCTTGCCAGCGGCGATCACCGGCTTGACCTGTTCCAAGTGCGGGCGGCCGTCCACGCTTTCCAGCAGTACCACATCAACCCGCTTGAGCAGCTCGTCGATCGAGTCGACAATCTCCACGCCCATGCCCGCCACGCTCTTGGTGAAACCTTCCACGCGATCGGCACTGGCCGGAATGTCGGGGCTACCGCCCGGATAGGCCGCCACCACCTGCACCTTGGCCATGTAGCCGGTGGCCTTGGGGTCGTTGAGCCCCTTGGTAAACGCAACCACGTGCGACGTATCGAGGCCGATAATGCCAGCCTTGAGTACTTTATCCTCGGCGGAAACCGTTGCCGGCAGGCCAAGCACGACGGCAAGGAGTGCGGCAAACCACGTAAAGCGGCGCTGGGCCATTTTGCAGATCCTCGGCGGTTGAACAGGGAATGCGTACGCCAGCCCGGCGGCGGGAAAACAGCCAGCCGGACCACGACACCCCAGCAAGCGGGGCAGACCGATTCTAATCGGCACCGCCGGAGGCCGAAACCTGCTCGAAGAAATGCGCCGCTGCGTGCGTCTTACTCGCGGGCCAAACCGCGGCGGCGCAGCTCGGCTACCACGCTCTGCACGATCCGGTCCACGTCGGCCGGCGTCTGGGCGCCGTTATCGCCGCGGCGCGGAGGGCAGCCGCCGATCGGCTCATCAGTAAAGCCTTCCTCAGCCAGCAGGCATTGCAGCGTGTCGCTCACCACGCCCAGGTCGACGCGTTGGCTGGGCGACAGCGGCTGACGGCCCGCTCCCGTGTCAAAGCCGCGTAGCCGCAGTGCCGCACGGAAGCCTTCGGGGAAGTCGGCCGAGTAGATCATCGCGTCGAACAGCTTGAGCAGCTTGTACTGCAGCTCGCGGGCTTCGTCGAGGCGACCGCCGACCGTCAGGTCGTACAGCTTGCGGGTCACTTCCGGCACGATACCGCTGGTGGCATTGGTGCCGCCGTCGCAGCCGATCACCAGCATCGGCACCAGCGCGGCGTCCCAGCCGGTGAGGAAGCGGAACTCGGGCCGGCTCGGCCGCACGGCCGCAATCATCCGCATCATGTGCGGCAGGTCGCCCGAGCTGTCTTTGATCGCCACCACGCGAGGGCACTCGTCGGCCAACCGCTGCACGGTCGGCACGTCGATCGGCGAAGCGAACATCGGAATGTTGTACAGCGTGACGTCGATCGGCGAGTTGTCGGCGATCTCTTTGAAGTACGCGTACACCGACGCCGGGCTCAGCTTGTAATAGAATGGCGACACAATCGCCACCGCCCTGGCACCCATCTCGTAATAGGCTTCGCACGCCTTGATCGTTTCGCGCGTGTTGGCTTCGGCGGCACCAGCCAGCACGGGCACGCGGCCGGCTGCCTGGTCGGTCACAATCGCGATGATCCGCCGGCGTTCCTCAGGCGAGAACCGGGTGAACTCGCCGGTGGAGCCGTTGGGGTATAAGCCATGCACGCCGCGCGCGATGAGCCAGTCGGTGTAGCGGCGCAGTTCCGCCTCGTTGATCTCGCCCCGCGCATCCAAGGGCACCAGGTTCGGGGTGAAAATGCCGCGCAGATCGGACGTATCAGCCATAGCGATTGGTGGGGACAAAGGGTGCGTCGGAGGCAGGTGAGTGTGGACGTACTGCGTCCATCATAGCTTGCCGGCAGCCAAAACGCCGCCGGGTGAGTTACTGCAGTTTGCGCATTTTAACCCCGCCACGGTGGCACACCGGGCACTCCGAAGCGGGGCAGGGGGCCGTTATTCAAACCGCA
>Ga0182737_1002399_pt1 | contig 15375 bp, 13 predicted proteins | sample eDN5th30CBELigOP_FD_128878 | JGI IMG/M metagenome (GOLD analysis project Ga0182737, IMG submission 128878) | Enriched Organic Plus compost microbial communities from Emeryville, California, USA - eDNA 5th pass 30_C BE-Lig OP (version 2) (version 2) ...
AACACGCCTTTGATAAGGTGGGCATCAATCTGACCTTTGAAGGTGAAGGAGTCGATGAAGTTGGCCGTGACAAAGATGGCGTGGTACGCGTCAAAGTTTCCCCCGCCTACTTCCGCCCTGCAGAAGTGGAACTGTTGATCGGCAATCCAGAGAAAGCTCGTCAGATCCTTGGCTGGGAACCTAAAGTGACCTTCAAGGAACTGGTGCAGATCATGGCTGAAGCCGACTGGAAACTTGCTCAAAGAGAGAAGGCCCTGGGCTAAAAAACTTCAGGCACTTCAGGGCATTGGCGCGCTAGCGCCCTTGTCCGCTGAATTTGCTGTGTCCAATTTATTCCTCCGTGGACTATGATGGGAGATGAACTTCCCTGACTCCACGGAGGAATTTGTTTTTTTACTCGCACAACATGAGCGTCTGCTGCGGGGGTATCTCGGCGCCTTGATTCCGCATGCGCAGGATGCGGATGATGTTTTGCAGGAAACCAAGCTGCGCCTCTGGCGTGCGTTTTCTCAGTTCGAGCGCGGCACAAACTTTGCCGCCTGGGCCAGAAAGGTCGCCTTTCATCAGGTCCTGGCCTATCGCAAAAGGAAGAAACGAGACCGGCTGGATTTTTCTGAAAACTTCCTTAAAGCGGTGGCGGATGAATATGAGAACCTGGAGCCACAGCTCATGCAGCGTGAGCAGTTGCTACAAGGGTGTATTTCCCGACTGCCGGATGAGCATCGGGAACTGCTTCACCTGCGCTACACGGAAGGTTGTTCATTGGAAGAACTGGCCCTACAGCTTAAACGCACCGTGGCAGCGCTGTATCGCCAGCTTAGCAGGATCAGACATGTCCTGCATGAGTGCGTAACACAAAATCTTGGAAAGGAGGACGCCCATGAATCAAGAGCCTGATGCCGCTGCCCACGTGGCGCTTCAACTGGTGGAAAAAATGATCGATCAGTCGCTGGAGCCGTCTGAACAGAGCACGCTGGAAGCCCTGGTATTGAACAATGCAAATGCCAGACGTGTTTATGTGGAGCGGCTGCATCTGCATGCGGTATTAAAAGAAGCCCGGTTTAAACAACCGCAATCGCTGGCGGATGTTCTTCAAAGCAGCATGCCGACGACAGTGAATACGCCTGCTGCAACTGCGGTCTCTGTGCGTTCACGTTGGCTGGGCCTGTGGCTGCCACTTACGGCAGGCGTAGTCTTGATGATCGCGGGCTGGTTTTTTGGTCGCTGGCAGGATCAGGAGCAGACGCAAACTTTCGCCCGTTTGGTGGAGGTGAAGGGCGCCAGGTGGGGAAGCAACCGCCTTCCTACAGAGCCGGGCGCAGGCTTTGGAGAAGGACGCTTGAAACTTGCAGCCGGCCTGGCGGTGATTGAATTCGGCAGCGGGGCCAAAGTGACGATGGAAGGTCCTGCAGAGCTGGAGATCATCAATCAAGATCGCTGTTATCTGCATGCAGGAACCTTGACCGCGCATGTTCCGCCACAAGCTGTCGGTTTTGTGGTGGATACGGCGGATGCGCGGCTGGTGGACCACGGCACTGACTTTGGCATCAGCATCGGAAGTGAGGGCAGATCGCAGGTGAGGGTTTTTGAAGGGCGGGTCGAATTGCAGCATCACAACAGCGGGGACACGCTGGAGTTATTGACCCGACAGGGGGCGAACATCAGTCGCGAGAAGATGCAGCCCAGTTCTCGTGAAGAGGATGAAACGGGGGCATTAAGAAAACACAGGATTCCCTATGGTGACGAGACAGTAATGTTAAGCAGTGCGGAGGGGCAGGGGCGGGCGGCTTATGCCTGGTCGCCAGGAACGGATCTGCATTTTTCGGATCAGCTTTTGATGGTGAAATACTGTGGCCGCCCCGACTTCCGACGCAAGGCCTGGCTGGGTTTTGATCTGTCCAGGCTGGCGGACAAACAGGTGCTGGAAGCCACGTTGACTCTGATGTTTGAGCCAACAGGCTGGGGTTATGCATCGCTCCTACCCGATGCGGTTTTTTCAGTCTATGGCGTGACGGATGATGCACTGGATGACTGGAACGATGAAACTATAAACTGGGATAACGCCCCAGCGAATGATCCTGATGGCAAAGGGGCAGACATGAACAAGGCGGTTAAACTGGGCTCCTTCACCATGCCCGCCGGTGTGCTGGATGGAGCGTTCTCCATTTCCGGCGCGGAGCTTGCCAGCTACCTCAACCGGGATGGCAACCGCTACGTCACCTTGCTGGTGGTGCGTGAGACAGGTGAGGTTGGCGGTGGCGGTGTGGTGCATGGCTTTGCTGGCAACAAGCACCCGCTGCTACGACCACCGACGCTCTACCTCTCCCTGCAGAAGGATCACGACAAATAAAAAGGAACAGCTTGGGATCTGTTCTTTTTTCTCAAACCTTGTTTGTCAGAAGCGGAACTGCTTCGGCAGTCTGGGTTTGCCCATCTTGCCCATTTTGCCGCCGCCAGGCATGCCTGGCATTCCAGCAGGCAGACCGCCGCCGCCCATCAGGCTTCCAGCCAGACTCTTCATCATGCCCTTGTTCTTCATCATCTTGCGCATCATGTCGAACTGTTTCAGAAGCTGGTTCACCTCCATCACGGGCCGCCCGCTTCCGTTGGCAATACGTTTGCGTCGGCTGCCATTGATGATGTCGGGCTTGGATCTTTCTCCCGGCGTCATACTTAGGATGATGGCTTCTACATGGCGGATGCGCTTTTCATCCACATTCATGTTTTTCATCTGGCTCATGCCAGGCATCATGCCCATCAGGGATTCCAGCGGGCCCAGCTTGCGCATGAACTTCATCTGATTGAGGAAGTCATCAAAGTCGAACTTGTTCTCCTGCATGCGCTTGGCCATGCGCATGGCTTCTGCTTCATCAATCTGCTCGGCTGCCTTCTCGACCAGGCTGACCACGTCACCCATGCCCAGAATTCGCTGCGCCATGCGGTCCGGGTGGAAAACTTCAAACTGGTCAATCTTCTCCCCGACACCAATGAACTTGATTGGCTGTCCGGTGACCTGTTTCATAGACAGGACGGCGCCACCACGCGCATCACCATCAAGTCGGGTCATGATCAGGCCTGTGACGCCTACGGCCTCCTGAAAGGTGGTGGCTACACTGACTGCCTGCTGACCCGTCGCCGCATCAGCGACCAGCAAAACTTCTTTGGGTTGAATGGCGTCCTTGATTCGGACCAGTTCATCCAGCAGGGATTGATCCACTTCCTGGCGGCCTGCGGTATCGAAAATAGCGGTGCCACCGCCTTGTTGCTCCACCCATTTCAGGCCATCTCTGGCTACTTTGACCGGGTCTTTCTCACCTTCAGCGGGTTGATAAACCGGGACGCCGATGCTTTCTCCCAGAACGGCGAGCTGCTTTACCGCTGCGGGACGAAAAACGTCGCACGCGATCAGCAGCGGGCGCTTTCCCTGTTTCTTTAAGTGTGCTGCCAGCTTGCCTGCTGTGGTGGTTTTACCAGCGCCGTTTAAACCTACGATGAGCAGGCGCTGCGGGTCAGTCAGGTTTAATGTCGCCGTTTCACTCCCCAGCAGTTCCACCAGTTCATCATGGAATATTTTGACAATCTGCTGACCGGGTGAGACGGAGCGAAGCACCTCCTGGCCGAGTGCTTTGCTGCGAATAGACTCAATGAGGTTCTTGGAGACTTTGAACTCCACATCTGCCTCTAGCAAGGCGAGGCGAATTTCACGCAGAGCATCGGTCACATTGCTTTCGCTGATCTTTCCGTGACCGCGAAGCTTCTTGAAGGTGTGCTCGAGTTTTTCCTGTAGGCTGGCGAACATGAGATGAAACGGAAGGTGAAAATCTAGTGTTTGGCAGAGGCGGGTGCGATCGTATTGCTGGCACTCTTGTCAAACTCCTGCTTCGGCAGGTAACTGGCGGCGCGATCAATGCTGAAATTCCAGGAGATGACCTCCTCCTTGTCTTCAGTGTTACGGCGAAAGCTCAGCGTGGCCGTGCAGCTTTCCAGACGTATGCGTTGTGGTACACGATAGCTGACCGTCTGTGTGTTCGGATCATAGGTGGCAGGTACAATCCCAAAACCACTGAGGCGTAAAACAATGCTTTCAGGCAATACCGGGCCGACATGAGACAACTGGGCCTGAATCAAGGGGCGGCGCTCAGCAATGGTGCTGTCTGGCGCGGGATTCAAATCTACCAGCTTTTCCCCTTGTTCGTTGACGGCATCCGTCTTGATAAATTTACTGTCGCCAATGTCCGTGCCCATGCCGCGAAAGCTGGTGGCCAGTCTGAAATTCCCATCTGCATCACCAAGCTGGGTAAAGCGTGGCAGCTCCCCATTGGGTGTGTCCCAGGTGATTTTTTGCGGATTCACGGTAAAGGCAGCATCATAACCCGCATCCATGGTGTATTTTACCACCTCCTCATTCTTGTTGCCGAAAGGGTAGGAGAAAGTTTTGCAGACAATGCCAAAGTTCTGTTCAAGGAACTCTTTGGATTCAATAATCTCTTTGTGCAGCCACTCTTCATACTGCTCCTGAGTGCGGCCTCTTTTGCCCATGGCCAGGCCCTGGTGTGACGTGCTGTGGTTGCCGACATCCATGCCAGCGGCCTGCATTTCCTTGATCTGCTCATGGGTGAGAGAGCGCCCGCCAATGCCCACGTAGTTTTTGTACAGATACAGAGTGAAGGGGTAACCGAACTCTTTCAGAATCGGGAAGGCGTATTCGTAAACCCCGAGCCAGCCGTCATCAATGGTGATGACTACGGCATGATCTGGAATATTCTTTTCACCTCTTTTCCAGGCCAGCAGGTCTGCCATGGGAATGACGGGGATTTCTGCGTCTTTCAGGGCCTGAAGCTGGGCGCGAAAAGCTGGCAGGCTGATGGTCATTTCATTACGTGACCGATCTGGTGCAAAATCGTGATAGAGGAGGACTGAAACGATGGAGGATTTGTTCAACTCAAACTCCACCGCCTTGGGAACATCAGGCTCTACAGGGGTAAAGACATCATGCTTTTCCAGCGTTTCCTGAACGCGCTTTTCTTCTTCGCTCAGAGGAACTTCCTGAACCTCAACTTTTTTTTCAGGAGGCTTGGGTAGAAATTGTTCGAGCTTTTCAAAACAGCCGGTTAAAAGCAGGCAGCCTGACAAGAGCAAAAGAGCGGTGCAAAAGCGGGGCTGAAAGGCTTTCATGGATTTGAAACTCATGCAAAATGGGCGTGAAAAATTGCGCAAGCGCGGAACATACCACACCGGCGACTGGATAAAAGGGGAAAACTTGATTCCGCCTCAACCGATAGGTAAGGCCTGTCAGCAGACGGAATCGGGCACCGTGAGGATGCTCTCCTTTTTTGTTTTTTTGGAGATGCGGGAAAGCGTAATGGCGAACAACAGCATTAAAACCACACTGAAGATGAGTGATGCAATCAGCTTTTCAACGGACGGCTTGTTGACGTTGAAGTAGAGTAATTGCCCGATGTTAAGAAGGACAATGCCACGCAGCATCCACTCGACATTCATGCCCTGTAGAATGTAAGTGCCAAAGGGGGCCATAAACAGCACCACAGGGTAGGCGCATAGCCAGGTGCGTACCTGATCATTGCTTAATCCCACGTCAATAAAGGCACGATAAAGGTAACCCAGCACGCTAATAGCTGCCATGAGCATGATGCTCAGGTGGGTGGCCACTTTTTCCTTCATCACAAACCGGGTGACCAGCAGGGTGTAAAGGATGATGTCTGCCCCGGTACCAAAAAGGCTGGCGCACATGCCACCGAGAAATGGGATGGCGGTCAGAAATGCCTTGTCCGCAGGGTGGCTGCGGACCAGTTGATCTTTAAACCCACGATGGCTGCTGTAAAAATAGGCGATGGCGAAGGTGGTGATAAGGCTGAGGAACAGCGCCTGAATAATATAAACTGGGATGTGCTGCAGCGTCAGCATTCCCACCACAAACCCTGCAAATGAAACAGGAATGAAGTAGAGCAGGGGTTTGTAATTACTGACCTTGTTCTGCCGGTTGGTCAGGATGTAGATACTGGCACTGGTCATGCCAATGCTTTGGATCATCAGGCTGAAATCGCGCGCCAGCACCCGGTCTATGCTAAAGAACACGCTGAGCACCGGAAAAGCGACTGCCCCGCCACCCTCTGGAGTCAGGCCTGCAATGAAGGCCCCCAGTACCATGATTGCTGGATAGTACCAGTGTGAGGCGAGGAATGACAGGTCGTTATAGGTGATGAAAAGGCCCAGCCAAACGGCCAGGGCGCTGATGAACCAGATGGTGAATACCTTGCTCTTAAACATCGGAGTAAGACAAAAGTGTGAAAAGACAAGAACGCAGGCAACTTGTATCTGGTGTTTATTGAAGGAGTTTCTGAAGCTGTTGCTGAAAGTCTGGGATGTCCTGCGGGGGTGGTTGATACCCGATGGGAGCATCCCGCAGGCCAAGGCGACCATATTGATCCAGTTGCCAGCCGACATTGGTTCCATCACTGAATGTCACCTTGCCGCTTACCATGGCTCCAGGCACAGTGAGCGTGTCCAGGCTCACCTGCACATTGCCGCCGTCTGCTGGCGGAGGTTCAGGAAGAGGATAGTCGTCTTCTAGGGCTTCCTCCTCCACTGTGTCTTCTGGAGGGAGAATTTCAGGGTCAGCTTTTTTCGCGGCGGCTTTTTCAGCCTCTTCTTTTTTCTTGTCACGAAGAGTTAATCCCATTTCCAGAACCAGGAGACGGGTGTCAAAATAGGTCAGAATCACCCCCAGTTCATCTTTGAGACGGGATTGAATGTCGTTTAAAGTCGCACCTTCAGACGCCCATTGGGCGACCGCCTGCTTTTGTTGTTCACTGAGATTTGCCATGAGGAGTGGCGCTTATCATAATGGTCTTTCGGTGACCAGCAAGCGGCGCTTATTTAAAGGCCTTAGATCATGCCGGAGGCCTGAAGCACTGTTTTTTGCACGGCATAGTCATGTTCGGGGGTGAACTCCCAGGTTTCTTCTCCACGAATTGCCCTGGCAAACGCCATCCAGTCTGCAGCATAGCGGGGTGTTTTATCAAAAGTAAGGGGGCTCACGCCTTTTTTATAACCACCCTGCGGCGCGCTGAGCATCAGTCGGGCCTTCGGATGTTCCAATGGGAAAATTTCAAAGGAGCCTTTATCACCACAAACCGTGAATTGCCGCCGGGCTCCACCTTCCACCTCAATCATGGAACTGCGCACGCTGACGGTGGCCTTGGGGTAATCAAACACGGCCAGCATATTATCCGCAAAGCCATCCACATCGTTTTTACGAATAAAAGGCGTCACTTTATCCGGAGCCCCGGCAACCCGGATTACAGAATCTATCAAGTGGCAGCCCAGTTCAAACATGGAGCCGCCTTTGTAGCGCAGCATGGGGCCGCGTTCGGCGGCGCTTAGCTGTTTGCTCATTTCAGTATGGATGCTGGACACTTCACCCAACCATCCTTCGCGAACTGCTTTCATCATCAGTTCAAAAGCGGGGTTGTAGCGGAACATGTAACCCATCTTCACCAGTTTCTGCCTGGCCATGGTGGTGTCGAGAATGCGTTTGAACTGGGCCAGGTCTTCGCCCGCAGGTTTATCCAGATGCAGGTGCAGGCCTTGACTGGCGGCTCGCTCTGCATGGTTTAGGATGCTGCCCACTTCCGTTTCAATGGAGATGGCCTGTAACCCGGGCGTGTTAAGCAACTGCTCTTCGCTTAAGAGAGGAAGGTCTTTGTAGGCAGATTGATTTTTCACCAGCTGCCAGCGTTGAGCATCAGGTTCTACGATGCCCACCACTTCATAATCAGCGCACCCTCTGAGCGTTTCAAGCTGGCCCGCTGCATGTGCATGTTGGGTCCCAATCTGACCAATCTTGATTTTAGCCGCGACAGGATTGGCGGCGGATTGGCGGGCGAGTGAGCTGACGGCTGAGGCCAGTGCAAGGGAGTGAAAGGTGCGCCTGTTCATGAGAAAGTTAGAAAGAGGGAACGCGCAAACAGGCCGTTTTTTACAGAGTCTGGCCAAACAGCAAAAAGAAACCCCGGCTTCCATGCGGAAACCGGGGATGATATTTTGAGCCGTGCTAAGACCAGAGGGGCTGCTTAATCTTTTTCGACGCCATTGTTCCAGTATTTGTACATCTCCTCAGGAGATGGAATCTCCAGGGGGCGGACAATGCGGAAGCCCAGAAATTTGGCATCTGTGTGATACCAGATGCTTTTTGGCAGTTGAGGGTCCTGCTGTTTCCACTCTGGAGCGGAGCCGCGGCGGGCGGCTGCGCGAAGCCTGTCCAGATCATCATCAAAGGAGCCGCCGCGCGCAGTATGCGGGTAGGCAGAGGTGGATGGCACGAAGTAGCCAACGATCTGGTCTGGGGACATTTCCTTGAGCTTCTTGTAATAATCAGGGGTGTACTGATCCAGGGTCCATTCACACACGTTGCCGAGGATGTCATGCAGTCCCCATGGGTTGGGCTTTTTCTCGCCCACTTTCGCGTATTGGAAACTTGGGGCGTTGTCATAGTGCCACTCGTATTCCTCAGCTCCGGCCGGATCGTTGCCCCAATAGTAGGCGGTGCTGGTGCCTGCCCGTGCCGCGTACTCCCACTCCTGTTCGGTCGGCAGGCGGTAGAAGTGGCCGGTCTGGGCGCTGAGCCACTGGCAGTATTTATTGGCGGCATGCTGAGTCATGCTGATGGCTGGGTAGCCATCCGTGCCCATGCCGAAGCTCATTTCCGTGTAAGGCGTGGTGGGCTGACTGATGATTTCGGTGATGGGTTCATCGGCTTTACCGTTCTGTTTTGAGCCGTCTTTGTTACGGCCAACCTCCGTCACCATGAAGGGGGTGTACTCATTCCATGAGACTTCGGTTTTGCCCATCCAGAAGGGTTTTACCTTTACTTTCACCTGCGGTCCTTCATCCTCTTTGTGTCCAGCTTCACCGTCAGGGCTGCCCATCAGGAACTCGCCGCTTTTGATGACCACCATGGAGTAAGGGACATCTGTTTTGGGAATGCTGCTGTCGTAGTTCTTCATTTCCGCCTCAGACTGAATCTTTGAGGTGGCGACAATGTGGGCGTGGATGCGTTTGACCAATTCCATGTTATCTGGATTGGTGGGGGCGGCGGCGGGTTTGGGCGCTGGGGCGGCTCCGTCTTTGCTGGCTGGCCACACGGCGCCTTGTTCAGCCCATAGGCGAACCAGATGTTCTTCTTCATCAGTAAGCGGGCCGCCGCTTGCCAGCTTGGCTTCAATGATGGGCTGGATATGCTTGGCAAACTGCATGCGTGGCTTTTGAGATAGCACGATTTCCTTGGGCCAGTGGGCGCCCTGCTCAATCCATAGGCGCAGTATCTCTGTCTGGCTTTTGGTCAGCAGGCCCTCTTTCGGCGGGGGCATCACCATGTCGTCATCCTCCGGCAGGATGGTGGTGGAATAGAGCGGACTGTCAGCCGGCTTGCCAGGAATCAAAATGTCCCCATTATCGCCTCCTACCAGGGCGTTTTCCAAAGTGGTCAGGTTTACGCCTCCCTTGTCACTTTTATCATTGTGACAATGGACACAGGCCGCCTCAAGGATAGGGCGGACGTGCAGGTTAAAATCGGGCTTCTCAATCTTGGATGCAGCGTAGGCGGGAAACGAGATCAGAAGACCTAGGGCGAGTAGGTGAGTTCGTGCAGGGCTCATGGGGCTGGCTATTATCACAGGCTCTGGGAGATGTCTATGCCATGGAAGGCGGTTAAGTTAAAAAGCCCCTCGTTTGCCGGAATAACGACAAAGAGGGGCGGAAAATACGTGTAATAACGAGCTGAATTCTCAAACAAATGTCAGCTTAGTACATTTGTTCGATTCGGGTCGATTTCAGGCTCCTCGGACGTCCATTCCTCGCTTTCAACGTCATCTTCAGAAGCATCGCTCCGCTCGTCGGATGTTTCCCCATGGTTTTCAGGGCTTAATGCTGCGGCGATGGTAAGCTGGGCATCCCCTAGAAATGTCTTGATGGCGCTGGTGAGAAAATCCGCCTCCTCTGGACGTGCGTGCAGCATCATGACGGTGATATCATCCGCAAACACGGCCAGCACATGCACATCCGGGAAGCCGAGCCAGATCGAATCCAGCAGTCGTTCACCGCCACTTTGAAAATGTTCACGGGAATCGCTGACGGTTTGCACCAGTTGTTCAATACGGAACTCCTCATACGGCATAAGGCTCACGAGAATCTGTCTGCGCCATGCGATGCAGATGCCATTGACTGCCCCGGCGTGTTTCAGGCGCTCCAGGCTGGCGCGGAGGGAGGGTGTGATGGAATGTGACATGACTATGACTGGGAGGAGGGAGAGGTTATGATTCGAGCTTTACACGTGCTTACTGGAGTGAGCCGAGCAGGTCATTATAAGAGACATTGGCAGAAACCATGGCTCCGATAATCTTCGGCGGCTGGGCGGATCCATCGCTGCTCAGCGTATAGATAAAGCTGAATTCAGGCTCGTGAAGCGCCGCATAGCCAGCCTCACCAAGTTCCAGGATGGCCCCAATGCGACCGGCAAAATGCCGAAGACCCTGGAAGTCGGCCGCAAAATCATCGGCATCCTGTTGTCCTGTTTCACTGATTACGAGGCCGTTTTGAATTTCAAAGCGGCGGAACGACTGCGAATTGAGCGAAGAAGCGTCCATTTTTTTGGTTTTGTTGCTGCCAACTCTGTTCTCTCTAAAAAGGCAGATGCTGGCAAGAATAAACGTGACTACAGAGTAAAACAGGTCGGTCGGGGGATGCGATCAAAAACAAAAAAGGCAGGCTCGTGTGAGCCTGCCCAAAGTAAAATTAGATGGGTTAAATGAGTCGCCGCCGTCCTTAACGAACGAATTCTGTGGTGTCAGCCTCAATCGTGGCGGCGCTGATGTTCACCGCTTTGAAACGAGTCGGGGCAGAGCCGAGCACGGAGTCAGCCGATGGGGTGGTGGTCATTTTGAAGGAGAACAGGGCGAAGTCTGGATTGTTGGCGTCGCGGGTGGCGACGGCATCGCCCAGCATGGTGTCCACACCCTTGTCCACACGGAAGATGCGGATGGTCTGGGTGTTCACGCTGGATGGGGTATGAGTCATGGTCACAGCGCCGCTAAGTTCTACGTCGTCACCTTTTTCGTTGTTTGGGGAGCGTTCCCAGCTTTTGGAAGCGATGATGGCGACTTGAGGATAAATGCTCAACAGTTCGGCCTTGCCGCGTACGGAGGTAGAAAAGGCGCGGAAGGATTTTCCATCCCAGTAACCTTCCACGATCACGGAGGTTCCTGCCTTAAGGGTGTCTGTTTTGACTGGGAAGCCGTACAGGTTTCTCGGCGGAGCGCTAGGGAGACGGGCATCTTTTGAGAAGGTGACCGGCATGCCGTTGATTTTGAACGGTTCTGCGCTGGTGACGAAGCCGGCCACGATGTTTTTGGCAGCCTCGACAAAGACATCGGTGGCAGTGACGGTTCCGTTTTCAGGATTGCCTGTGCCAGTGATGAAGGCGTTGCCGCCCACAAAACCTGGTTCTTCACGTCCTGGCAGCGGCGCTTGATCGGCCAGTTGCTGGAGGGTGAGCATGGCGCTTGGGGAGGTGACAGGCGTACCCTTGGGAACCACGACATTAATTCCCATCACATTCATGGTGACGGTGCCGTCATTGTTCGATTTAATCGCGGTGATCGCCCCATCAATCTCCACAGGAGTTTGAGCGAGGAGGCGGGGGGCCGAGAATCCTAAAACGGCCGCGGCGGTAAGCAAACGGGCAATGGATTGCAATTTCATGGGTTGATGGATGACTGAGGTTGAGATAGGGGAGACCAATTAGGCCCAATAGTTTAGGGAGACAGGGATAGACACGCAGAGAACAAGCACGCGCAACACCAAAATCCTTTTTTTTACATTCGCATGCAGTAGTTTTTGACATAACAACCGAGGCGGTATTAAATCTGCTACAAGTCAATCATTCCCAGAGCAACTCCATCCAAGAGACGAAAAATATGCGCATTAAACATCTTTCCATTTGTGTACTCGCCCTTTTGGGTGCGGTTCCGGCTTATGCGGATACGATATTCGCCAATATTGTAAAGGTGCAGGGGCCGGTGCAATCAGGGCCTGCGGGTGGGCTAACCAAGATTGGGCCTGCGGGGGCAAGCGTCGGCCCTGGTGATCTGGTGGTTTCTGGTATTGGTGGCAGCGCCTTGATGAAGCTTACTCCGTGCTCTGTTCTTAGTCTCGGTCCTGATGCGTCTGTATCAGTGGATCGTTTGCAGTTAGTGAAGGGTTCTACAGGAATGACGACGGCTCGCTCTGGTGACTTTACGGTGTCTCGTGGCGGCACGACCTTTATCATGGAATCCATGCAGGGCCGGGTGAACATCCCTGGCGGGATTATTTCAGTAGGCACTGCCGGAACATTTTATGTGTCTGTTTCACCTGCTGGGGAGTCCATTATTTCTGTTCTGTCTGGCAATGTTTCCGTGACGAGTTCCACTGGTGAGACGATCAGTCTTAAAGCTGGTGATTTTTCAGTCATTTCCCCTTCAGGTCCTGCGACGGCTACGCCTGCCGCTGGCAACCCAGATGCAGAGAGTGGTTTGGTGACCGCCCAGCAAGCTTTGGAAGAAGCTTCGACCCGTAGTTTGGTTTGTGATACAACCGTCACACGCCTCGAAGGTGAATTCCTGCAGCTCCCACCGCAGGTGGTTCCTCCAACCTCCTCAAACCCTGGCCGCCCATCGACGCCGCAGCGTCCTCCAGTTTCACCTGACCGCTGATATCACTAATCCATCGGTCAATTTTCAGATTCCCCGCATCAACAAAGACAGCAACCTCTACATCACTCCCATTTATGCGACGTACTAAACGCCCTATTCAGCAGATTTCTAATTTGGCTGGCGCCTGTGCTGTTATCGTGGCCGCCTCTGTCGGATTTCCTGTTCGTGCGCAGGAGCAACCTTCTGCGACCAGCACCCCTGACATCCAGAATGACGACGAGGCTCCTTTGAGCGCTCGTGAACGCATGGAACGCCGTCGCGCTGGTGGTGCGCTTGGTACGCCTGCCACAACGCCAACTCCAACGACTCCTGCACCTGCGCCAACGCCAACGCCTGCACCTGCCCCGCAGGCGACCGAGCCTGCGCCGACGCCGCCTCCTGCTCCAAAGGCAGAGATGCCAGCTCCAGCACCGACTCCAGCTCCCGCAGCCCCTGAGGAAGCTCCTCCTGCCGAGCCCCAACCAGTCGCGTCCCAGCCTATCGTCAAAGAGGATACTCCAGATGATGTGGTGGCAAGCCCAAGCATACGCGTCCCCAGCGGCCGTTACGGCAAATCGACCGGACACCTGAGCAATGTTACCCGTCACTACAGTGCCGATTCCAAAAATGCCAAGGCGAGCATCTTTGACGGCAAGCACATGGAAGGTATTTCCAATCCAGTGGCTGACCTGAATATCAACGTTACCGTTCGTGCTTCGACTGAAGCGCTGTATGACGATAACGTGTTCCTGCGTCCTTCCGGTGAGATTTCTTCATGGGTGTTTATTCAGACGCTGGGAATCAATGTGGCATTGGGTGACTATGAGTCCCGTGAGGGCAACTACCTCGCTCTCGACTATTCCCCAGCTTATGTTTATTACGAAGCTGATGAATTGAGTGATGATGATAACTTTGCCCAGAGCGTGACGCTGGAAGGTCAAGTGGTGACAGGGCGCCTGAAAGTAGGTGCTTCTGCGGGTTACTCCGTCCGTGAGGGCAGCAGTGCTGATCTCGGCGCCGTCGAAGTAAATGACCGCGTAGATCTCAGCAGTTTCCAGGCCGGTGTGAACGCACAGTATGATGTGTCAGACCGCACGGCGATCATCCTGTCTGGCGACTATCTGGACCGCGATTACGACCGGTTCATTGACTCCCAAACCTGGAGTGCACGTGCGGGCTTCATGACCAGTATCTCACCTAAAGTTCAGATGGGTCTCACCGGAGCCTATGGGCAGGTTGATGCTGATGAGCGTGGTAAGGAAGATTTCCAGCAGGCCCTGCTTGTTTTGAACTACCAGGCGACGAGCCGTATTTCTCTGGTCGCGAACGCAGGTGTTGACTTCCGTCAACCCAGCCGTGGTGATGACTATGAAAACTTCGTGTTCGGTCTCTCAGGCCAGTGGAACGTCACTGATGGTACAACGATCGCTCTTGAAGGTCATCGTAATGTCGAACCATCTGCGATTCTTCCAGGCCAGAACCTGATTCTTACAGGTGTTACTGCCGGGGTCACGCAGCGTCTGTTTGAGCGTTTCACCCTTGGTGTCAAAGGGGGTTATGACAAAGTCACATACGAAGACGCAGGTGCAACTGTGGAGTTGGATCGCGACTATGACTACTACTTCGTCCGCCCAAGCCTTACCTATACCGGAAGATGGGTTGATGTAGAGCTGTACTACCTGTTCCGCTCACTTGAATCTGACAACAGCCTGATCGGCTTTGACAACAATCAAGTTGGCATCCGTGTAGGTGTGACATTCTAATTTATTTGTTTCATTTGCACCAGTGATGTTATCGAATGATGGCATTACTGGTGCTAACAGTTTATTGCATTCAGCATTCTTTTCACAAAATCCATGCGATTTACGCGGCCACTACTGATCAAGTTTAAAACTCTAATTTTGGCCATAACTATGGGTGCTCTGGCTGGCGATCTGCCATTGCAAGCCCAAACAATGGATCTTCGTGAAAATACCTCCATTTTTTCAAGATCACAGAGGAACAGGTCATCTACCCGGCCTCTGCAGCAGCCATCATCGACGCCTGCAACCCAGACGCAGCCTCAGGCTACGAGTTCAACCACACCTGTTGAACAGGAACGCACGAGTTCTTCTGTGCCGCAGCAAAACAATGCAAGCTCCCCCATTCAGGAGACATCTGCATTTAGCGCAGACGCAGACTCCCAACCTGTAGAGTCTCTTACAAGGATGGAAGCTCCCGTCCAGCAGGAACCTGTATCTGTCACTGTTGGTGGTGAAAGCTCTGGAATGAACCCGGCATCAGGAATGGTTTCCCAGTCGCCTCAGCCCGCGCCTGAAGTGTCCCCGATACTGCCCCTGCCAAACTGGGAAGACACCAAACCTTCCCGACCTATGGGCCAGCAGGCAGCCGGGAATTATGTGCTTTCTCCTAACGACTTTGTTCAGATCAATGTTTTTCAGGAAAATGATCTGCTGACGGAGGCCAGAATTGCTGATGATGGCACCATTAATTTTCCTTTGATAGGCGTGACCAAAATTGGCGGAAGAACCGTGAATGAGGCGGTAGAGTTGATTCGCCGTCGCCTTGATGCGGATTATATTGTCAATCCACAGGTGACATTGACTATTGTCACCTATTCCATGGG
>Ga0182737_1002400_pt1 | contig 15375 bp, 10 predicted proteins | sample eDN5th30CBELigOP_FD_128878 | JGI IMG/M metagenome (GOLD analysis project Ga0182737, IMG submission 128878) | Enriched Organic Plus compost microbial communities from Emeryville, California, USA - eDNA 5th pass 30_C BE-Lig OP (version 2) (version 2) ...
CCAAGGCCTGATCCCCGCGCTGCATCTGCGGCTTCCGCTCGCCAATGCCGCGTTGGATAAGAAGGGCTATTTTCTGGCCAATGGCGGCGCCATCTGGTTCGAAATGGTCCGCATGAGCGGCGAGTTCGGCCTGATCGAAGGCTCCACGCCCGAGTGCCGCGGCCCGCGGCAATTGCTGACTTATCAACGGGCCCAGGATCGGCTTTTTTCTGAAACCGCGGCCGACATCACGCATGGGCCGTTCGCCGATCCGTTCACGCTGGTCAAGAACTGCCGCGATAGCGTCGGCAATTACTACGGCGCGCAGGAGAACTACGAGTATCCCTTCGCTTCCGGTCTTCGGCTGGCCCTGTGGCGGATTGGCTTGGTGCTGGTGGCGCCGCTGGTTCCGCTGACCCGGCTGGGCATGATCGCGCTTGTGCTGTTCTATATCATCCTGCTCGTCCTGCTGGTGGCGTATGTCATCCTCGGCCACCTGGTATATCTGCTGCTGATGCCGTTTTTCCGCGACGGGCGCGCGATCCGGTGGTGGCTGATCGACTGCATGATGACTGGCCCGATCGAAGACTGGATGGAAGCGGCGATGCGGTTCTGCGCGCGTGTGGTCTATGCGCCGCTGGCGGTGGCCATGGATCTGTTGCTGCGGCTGACGGCGTTCGTCGAAGTGCGCAAAGAACTGACAGCCTTTCTGATCTCGCGCTCGATCATTGCCGGGGCCGGCACCCTCGACGACGACGGCAACTTTCATCTTGCCGAGAAGGCCGGCGGCTTGAACAGCTTGACCGGCTTTGGCGGATTCATCGTGGAGCGGCCGGTTTACACCTTTGGGCATTTTCTGAAAGCGGCATTCGCCGAAGCCTGGATCTTGAACCGCCGGTACCTGCGACTGTTTCGACGGCGGCAGCGGCTGCAAATCGGTCTGGGCGATTCCAACATGGCGCAGACGGCGGAGTTTCTGCGCGTCGGCACCACGATGCTGCTGTTGGATATGCTCGAAGAGGGCGCGCTGACGGGGGCCCCACGGCTGCGCAGCCCGCTGGCTGCGTTGCACGCCATTGCGGCGGACCCCAGCTTGAAGACAACGGTCGAGCTGCGCGATGGAACCCGCTGCACGGCCCTGGAGCTGCAGCGATGGTACCTGGCGGCGGCCCGGCGTTGGCTGAGTGAAAAGCCCTGGCATGAGGAAGCCCACGAGGTCGTCGAGCTTTGGGAACAAACGCTCGATCAGCTCGAGGACGATCGCGAGCAGGCGGTGGGCCGCATTGATTGGGTCACGAAGCTGTACCTGCTGGCTCAGGCGGGGGCTGATGCTTCAGACGAAGCCCGCAAGAAGATCGACCTCAAGTACCATCAACTGGGGCCGGAAGGTTATTACGCCCAACTGGAAGCCTGCGGGGCGTGTGCCGAATTGGTGACGGCGGCCGAAATCGATCGTGCTACCCGCACGCCACCGCCCGGCTCGCCGGCTGCTGTCCGCGGCCGTTTCATTCGCGAGTATGCGGGCGAGTGGATGGCGGTGAACTGGGATTTCGTGCTGCTGCGCCGCAACCGATTCCGCAACGCAGTGATCGACCTGGATTACTACTTCCGGCACCAGCCGCGGGAAGAAGCGGCGCCAAAGTAATGGGCCCTGTATCTTTCCAACGCACGCGGCAGACTGCGGTGCCACTTAAGTTTCCAGACCTGCTTCGCGGCGGGCTCTCCAGCCGTCGAGCCGTTCGGTGAGTATGGCCCAAAGCTCGCCGTCATCGAAATCGAGGATGCTCGGCGAGATGACCACGGGGCTGCCGACCATCCGCATATTGGCGGAACCCACGTAGCGCCGCCAGGTGCTGACCCGCTGCAAATAGTCTTCTGGATGGATCAGGCGGATCACTAGCCATTCCCGCCCGGCTGCTGGGCTGATGGCAATGTCCTCGATGTCGCTCCACGGGATGCGGCCCATCTTCATAGGACTGGCCTGATCGACGATCCCTTCGTCGTCGATCACCAGCGCCGCTTTGCGGCTGAACTGCTTGCGCAGAATTGCGATCAATGCCAGGCAGGAGAAGATGGCAGAAGCGGCGCCGACGACACGAAACAGTGTCCGCCGAAAGGCCGGCTCGTTGGCATCGCTGCTCATCGTCCAGAGGTAAACGCCAATCGCGGCGAATAAAGCAGCAGCCAGCAGCGTCACGAACAATTACTTGCGATTGAAGTCAATCACGATGGTGCCCGCCGCGTCGTTCATGGTGTGTCACGCGGTTGGTGGATTACAGGCTGCGCAAGTACGCCAGCAGCTGCTTCAGTTCGGCGTCGGTCAGCGGCTCATCGAGCTGGTGGCGGAACTTCACCAACACGTCTTCCAGCGAGGCGGCGCGGCCGTCGTGAAACAGCGGTGCCCGTTGACTCACAGCCCGCAATGAAGGCGGGTTGAAGTGCCGATTGCCCCGCTTGTCGTCGAGGCCCACATCGTATGCGCCATCGGAGGTGTAATACGGCGGCTGGTGGCAGTTGATGCAGCCCCGCGCCTCGAAGACCTTAGCGCCCTCGGCAATGGCCGTTTCGTCGCGCTGGTTGCGAGCAGCGGCTAGCGACGGCGGCGGCTCGATCGTCTTGATGAAAGCTACCAGCGCGGCCACATCGTCGTCCTCGATCGGCTTGCCTTGCATGGTGCTTTGCACCGACGTGCGGACTTGCGCGGCCAGATCGTTCTGCTTGCCGTTCCAGGCCCAGGGGCCGGTGTGCGCGACACCGCCTAGTGACAGCGTGCGCTTGGCGGCTCCATACGTCAGGTCGCTCAGGTTATCGGTGAGGTGGCCTGTGGTGTGGCCGTCGGTATGGCAACTGTGGCAACTGAACCAGCCGTCGAGCGAAAGCCGGGCGTCGTAGAACAATTGTTCGCCGCGTTCCACCTGGTTGGGCTGCGGACGGCGGCCCAGCACGATCACCCGCAGCACTTTGCAATGGGCCGTGTCGATCACGCTGAGCGTATCGTCGAACATGTTGGAAACGATGGCCGTTTTGCCGTCTGCGGTAACAGCCACGGCCGTCGGCCGCCGACCAATCCGCGTGCGTGTGAGGGTGAAATCACTTTCAAGGGCCATGCCCACCTGGTGCACGCCGGCCAGGGCCACGATTGCTTGCCCTTGAGGCGTGGCGGCCACTTCGGCCGGATCGCCGCCGGCGGCCGAACTATCGCCGGTGAGATGGGCGTGACTGCCGGCCAGGATATGCTTGCTGGGATCGAGGATGCTGGAGAGCGGCATCCACCGCAGCACGTTGGTCATCAATACGCCCCAGTGGACGTCGTTGTGGGTGGTCTCGGCCAAGTCGTTATGGATCTGGTGGGCGATCAATATCCGTTGGCCGCCCGGCAACAGCGCCATGCCGCGGATGTTGTGGGCAGGCAGGTCGCGGATGGTTTCGAGCTTTTCGGCCTGGGTGTTGTAGATGCCCAGCCTGCCTCCAAAGGCGTCGGCCACGATCAGCCGTCGGCCTTCTTCGATCAGCAGCAGCCGCCGCGGCGCGTAAACAAGATCGACCACCTTGATCAGCCGCAGCGATGGCTCCTCGCCCTGCGTTTGCACGGCCAGCGTCGCTAGCCGCCGCGACCAGAGCGCAGCCACGTAGGCTCGGCCGGTTGCTGCGTCGGCCGCCAGCCCAACGGGCGTATGCGGCACTTGGATAGAACTGGCAGTGCGGAAACCTTTTTCGGTTCGCTCGATGAGCAGCACAGCATGGGCGGCTTCGTCGGCAGCCAGGAACCAGCGGTCTCCGTCGTAACGAACAAGCTGACTGAGCCGGCTAGCAACCTTGGTTTCGTGATACACCTGCCCGGTTTGCAGATCGACTTCCATCAGCGAGCCGGCGGCAGCATTGGCTACCACAGCCCGGCGATCGCTATCAACCAGCAGCACGGAAATAGGGTCACGCCGCACCGCTGGCAGCTTGGCCCGCTGGGCATCGTCTGCGCCGGGGCCCACATGCGGCACCTGGTTGCGGGCCTTGCCGCCGGAGCCGTACTCGTAATCCTCGGCCGCCGAATGGTTGGCCCAGGCCACCGCAATCAGCACAAGCCCGAGCAATTGCAGCGGCCAGCGGCTTGCCAGGCGAGGCAGGCCAAGGATGCGACGTCCGCGAGGCATGGTCGATTCCTTATCGCGGCAGGAAGGCGAGGCAGGCAAGTACATTCATCCATCAACCTTGATGGCTCAACCGACCAGCATAGGGAACGGCCGCTGGGCGGTCAATTTGAACTGCCGCGATTAGGGTGCCAATGGTCCTGTCAGTAGATCGCGTACCGCCCGACGGAACGGCAACCGGCGCGATAGCGAGCATTGCCCCTGATATACATTGCCAGGCGGTGGCTGGCCTACAGGAATGGCCTACCGAAGATCCTTCATGTACCTCAAGAATTGGGCATCCAGGTGCCGCAGGTTCGTCCCAAAGATGGCCGTGAAATCGGCTAGCCGATCCTGGGATGGGTACGATTGAAAGTCGGGCCGTTCGGCAATCCGGGCCAGGTATCGGGCGTACTCGCGCGGCCGCGTCTCCGACAGAAAGAAGGTCAACGCCCAACTTTCCGCGTAGGCACTATGAATGTCGCGGCGGAATGGCTGGTCGCCTGAGATCAACTCCACCAAGGCATCTTCGCCGCGGCCGTTCTGCAGATACCGGCGGAAGTCGGACAGCCGCTGCTGATTGATACGTTCGGACTGCGGCCCGTTGGCCCGGCCGGACCACACGCCTCGGGCTTCGAACAACATGCCAAGCCCTTCCGCCACCCAGCGCGGCGTGGCGCCAAAGCGGTTGTGCAGGCCGGTGTTGAAGGCCGTTTGGTGGGTGGCCTCGTGAATGATGGTTTCGGCGTTGATATGCCAGTTGGCATCGTTGCCGCCGGTGGCATCGTAGAGGATCACGCGATTAGTGGCCGGGGCATAGAAACCGAGCGTCGAGGTCGGCGTGCCCGGGGCGTGCTTTTGGAGATACCGCAGATAGTCTTCGCGGCTGCGGAGGACCACGGCCACCAGTGGAAACTGCGGCTGCTTGAGCGAGAAGCCGCGCACGCTGAAGTAGCGCTGAAACCCGCGGTACAGTTCATCGAACCGGTTGGCCCAGGCTTGCCCCTGCCCTCGCGGGTGAACCACCAGGTAATGCCCCGCCGCGGTGACTTCGTACGCCGAGCCGAACTCGCGTTCCAGCGCCCGCCGCATGGCCATGATGGTGTAGGGCTGAAACGATCGCGTGGTCTTCTCGACCGTGACTTCGCCAGGGTTGAACGTGAACAGGGCTCCGTCGCCCCGCAGCACAGCGGCAAAGTCGCTACTCCAGGCCAGCGGCAAGCCCTCGACGGCGGCTTCGCCCTTGCGAACCTTCACCACGCTGCGTTCGGCCGCTGCCGCGTCCCAAGCGGCGAGGGCAACGGCGGCGAGCACCGCTGCCGCCAGGCGGCCGATTGTTCGCTGGGGCCACATTCTGGAAGTCCCATGCCAGAAATGAGATAAAGCCTCGCCGCCGCAAACGCACGGCGGGAGGCTCTGTTTCTCAAGTCTAGCATGCAAAGTGGCCGGGCGTCCGCTCGGGGGGGATGCGCTTCCGCCCGCGGACTTGCCCGGACGGTCACGTTCAAACAGCACAAAGCCCAGGCAGCAAAAAAGTTGAGGCTCCCTTAGCCAGCCGCCAAGGGAGCCTCGCGTGGTTACCCACGAATGGTTATGCGTTGTAGCCGTTGAGCCGGTCGTGCGACCGCTCCCAGCATCACGGCAGTTACCTTACTGATATTTGGCGCCCGGCAAGGTGGCCGTCGCGCCGGTGTTGCCGTAGGGCGAACCGGCGGTGGTGGCGGCACCATTGAAGCGGCCGGTGCTGCCCGGGGCGAAATCAGTGCTGCTGCCGGCAGTCAGGTTGGCCGGAGCGGTCGTACCGTACGGCGAGGCGTACTGGCCGACGGTCGACGGCTTGTTATCCGACATGTTGCCCGGATCGTAGCCGGTGCTGCCCGGCATGCCGTACTGCGTGGCGGCCCCGGTGTTGTAGCCCGGAGTCGTCGGCGTGGTCGGCGTCGTCGTCGGGTAGGCACTGGTGGTGGCAGGATAAGCGCCGCCCGTCGGCGTGCCGTAGGAAGGCGTCGTGGCGGTGCTCGTCGAGCCCGGGTATTCCCAGCCGGTCGCGCCGGTGGAAGGCACCGTGCTGTTACGAGCATCGGCGGTTTGGATGCCTTCGCCATAGCCCGAGGGAGTCGTGGTGCCGTAAGCCGGCACGTTGGTACCGGTCGCCGGGTTGTAGGCGGTGTTGCCGTACGCGGTGGCATCGTAGCCAGTGGTGCCGTAGGTCGGCGTGCCCGTGGTGCTGTAGCCGCCCGTGGTCGCCGAGTTGCCGTAAGCAGCAGCAGCGGCGGTGTTGTCATAACCAGCAGCGGCCGTAGCGCCGTATTCCTGGCCATAACGCGGCTGGTAGCTGGCGGGCGAGGCCGTGGTCGGAGCCGACGTGCCATAGCTGCCCGCGGTAGCGCCATAGGCGTTATAGGCGGCGGCACCGGCGGTGGCGTCGTAGGAGCCGCCGTAAGCGTTGTTCGTCGTGCCATAAGCACCGGCGGCGCCGTAGGCATTGGCGGCCGTCGTGTCGGTGCTCGGATAGCCGCCGGTTCCGGCAGGCGTGTTATTGGTGAAGGCGTTATAAGCCGGCGGCGTGGTGCTGGCCGACAGGCTGTCGGTGCTGCTCAGCGAGCTGCCCGAGGTGCTGGCCAGGCTGCTCGACGAGCTGTCGCTGCCGGTCGTGCCAGCGAGCGTGGAGGGCTTGGCCTTCGACGATGGCAGTTCCACCGTGCTGTCGGCATAGCTGCTCTTTGGTGCCGACGCGACGGCCGGCTCCGAGTCACTTTTCTTGCCCCAGGGCCATGCTTTCGCCAGGCCGCCACCACCGCGACAACCAGTTAATACGATAATGCTCAGACCGACAACGGTCAGTCGCGCGATGGGAATCCGCATGGGCTCAGCCTCGCTCTTGGTTCAAATCGCCGGTCAGACAGGGCACCACCGGCGTGTCATCCGTGACAATGGAGGGGACGTGAAACCAACGCTATCGCTGCTTGCCAAATAGCAACAAACTGCGACGCACTTGGTAATGTTGTCGGCCTTCCAAGACCTAGCGTTGATTCAATCCCGAAAGTTCATGCACTTCCGGTAATCGCTACACTTGGCAAACGATCGGGGCGGGACTATAGGTGTGGCCGCACCGCCCGTCAACGGCAAATCACACGCTTTTCCCGCGAGAAAATGCCACGAATCCCGGCAGCCCAAGGCGTGATCGCTGCTAGCGCGCCCGGTGCCATCGCCGCAAGCTGTACCCGCCTGGCTGCTAGGAACAACACCTGGCTTTCATGGCGGAGTCACTGCGGCAACGTGCTTGCGTCCGACTGGTACGCTAGCCAAGAACCTCAATCGAAGTTCACCACATCGCCGCCAGCCCGGGTCGAAAGCGCCCGGTACACGTTGATATCCAGGTGCTGGTTGAACAGCCGCACCGAATCATCGCCCAGCAGGAAGTTGGCACCCATCGGGTGATTGCTGCTGAAGTCTTCAAAGTGCGCGTGATCATCGTTGGGCGGATGATCGGTGACGCCGACCACGCGCGCGATGGCTTCCTCGCCGCCAGGCACGGCGCCTACCCACGTGGAGAAGTCCAGCTTGCTGGAACGCTCGCCAACCAGGATCGTGTTGCTCAGGCCGTCGGTAATGGCGCCGAACGTGATTCGGCTGTTGTGGAAGAACACGCCGTCGCCGTGGCATTGCTGCCCAGGCGGCAGGTCCTCGCACTCCTCGAGCTCAATCGTGCCGAACATGGCCACGTAATTGCTTTTCGCCAGTTTGGCCAGCGCCGTGCCGTCTTGGCGGTTGAGTGTGAAGGTGGCCGCCGGGTTGGAATCGGAGTGGCAGAAGAACGATTCGAGGATCGCTTCCCGCGCGGTCGCGTGCTGGGCGTTGGTGATGGGCAGGTCGTAGTTCATCGACTGCGCCAGCGGCATCTGATCCATGTACGGCAGCAGCCGGCTGGCCCAGCCCCAACCCGGTTGGCCGTTGGGATCAGGCTTGCCTGCGGTGTTGGCCGTCCAGCCCGAGGGCAAGTAGTGCTGCTGGTCGTAATGGATGTGCAGTGCCAGGCCGATCTGCCGCAGGTTGCTTTGGCAGGTGGTGCGGCGCGACGACTCGCGGGCGGCTTGCACGGCCGGCAGCAGCAGCGCGATCAAAATGCCAATAATCGCGATCACCACCAGCAGTTCTACCAGGGTGAACGCCCGGCGCAAGTTCGTAGGACGGGGGCGGAACATTCGGCGATCCTTATCAGGTTGCGCCGGCCGCGATCCTTGGGGGAGTGCAGCGGCACGGGCGCGGTGGTTTGTTGGAAGCTCAACCGTGCTGGCGGCGGCGCTCAAGTCGGGCGCGGCAGCAGGCAGCAAACGGTCGACAAAGAAACGCGGTTCAACACAGCGGTGTGCAGCAAATCGGGCATGGTTTACGCCTGAATACGCTGCAACCTGGGCTGCTGGGATATGCGCGAGGGATTGGGCCAGCGCAGACGCTCAAGCCAAAACCGCCATACCAGCCTGGCTCGGCAAACCGTGCGCAGGCGACGCGCTATGACAGCAGCGCGCTTAAAGAACCGCGGCTTCCGGAGGAGCGCGCGAAGAGAAGCCCCGGGCAATGGGCGCAACAAACGTCGTGTGAGCAATGCTCACCGACGGCGTTACCAGCGGTTCGCTGCCCTGCCATTGAGGCGGCTGCACCATGGCACAGGCCATGGCCAAGAATTGGCAGGCAAGACAGCCATCGGCACTGCCGGCAACTTCTGCCGGCGGCAGTACACTGGCCTTCGTTCCCGGCGGGATGTGCCGCCTAGCCTGGGATGCGTTGGCGCTGCTGTCCTCAGCGTGGTGATGGCCACAGCAGCGATGCGACTTGCCGTGGTCTTTCGTCTTGTGGGCGGTCGCCGCAGCAATGTCGACCGAGCAGAGGCCGCCGGCGCATTCTCCAGGGCCGTGGCTGTGCATCCGCCCGGCGAACAAAATCGCCGCGACGTATACGGCCAGCGATGCCCAGAGGATATGGGGGCGGCGGACCACGGTAAAAACGCCTGAGGAGCGAAGGGTGAAACGGTGCGAGAAGCTAAATGCAATCCGTTTGCAGTAAGGCCAGAATATCCATTCGAACCCGGTGATGCAAGCGCATTGGGTACTTCTTCGCGGGCTTCTAACCCAGCCGGGGCCCTTGTGCGGTGCAGAATCCTGTCTTAGAATCCCTCTATTCATAGGGATTTGTGGCCGCTTGCAGCCTAGCCATCCTCCTTGGTGTGCCACGCGAACCGCGATGGTCGCTCCCAGGGGCTAATGGCGAATCTGCTAAAGTGTCATCGTCGCCGGTCGTAGGCGTTTGCGCCTTAGTATGCCCGGTGGCGAGTTACCTGAACCTCCAAAGCGCCGCGAGGGCCTGATCCCTTGGCGGCGTTTTTTTGTTCGGGCAATCCCTGTCGGGAAATTCTGGCGCGTGCAAAGCGGTGGTAAGGACCCTGCTCGGGCGCGCGTTTCGTCCTGCCATCCAGGTTGCCGAACATGGCCGAAGAACATCTTTCGCGTCGCCGAAATGGCGACGTCACCGCCTCGTGTCCGGGCGGTCAGTACGCCGATTTTGGCCCCTCCACCATCTCGGTCCATGCCGGGGAATGCCACCAAAAGCACGGCGATGCCATAACGGATCCGATCTTCTGCGCGTCGACGTATACCTTCGCCGACACGCAGAGCGTGATCGACTTCATCGAACAGAAACAGCAGCGCGAAGAGTACGGGCGTTACGGCAACCCGGGCGAGCGCGTGGTCGAGCGCAAGCTGGCTGCCCTGGAAGGCGGCGAGTCGGCCGTGCTGTTCTCGACGGGCATGTCGGCCATCGTGGGCCTGCTCATGGCCAAGCTCAGCGCCGGTGATGAGATCATTTTCTTCGACGAATGTTATCACCGCAGCCGTGAGTTTTGTCGCAAGCACTTGGCACGCTTTGGCGTCACCACCAAGGAAGTGCGGGCCTGCGACTACGAGGCCATGGAAGCGGCCATTACTCCCAATACCAAGCTGCTGGTCAGCGAATCGCCGACCAACCCGCACCTGAGCTGCATCGACCTGGAGCGGTACGCCGAGATCGGCCGCAAGCACGGCGTGGAAACGCTGATCGATGCCACGCTGGGCACGCCCTACAACATCCGGCCGCTGGAAGCCGGCATCGATTACGTGTTGCACTCGGCCACCAAGTACCTGGCCGGGCACAACGACCTGTTGGCCGGCGTGGTGGTGGGCTCCGAAGAGAAGATGGAGCCGGTCCGCAAGTTGCGCGGCATCATGGGCGCGATCAATTCGCCGCACAACATTTACCTGTTGCAGCGCGGTCTGAAGACGTTTGAGCTGCGGATGCAGCGGCATAACCAGAACGGCTTGGCGGTGGCTCAGTTCCTGGCGTCGCATCCGCGGATCGAACGCGTGTACTACCCTGGCCTGGAATCGCACCCGTACTACGACGTGGCGCGGCGGACGATGCGCGGCTTCGGCGGCCTGGTCACCTTCATGGTGAAGGATGCCGACTGGCGGCAAACGGCCGACGTGGTCGATGCCGTCACCATTCCGCGGATCGGCCCCAGCCTGGGCGGTGTCGAGTCGCTGATCGAGCAGCCGCTGGTGATGAGCTACTACGAGTGCCCGCCGGAAGACCGCCAGGCGTACGGCATCTATGACAACATGATCCGCTTGTCGTGCGGCATTGAAGACACCGACGACCTGATCGAGGATCTGCGGCAGGCGCTCGACCGCCTGAAGTAGTGTTGCTTTTTGGCAACGCGCGGCGTGGGGCACGCCGCGCGTTTTTTCATGCGCGGATTTTTGCGGCGACTTTTTTGACAGCCTTCCGATTGCGACCTACGTATTGAATTAGCCACCACAGGGAAGCTGTGGTCGGCCAGCTAGCGGCAAATCGAAAAAGGCAAACCGGTCGTGAGGCCGGGACGCAAAGCCATGGGGCTCCTCTGCTGGAGCTCGCCAGGCCGCCGAAATTTGCGGGCGCTGTTGCAGGTGTTCGCAAGGCGGTCGTGTATTCGATTTTTGTCACGCCCTGCCGCGAACTCTCCGACGGTGCCCCGCCTGGGAGGGAATCCTGTTCCCCCCGCACGCGAGCGCGTGGTTTGTAAGCCACACTATTGTGTGCCAGGATCGGCGGAGCTTTACCCGTGCCCACGGCATTGCCACCGGCCGAGGATAGGATTGCCCGGCGGCTGTGCATGTCCGCATTTGGGCGTCCCCGCTGCCAATAAATGCTGTCGTTGAGGTATCTACGAATGTCTCGCATTTGCTCCCGCTCTCGCCAGAAAGGCCGTCGCGGAGCTACGCTGGTGCTCTGCGCCCTGCTGATCGTGTTCATGATGGGGTTGCTGGCGTTCGCCATCGACCTGGGCTACATCGTGCTGGTCCGGACGCAGATGCAGACGGCCGCCGATGCTGGTGCCTTGGCCGGTGCCGCGGCGACCTTCCTGGGCACGGAAACCGCCGAGGAAGAGGCCCTGCGGTTCATCGGCTACAACGAGGCCGGTGGCCACAAGATCTCGCCCGCGGACGTGGATATCCGTTTCGGCAAGTGGAACACCGATAGCCGCGTGTTCACTCAGGCGAACGCCGACGCCGAAGCGATCGAAGTCACTATTCGCCGCGAGAATCAGCCGTTGTTCTTCGGCCGGATCTTCGGCACCACGTTCGATACTGAAGTGAGCGCCGTGGCGACCTTCCAGCCACGCGACATCATGCTGGTGCTCGATTACTCGGGCTCGATGAGCTACGACAGCCAGTTCGGCGCCATCGACGACCTGGGCCGCTCGGCGGTCGAAGCGAACCTGCTGCAAATCTACAACGAGCTTGGGGCGCCCAAGTTCGGCAAGATGAAGTGGACGCCGGAGTCGAATACCTCGACCAACGTGAACACGGTCAAGTCGGCTCTCGGTTTGACCAATGTGAAGTATCCCTACGCCCGCGGCTCGTGGGATGACTACATCAACTACGTGATGAACGATTCGGCCGTGAACAAGGCCGGCTACCGCAAGAAGTACGGCTACCTGACCTGGGTGCATTACCTGCTCGCGAAGAACTACAGCTACTCGGACAATCCGAATCTGTGGAAGACGTCGCAGCAGCCGCTGACCGCCGTCAAGAACGCCGTGGATGTGCTGGTTTCGTACATCCAGGAGAACAGTCCGAAAGATCGCCTCGGGTTCACCCTTTACACCGCGGCCGACGGCACCGCCAAGGTGGAACAGAACCTGACCGACAACTTCTCTAAGGTGGCTGAGCTGGTGCGCAAACGCCAGGCGGGGCATTACACGGCGTATACCAACATTTACGACGGCCTGCGGGTCGGGCGCGAAGCGCTCCAGAACGGAGCTCGGCCGTCCGCCCAGAAGATGATCGTGCTGATGACCGACGGCCAGGCGAACTTGCCCGTCAACGAATCGTATGGCAAGTACTACGCCTTGCAGGAGGCTCAGCAGTGCAAGCAGAAAAGGATCCCGGTGGTAACGATCTCGCTGGGGGCCGACGCTGACTCCAACCTGATGCAGCAGATTGCCGACATTACCGGCGGTGTGCACTTCAACATCCCCGGCGGCCAATCAGTGCAAGACTACGAGGAGCAGTTGAAGAACGTGTTCCGCCGCGTGGCCGGTGACCGTGGCCTGGTGCTGGTGAAATAACGCCTAAAGCGGGGAACGGGGACCAGCCTCGCCCCTGGGGCGACTGGGCAAGTTGAATCACGACTTCTCCTAACGAGCCTGCGCAGACGAGCGCAGGCTCGTTTTGTTGGGGGCCGTGCCAGGTGGCGCGAGGGGGGCGGCGAATGTCCGCCGGGGCCCCATGGTTCCGGGGCCGAGCCTGGGATAAAATCAGGTACTTTCCTGCCATCATTCCCACCCCGAGAAGCCATGAGCGAGTTTGTCACCGTAGCCAAGGTGGGCTCTATTCCCGAGGGGCGCGGCGAAGCCTTTGCGGTTCGCAATCGAACCGTGGCCGTGTTCAACGTCGGCGGCGAGTACTTCGCCATCGACGACTTTTGCCCGCACATGGGGGCTTCGCTGGCAGGCGGTGAGGTCCGCGACAACGTCGTGGCTTGCCCCTGGCATGCCTGGCGGTTTTCGGTCTGCGACGGCACCTGGTGCGATAACCCGCGGCTGAAGGTCGATGCCTTCGAAGTCCGCGTGGTCGGCGATGAGATCCAGGTCAAAGTGCCCGATCCGCAGGAAAACGCCCGCTAGTAGCCCGCCCGATGCCGCGCCAGCGCGGCCAGGGCTGCATCCCCCCTCCCCTTTTCCACACCCGGCCGCTGACCAAACGCGGCCACGTAGCAGAGCGAATAGCGCGATGACGGAGCCCTGGCAGCAGATTGAACAGTTGATGTGGCGTGATCCGGGCGGCCGGGGCGTAGCTGGCTATCTGTACCGAGGGCGTCCGCTGGCCGAAGGCCAATTGGCTGCCGCCGTCGAAAGCCTTGCCCAGACCACCGGGGCCATCGCCATTGCCACTGGCTTCTGGATTCCACGCCCGAGGGCGGAGCCGCCGAAACCGATGGTCCGCCGGGTGCGCTGTACCTGGCTCGCACGTTTGCCGCCCTGGGCCGCGAGGTGGTGCTGGTGACCGATGCCTTCGGCGTGCCGCTGGTGGAAGCCGGTTGCGACGCGCTGGGCCTGCCCCGCGAGTGCATCGTGGAGTTCCCCTTTGAGTCGCCCGAGGTCGATCATCCGCACCGGGCTTCCTATGCGGCCGAGTGCAACGCGGTGTCCGACCGCTTTGTCGATACGTTTCTGGCTTCGCCGCAAGGGCAGCGGATCGATCACCTGATCTCTATCGAACGGGCTGGTCCCAGCCACACATTGCAGTCGTACAAGAACTGCCCGGCGGAAGATATCGACGACGCCTGCTTCGAAACCGACGTGCCTGAGCACGATCGCGACGTGTGCCACAACATGCGGGGCGAGTCGATCAACGCCCGCACGGCCAAGGTCCACCTGCTGTTCGAGGCGGCTGCCGCACGGACATCCATCACCACCATCGGCATTGCCGACGGCGGCAACGAGATCGGCATGGGCCGCTACCCGTGGTACGTGTTGCGCAAGGCGATCGCGTTTGGCCCGGCCGCGCGCGTGGCCTGCCGGATTCCCACCGATTTTGCGCTGCTGGCCGGCGTGAGTAACTGGGGCGGATACGCCCTGTCGCTGGCTCTGTGCCACCGCTTGGGCCGGTTGGATCTGGCGGCCCCCTGGAACCTGGAAGACCAGCGGCAACTGGTGGCAGCCATTGTGAATGAAGGCGGCGGCGTGGACGGTGTCACGCGCCAGCGGCAAGCCACCGTTGATGGCCTGCCGCTGGAAACGTATTTGCAACCGCTGTTTGGCTTCCGCCAGGTGTTGGGGCTGGACGACTAACCGCCCGCTGCCCCCCCTCCCTTTACGCACCCCGCTTGGACGCCCGCCGGCGATCGTGCGCTGAGAGCAGAATCTTCCGCAGCCGGATGCTCTTGGGGGTAACTTCCACGTACTCGTCTTCGGCGATGTACTCCAAGGCGGCTTCCAGGCTCATTTCGCGTGGCGGCTTGAGCAGGATGTTGCCATCGCTGCCGGCCGCGCGGATGTTGGTGAGCTTCTTTTCCTTGGTGGGGTTCACTTCCATGTCGTTTTCGCGGCTGTTCTCGCCGACGATCATGCCTTCGTACACGACATCGCCGGGCGCCACGAACAACTCGACCCGCTGTTGCAGCCCATCCAGGCCGTAAGCCACGGCCTTGCCCGATACCATCGACACCAGCACGCCGTTGGCCCGCTCGTTCAGATCGCCGGCCATGGGGCGGTACTCGCGGAAGCGGTGGTGGATAATCGCCGTGCCCGCGGTGGCGTTGAGCAGCTTGGTCCGCAACCCCAGCAGGCCGCGCGACGGAATGAGGAACTCCAGGTGGCTGAAGCTGCCGCGGGTTTTCATTTCCTCGATCACGCCGCGGCGGTTGCCCACCAGTTCCATCACCGGGCCGGTCTTGTCGGGCGGCACCTCGACCACCAGCAATTCGAACGGTTCTTCCACCACGCCGTCGGCCCGCTTACGGGTAATAACCTGCGGCTTGCCGACCGAAAGTTCGTACCCTTCGCGGCGCATGGTTTCGATCAGCACGGCCAGGTGCAGCACGCCGCGGCCAGCCACGGCGAACGCCTCGGTCCCTTCGATCGGCCGCACCCGCAGGGCCACGTTGCGTTCCAGCTCTTTGTTGAGCCGGTCGCGCAGGTTGCGCGAGGTGACGTACTTGCCTTCCTTGCCCGCCAGGGGCGAGTTGTTGATCG
>Ga0182737_1002409_pt1 | contig 15353 bp, 12 predicted proteins | sample eDN5th30CBELigOP_FD_128878 | JGI IMG/M metagenome (GOLD analysis project Ga0182737, IMG submission 128878) | Enriched Organic Plus compost microbial communities from Emeryville, California, USA - eDNA 5th pass 30_C BE-Lig OP (version 2) (version 2) ...
AGAGGCGGGCGACGGAACGGTCGCCGCGACAAGCGCCGCTGCCAAAAGGAATCTGCGCATGGTTCCCTCCTAGAACTGAATCCAGCCGACGTCTCGCGGTGTCGTCGCGATCTGCGGGCGACTGCCTTGGCCTCAGCGGGCGGGCCCAAGGCCATATCCGGCGATGCTGCTGTAACACGGGCTGGGGGGCACGCGGCGGTGCGCTGTTGAAGCGGTTGGACGGTGGTTACTGTCCAAGTTCGCTCGCTCCCCAACGGCCAATCAAACGGCGTCCGCCAGGCGTGCAGGAGGGAATCCATGGAACGATCGCTTCGGCACGCTCCGCAAGTTTCCCCCCTGGCGCAACGGTTGCCGAATATCTGCCTGACTATCTCTTTCGGTTCCCAGTTGTGCTGAAGGCAAGACTTTTTTGGATTTTGACGGTCTACGCGGCCAAGCCCCTGCCGCAAGCGGGCGGCGATCGCGGCCAATGTGGGGGCCATCGCAGCCCGCGGCGGCTTGCGAAGGCGCAGGGCTCGCCTTATAAAACGGTCAAAATGCGGGCGCTTTGCCGCCCGGAGTGCGGGGGGATGAACAAGCTGCCGCTGGAAGGCAGCGCCGCGGCCTGAGTCAGGCCCCAGGTTTTGCACGTTCGCGGTCGCCGCAAACCCTGCGGGGCAACCGCCCTCGCCGCCTGCCCGATTTATTGGACTTACGACCCCTGGGGAGTGTGTCGCCGCCATGACGGATTCGAAAGTCGTCAAGAAAGACAACGTCGCAAAGATCTTGGATTCGGCGCTGGATGCTGGCGGCGGCCTGCTGCGGCTCACGCCCACCTGGGTGCCCCGCAGCTTTCTGCATCCCGGCAAGCGGATCAAGCTGGCCCCGGGCGATTACTACGCCTACGGCGCCGAGCGCGGCGGCATCGACGAACGCTGGTTTGCCAGCACCACCGAAGCCGCCAACGAGGGCCGCGTGTGGCACGAAGGGCTCAGCTTCTGCACCTTCCAGGGCCAGCACTTCCTGCTCCGCGATGCCGTGGCGGAAGCCGGCAAACGCCTGATCGGTGAGAAGATCTTCGGCAAGTACAACCGCTGGCCGGTGTACTCCAAGTTCTTCGACAACATGGGGCCGATCCCCCACCACATGCACCAGGGCTTCGAAGACGCCAAGCTGACCAACCAGGAAGGCAAGCCCGAGAGCTACTACTTCCCGCCGCAGTACAACAACTGCGACAACAACTTCCCGTACACGTTCATGGGCCTGGAGCCCGGCACCACCAAGGACCAGGTGCGCAAGTGCCTTGAGGATTGGAACCGCGGCGATAACGGCATCCTCCACCTGTCCAAGGCCTACAAGCTCAAGCGGGGGAGCGGCTGGCTCATTCCGCCGGGCGTGCTGCACGCTCCCGGTTCGCTCTGCACCTACGAACCGCAGTGGGGTAGCGACGTCTTTGGCATGTTCCAGAACATCGTCGAAGGCCGGTACGTGCCATGGTCACTGCTGGTGAAGGACATGCCGGCCGATAAGCACCAGGATCTCGACTTCATCATTGGCCAGCTCGACTGGGAGAAGAATGTCGATCCTAACTTCATGGACAACAATTACTTGGAGCCGATCGTCGATGAGGCCAACAGCGGCCCGGGCTATACCGATCGCTGGATCGTTTACGGCACCGTCGATGGGGCCCAGTTGTTCAGCGCCAAGGAATTGACTGTCGAACCCGGCGCCAAGTTTACGCTTAAGGATCCTGGGGCCAGCGGCTGGATCACCGTCCAAGGCAAGGGCCGCATCGGCAACCTGGCGCTGCAAACGCCCGCCATGATCCACTTCGGCCAAGAAACCGAAGACGAGGTGTTCATCAGCTACGAGGCCGCCACGGCTGGCGTTGAGATCGAGAATACCGGCAGCGAACCGCTGGTCAGCCTGCGGTACTTTGGCCCGGACGTCCACGCTAGCTTGCCGGCGGTGGGCGACTATAAGAAGGCCAAGTAACGCAGCCATTCGTGAGCGGGGGCGGCAGCACTAGCGCCCTAAACACAAGAGTGCCGCGGCCGTTTGTCCTGTTGTGAACGGCGGTTGCGGCCGATTGATCCAGAATGGTTCGGCACCGGTCTTCGTCCGGTAGGGGGGGGCCGTGGTCCGTTCCCGGTGCGGGGTAGCGAACTGCAGGCACCAGCCCCGCCGAGCATGCCTGAGATAACCTGGCAGTTGAAACGCCGCGGCCTGTAAGCCGCCGCGGAACGTTCACCCAATAAAGAACAAGGAAACAAACTGATGGGCCTGATGGACGGCAAACGCGGATTGATTACCGGCGTGTTCAACAACATGTCGATTGCCTGGGCCATTGCCGACAAGGTGATGGCCGAAGGTGGCGAGTGTGGTTTCACCTACATGCCGGACAAGCCCGACGATGAGCGGCAAAAGAACCGTGGTCGGCTCGAGAAGCTGATCAAGGATCGCGCCCAGGCCAAGTTCATGGTGCCGATGGATGTCACCAACGACGATGACATCAAGAACGCCATGGCCACCACGGCCCAGAACTTCGGCAAGATCGACTTCCTGCTGCACTCCATCGCGTTTGCCCCGCCGGAAGACCTGCGCCGCGAAACGATCTCCACCAGCCGCGACGGCTTCAAGCTCGCCATGGAGATCAGCGCCTACAGTCTGCTGGCCCTGTCGCGCGAGGCACGCGATAGCGGCGTGCTGGCCGACAACGGCTCCATCGTCACGCTTACCTATTTGGGCGGTGAGAAAACCGTGCCCGGCTACAACGTGATGGGCGTCTGCAAGGCGGCCCTCGATTCGTGCGTGAAGTACCTGGCTTACGACTTGGGCCCCCTGGGCGTGCGGGTGAACGCCATCAGTGCCGGTCCGCTCAAGACGATTTCGATGCGCGGCGTGGGCGATCCCGATGGCATGCTCAAGCTGTACGAGTCGATCGCTCCGCTACAGCGGAACGTCACGCACGAAGAAGTCGGCCGAATCGGCATGTTCCTGCTGTCGGATCTCTCCAACGGCATCACCGGCGAAATCATGCACGTCGATGGCGGTTACAGCATCATGGGCTCGCCGGGCCGGATGATCGAAAAGTACCGCGATCAGGTCGACACCCCGGCTGGCTCCGAAGGCTAGGACGCATCGCCAGTTGCCACAGTCGTCAACCGGGCCCCCTGTTTAACGCTCCTCGCCACGCGTGCGCACCTGCGTCAATATGTCGGTGCCAGCGCGCGGCTTGCGCGTGAACACGGTGCTCGCCCGGGGGCAGCTTGTCTAACCAACCGCAGAAGGGAAAGCGATGGGCCAATCCAGCCAAGGCGAGTTGCCACTGGTCGTCGCCGATGGACCTCTGGCACCTGCCATCCTGGAGCGGCTGGCCGGCAAGGTCGCGTTGCTTCCCTGGCGAGCCATCGAGGACGGGCCCCAGGACGAGGTCGTTGGGCTGTACACCTATGGGCACCCGCAGGTGGACGGTGCCCTGCTTGACCAGTTCCCACGGCTGAAGGTGATCAGTAACTACGGCGTGGGGGTGGACCACATTTGCCTGGACGCTGCCCGGCAGCGCAATATCCCGGTCGGCAACACGCCCGGCGTGCTCGATGGCGCCACGGCCGACATGGCGTTTGCCCTGCTGCTGGCTTCGGCCCGCCGCGTGGTGGAAGGCGACCGCTACGCCCGGAGCCCCGCGTTCACCGCTTACGATCCCGGCTACATGCTGGGCCGCGAGGTGCATCACGCGACCATCGGCATCGTGGGCATGGGCCGCATCGGTCTGCAAATCGCCAAGCGGGCAGCCGGTTTCGACATGCGGATCCTGTATCACAACCGCCGTGAGCGCACTGACTTGCCGCCGGGGCTGAACGCCCAGTATGTGAGCCTGGAAGACCTGCTGCGACAGGCCGACTACGTGGTGCTTTCGGTGCCGCTGACCAGCGAAACGCGGGGGCTGATCGACTCCGGTGCATTGGCAAAAATGAAACAGACGGCCACGCTGGTGAACGTGTCGCGTGGGCCAGTAGTCGTGACCGACGATCTGGTGACGGCTCTGGCCACGAAGCAGATCGCGGCCGCGGCGTTCGATGTGACCGATCCGGAGCCCCTGCCCCGTAATCATCCCTTGTTGGCAATGGACAACTTGGTGCTGGTGCCGCATTTAGGAAGCGCGACCGTGCAAACCCGGGAACGCATGGCCGAGATGTCGGTCGAAAATCTCATGGCCGGTTTGAACGATCAGCCGCTTCCCTGGCGGATCGCGTAAGAGGTGTCGTCCATGCTGTCAGCAGAAGGCACCCTCTGGCTTTCGCGAGCGATTCTCGTCGCCGCGGCTTGTTTGCCGCTGGTGATGTTCGTCTGGGGCTGGAAACGCACGTATTACACCTTCGTGCAGTTCCTGTACTACATCCCCAACCGGCTGATCACGCAGTGGTTGTGGAACTTGCGGATCACGGGCCGCATCGAGCTGCCGCCCGGCCAGGGGGCGGTGGTGATCAGTAACCACCTCGCCGGGGTGGACCCGGCGTACGTCATCGTCGCCACGCGGCGCATGATGCACTGGATGGTTGCCCGCGAGTATGTCGAAGCCCCGCCGCTGCGCGCCTTCTTCCGGCACATGGAGGTGATCCCCGTCAATCGCGGGGGCGTGGACACCAAGAGCACCAAGGCCGCAATCCGCCTGGCGTCGGAAGGCCGGCTGGTTGGCATGTTTCCGGAAGGACGCATCAACATGACCAACCAACTGCTGCTGCCTGGCCGTGCTGGCGCGGCGATGGTGGCCCTTAAGGCGCGCGTGCCGGTGATCCCCTGCTACCTCGAAGGCGTGCCTTACGCCGGCACCTACTACAGCAGTTTGCTCATGCGAGCGCATGTGCGGCTGCGGGTAGGCAAGCCGATCGATATCAGCCCCTACTATGGTCGGGATGGCGACAAAGAAGTGCTGGCCGCGCTGACGCTCCACTTCATGCGCGAGATTGCTCGGCTGGCCGGGCAGCCTGACTACGAAGTGAGGCTCGCTGGTCGCGAATGGCGGCTAGGCGGCGATTGAACTTACGCCGCCCGAATTCCATGGCCGTGCGTGTGCAACAGCGGCCAGGCACAAAAAAACGGCGAGGCCGCGCCCCTGGTGGGGGAGGCGGACCACGCCGTGTGATTGCGTACAATCAGCGCTAAGGAAGCGCCGGTTCTTACCGTGCCTTAGTCGGCCATCGGGAAGAAATCGTTAAGCGAGGTCGGCGAGTCGTCGGAGCCGAAATCGACAACGCGCGACCAATCGCCGCCTTCGTCCTCGCCGATCAGGCCTTCTTCGATCATCCGCTGCGCTTCGATGGTCGTCGTGGCGTACGGCAGGGCTTGCAGCCGGGCCAGCGGAATCGGTTTGCCCGTGATCTCGCAGATGCCGTAAGTGCCGTTGGCGATCCGCTCTAGGGCTTCTTCGATCTGTTGCAGTTCGCGGCTTTCGACCGCCGCCAACTGGTAGTTGATCTCGTCGTTGGCCGAGTCCAACGCCAGATCGACCACGTCGCCGCCGTAATGCTTTTGCAAGTCGCGAAGTGCCGACTCGTCGCCCGCTAGGGCCTTACGCAACGCATCGCGACGCTCCAGCAGAATCTTCTCGAGCTTTTCGATCTCTTCCTTGCGCGACATGGCGTTTCTGTCCCTTCTGTGGAACTGAACCGCAGGCGACGCTCGCGCATCAGGGGCTGATGCATCGTACCGACGAGTCGCCGCGGAGGTGGTGCGAATTGCCGTTGAGGATGGATAAGAATTGCAATGGTCGCTCCATCGGCCGGCGACGTCGAAGTTCTTTAACGAATGTGTGCTGACAGTACGTAGCCAGCGGTAGTCGACGCCCTCAAAACACGCACATACGCTGCGCGCGTAACGGCCGATTCAGCGTGCCTTCAGGGCGGCTGCCCGACTTGGGGGGACGGCACCCAAAGTATCTGTCCAGCAAAGGGTTGGAGACGCTGCCGGAAAGAAAAATCTGCCTCCGCGCCGGTTTCTCCGCGGTGCGGACTGTGTCGATTCTTTGCTTTTGTTCGAGTTTGCCGATCAATCCGTCGATATGGATTCTGCTGCCACCACATCGCGCGGGGCGGTCGGGCTATTGCCACAGGTCGCGATGCAACTCTTTTTTCTAAAAGGAGTTGCAGTAATCGTGCTGATGGCGAGCACAGCCCTGCTCTTTGACAAGTGAAGACGGAACGGCACAAGCGTCACGCTTGGAACACCCCGCTTATGACGGGTATTCAAACGCGGCGGCTGCCTGGATCCATCCCGGCTGGAGTCCTTTTGCTTGACTCTAAGTCTTATCACTCCTACACTTGGAGCGTTGGCCGGGGTAGGGTTCGCCGCGGTGGCTGCCGATCGTTCACCCTGTCTGCAGGGAGCCGAGTCGTGACTAAGAAAGAGATTGTTAACTCCATTTCGGGCAAGACCGGGCTGACCCAATTGCGGACGAAGGAAATCGTTCAGATGACCTTCGACGCCATCATCGAAACGCTCGTCCAAGAGGGACGCATTGAATTGCGTAACTTTGGCGTGTTCGAGGTGAAGCAGCGGAAAGCCCGCAAGGCGCGCAACCCCCGTACGGGTAGCAAGGTCGATGTGCCTGCCAAGTACGTGGTTACGTTCAAGCCTGGCAAAGAAATGGAGGAGAGCGTCGACAAGGTCCACAAGGCCCTGGAGCAACTGGACGACCAGGAACGCCAGGTGATGCTGTGGATGGTCTACGATCGTTCCTCGGGGGCTAAGCTCGTGCAGGATGTTGCCAAGGCGCACAACGCCAAGAGCAACGAAATCCCGATCGAGCAAGCAGTTGCCGAGCGGCTGGGCATTTCGCAGGCTTCGGTGAAAGAGATCTATAACCGGAGCCGCAGCAAAATCCAGCAAACGATTGTCGGCACGAGCTCGACGGCCGAGCCGCCGTCGGCCGGTTCGCATGCTGGCAGCCCCAACGGCAACGACGGGGCCGTGCACTCCTCGCCCACGGCGGTTGGCGCCGGCTGGCAGCACACCAGCGAAGGCGAGCAATAGCAAGCCCTTGGGCGCGCCAGTTCTCGCGGGCGCCCGGGTATTTTCTCCATAGCGCACTGCGGTCGGCTGCTTTCGCCGTCCCCCGAAAAATGGGACGACGCAGCTATTTGACTTTACGGTTCGTACGGTCTTTGCCGATCAAAGCGGACGCGTCCTCGATCTGTGATCGTTAGACCCTGCCGTGCTATCGCGGGGCTAGTGTTTACCGCACTGCCACCCTGCGAGCAGCCAGCGGCCGGGATGCGCTCCCAGTCCACCAAGCCATCGTCTGCCCGTTCCGTCTTCGACTTGCGGAGCGACAGCGATGCGCGGCGGCGGGGAGTGAACACGATCCACAAGAAAACAACGCTTCGGGGAGAAACGCCGGGGGGGCCAGCCACGGCTGGAAAGGATGCCCCTGGGAGTGGCGTGTGTGGCCCAAGCAGCGAGCCACGTCATGCGACTGAACCACCCAGGAGGCCCTTTGCGACCTCTCGCCGAGGATCGCTACTTTTCAGGGAGGAGAAAAGGCAATGCGTAAATTGCTGTGCACGTTGATGCTGGGCATGACGCTCAGCAGTTCGGTCGGGTGCATCATTCCGATCTACTCGGCCGATCCCGTGCGGCGTACTCGGCAGTTGATCTTCACCTCGGAAGATCTGCGCTCGATCCTCGATACCTGGGAACGCATCTGGTTCCTGGATCAGCCTAGCCACTTGAAACCGTTCCGCACCCACGGCGGCATCATCTAGCTTGGCGGCCGGCTCTGCCCGGCTTGCTTGGCAGCGGATAGTGCTCGTGGCGTCCCCCGCTAGGGAGGATGTGCGCGGTGGTCGGCGCGTTCCCGCCGCGGCGGTATCGCTGCGCTACCACCTTGCTTGTGGGCGCCACGCATGGCACCAATGCCGCTGTTAAGCTAAGATAATCGATAGCAGCACGAGCCGTTTGACGGTGCCGCGGCGGCTGGCCGCCATGCGTCTCAAGGACGCGTGGCCCGCGGCACGATAATGGCTTAGGTAGCTAGCTGGGGGCCCTTGTCGGTCCGCCGGTTTCCGATTATCTTAACCGCTTTGCGGCACCGGTTGTCGGCCATCATGCAGCCGACGCGTTGGAGTCGCAAACTGGACAGGTAGCTCAGTTGGTAGAGCACAGGACTGAAAATCCTGGTGTCGCCGGTTCGATCCCGGCCCTGTCCACTTCACCCAATGCTGGCGAGCGCTTCTTAGCACTCGCCTGTTTTTTTGCGCTAGGCGGTTAGCCATGCCAGACGGTTCCATCCGTCTGGTGGCGGGAAGCTCTATTCCCCCCTGCCCTCTGGCGGCATGCTTCTAGTGCCGTGCATACACAGCCAGGCGTTTCGCCTCCACAACCGTTGGGCGAAAGCAATTGGCATCTCTGCAGTTCACCAGCCCCTCGCCATTCCCCCTGCCCGCTGGCATTTCCGCCCCCGGTTCCGTACGTTGGAGCTTCACCAACGGGGCTGGCGGCTGATACGCCGGCCGGGTTTACGCACTGCCAAAATACGAAGGGATGTCGCCATGAAACGGGTTGCCGTTGCGCTGGCTGTGGCTGCGCTTTCGATCACTCCGGCCTGGGCTCAGGAGAAGTCGCTGGTCAAACCAGGAGCCAAGGCCGAAAAGCTGGCGGGCGATTTCGCCTTCACCGAAGGCCCCGCCGCCGATGCCAAGGGAAACGTGTACTTCTCCGATATCCCCAACGACCGCATCCATCGCTGGGGCACCGACGGCAAGCTCACCACGTTCCGCGAAGATAGCGGCGGATCCAACGGCTTGTTCTTCGATCGCGACGGCAACCTGCTGGCCTGCGAAGGCAAGGCCCGCCGCATCACCTCGATCAGCCCCGCCGGTAAGGTCACCGTGCTGGCCGATGCCTACAATGGCAAGAAGCTCAACAGCCCCAACGACCTGTGGATCGATCCGCAAGGCGGTGTGTACTTCACCGATCCGCGGTACGGCAGCATGGAAGGCATGGAGCAAGACGGCTTCCACGTCTACTACATCTCGCCCGACCGTAAGTCGGTCACGCGCGTGATTGGCGATCTGGTGAAGCCCAACGGCGTGATCGGCACCGCCGATGGCAAGCTGCTCTACGTGGCCGACCCCGGCGACCAGAAGACCTACGTGTACCAGATCCTGGGGCCCGGCAAGCTCTCGGAGAAGAAGCTGTTCGCCAGTCAGGGCTCCGATGGCTTGGCGCTCGATCAGCACGGCAACCTGTATCTCACCGGTGCCGGCATCAACGTCTACAGCCGCGAGGGCAAGCTGATCGAAACGATCGAAGTGCCGGAACGGCCAGCCAACATGACCTTTGGCGGCCCGGACAACAAGACGCTGTACATCACGGCCCGGACCTCGTTCTACGCGATCCCGATGGCCGTGGAAGGCATGAAGCAGACCGTGCAGCTTCAAGGTGGCAAGCAGTAAACGCTGCTGGCCGCTTCAAGGCGGAAAGCTGCACTGCTGCGTCGCACGCCCAGCGGTATCGCCGGAGCCACGCTCCGGCGGTGCCGGCTGGGTAGCGAGTGCTCAGAAGCAGTTACTGGACCGGCCGCTGATCTTCCGGTCCATAGCGGCCGCGGTACTGTTCCACCGGGTATTTGATGGCGTTCTTGACCATCTTCTTGCGCACGGTGGTGGCGATATCGATGCCTAGTTCGTTAGCCAGGGCCAGCGTGTAGCCGAACACGTCGGCAATTTCTTCGGCCACGGCGGCCAGCTTCTCAGGCTGGTTGGCGACCGCACGTGATTCTTCGATGGTTAGCCACTGGAAGTGTTCCATCAGTTCGGCCACTTCCACCGCGAGGGCCATGCAAATGTTCTTGGGCGCGTGGAAGCTTTGCCAGTTGCGCTCTTCGACGAACCGCCGCATGTTTTCGCGTAGTTCGGCGACCGGCGTTTCGGCGTCAGTTCGTTCCATGTTCTACGACCATCGGGGAATCGGGAGCATCGAAGCCCGGCAGAAGCTGCTGCCGGGGCGGTGTTTGACGCTCACGATACCGCCGGCGGTAGCAGTCCGCCAGCCGGGTAATCACCTCCAGGCCCAAGAGATCGGCCCGGTTGAACACGTGCCGGCTGCTGCGATTGCCCAACCCGGCCAGCGTGTCTTCCAGCACATAGAGATGCAACTGCAGAAGCTGCCTACCTGAGATGCCCGCCGTGGCTAGTAGCTCGGCCAATTGCGAAACCTCGCGCCGCAGGTGGCCCGAGCCCATGATCACGTACGCCCGCAGCAGTTGCTGGTAGTGGCTGATGAGTTCGTCGGGCAGCGGCCGTTCGTCCTGGGCGTTGAAGATTTCGCCGTCTTCGCCCAGCGTGAGTTCGGCCAGCTCGCCCAGCAGACGGCGGGCTTCCGAATGTTCGGCAGCTAGGCGCGACTCCTCGGCCTGCGAGAATCGCCGCACCTGCCGCATGAGCTGCTGCCGTTCGGCCGCCCGGGCGAGCACCCAAACCAGGTGGTTGGCCGTGGCAGCCGGTTCGCACACGTAGGCATCGGCGCCGGCTTCGTAGCAAGCGACCGCCATTTGGGCTTCGCTCACCCAGCCCAGCACGATGACCGCTTCTTCGGCTCCGCCTGCCCGCATGGCCTGCGTGAACGCCAGGGCGTCCAGGTCCTCAGGCTCGTGGGCGACCAGCACGGCGTCGAAGACTTCGTCGCGCAGCCGCGCCATGCCGGCGGCGACCCCTTGCACTTCTTCGAACAATACGCCGGCCTCTTCCGCCCTCGCCACGATGTCTACAAGTTCGCCACCCAGCCGATGCACGGTGACGTACAGCACACGCAACCGCGTGGTCATACACGGTGTGTGGTGCGGTGCAGCCGCTTCGGCCGAGGTGCTACGAGGACGACTCAGGTTTAACGCAGGGGCCATGTTTCACAAAGGTGCAACGTAGAAGCGTTCGCCAAGAGTCCCATCAGCCCGGAAGGGAGGTGAAGAGGGCGGGACTGTACCTGAGGCCGCGTTACACGGCAAGGCAAAGTTGCGAAGGCAACGAGCGAAACCGGCCGAAAACACCGAGGAAAGATATGAGCCGCCGCTAGCCCTGCCGCCAGCCACGGCGCTGCTTCTTTGCCAGCATCGCCTGAGTCTGCGCGGCGACGGCACGCCAGAGCGATTTCCAATCGCGATCCTGCCCCAAGGCGGCCAGGTAAGCCTTCAAGAAGCGAACGCGATGACGGTTCCGCACCGAGGGATGCAGCACCAGCGAAGACGCAAATCGGGCCAGATTGCGGATGCGTTCTTTCCGCCACAGCCAGCGGCGAATCCGTAGCGAGTCGGCATCGATCAGGGCGGTCTCAACGTGTTCATCGCGCTGAACCGCAAGCAAGTTGCCCCACTTGAGATCGCGATGTGCGATCCTCCAGCGGTGCATGGTGCCCAGTAACTTCCCCAGGCTTTCGGCCGTGGCACACGCGAGCGGTTCGGATTGTTGCCGAGGCATCTCCGCGATCCGCCACGCGAACAGGTGCAGGTTCTCGGCGCCTTCAATCCATTGTGTGGCGACATAGCTATCGCGGCCCGGCGGATCGATCACGCACAGCGGCCGAGCGGTGGCGATGCCTCGTTGCCACAGTGCCTGCCCGTTGTACCAGGCGGCCATCGCGCGCGAGCGCCGCAGCGGTGTCAGCCAGCGTTTCCAGCCGCTGACGCGGCACCTTTTCCAGGCAACCTGTTGGACGGTGCCGCCGATTGTTAACTCCGCCTGCACCACCACGCTGGTGTGCGACAGCTTGAGCGGTTGGTGTTGAAACTGCGTTAAGAGGGCCGCGGGGTTAGCGGCCAGCGCTCGCAGCACTTCGCGATCCAGGTCGCGCACGGCATGCACGCGCGTGCGTCCGACACGTAGCCGCTGGTAATCGCGATTGTTGCGCAGGGCACGGCGATCGCGGCCCCGCATATTGCGGCAGGCAAAGTCGACGGCGGCCGCGGCAACCTCGGCGGCCGCGCGGCGAGCGCAAGGCAATTGCAGTTCGGCACGCTCGGCGAGGTAAGCGCTCCAGAATCGCCAGCGATCGGTGCGGCTGGTAGTGTCGGCCATGCCGGCCTGCAGCATCACCAGGTTATCGCGCGAGGCACGCCATGAAAGCGGCCGCGAGAAGCGAACGCCGGGCAGATCGATCAGGTGCAGACGCGGCCAAGGCAACGCGGTGTCGCCGGCGCGACAGGTTGCATCGCGTATCTTAGACTGCGGCGAGCTGTGATCCGCCTGCTGCTCCCAGACCACCAGCAGATTGCCGGCATGCAGGTCGTCTTGCACCACGCCGTGCGAGTGCAGTCGTGCGCAGAGCTGTGCCACGGCGTACGTCAGCCGGTGACGCAGCACAGCCCGCTGCCGCGGCGCGTAACGCGGCAAGTATTCCTGGAGGCATTCATCGAGCGGAATGGCTCCGTCGAGCGCCTCGGTCACAAAGTAGTTATCGAGCACTAGCCCATGGCGGCGCATCTCGCCAAAGCCGATGGCATGCACGGTAGGCACATGCCGGCGAGAGACTTCCAGCATTTTGCGGAACTCGCGCCGGGCGGCACTGGCCCGAACCAGTGTTCGCCCTGCCCTGGCGAGCGACGTGCAGCGGTAATGCTTGACGTAGACGGAGCGGTCAGGCAGATCGACGCGGTATACCGTGCGGTGCTCGCCATTCTTGACGATGCTGGCCTGGCCGCTTTCCAGCCATTGTTTGAGCGGCAAACTGCCGCCGTTCAGCAGGCGCACTGCCCAATCTGGCTGCAAATGCCAGTCAATCGCGCCGTTTTGCTGAACGCCGCCGTTCACACGTGCTCCTTCTCGCTGCTGCCGCCAGATCTGGCGCGCACTTTCCCTGCAATCGAGCGGGAAGGCTAGCAGCCGCGGTCGCTGGCGACAAGCCCAGGTGAGGCAGCGACGATAGCACGCTGGGGCCTTCGTGTTGCGAAGGCAGCTATCACGGCCGCCGCTGCTGGCATGGCTTAGGTGTGAACAGTCAGCCGTTAGCTCAGACCGCGTTTCAGATCGCCCAGCACGCTGAGCAGCTTTTCAATCATCGCCGGCGTATGGCCGGCGGTGAGGCAGAGCCGCAGGCAGGCTTCGCCGGGCCGGACCGAGGGCGGCCGAATGGCCGGAACCCACAATCCTCGGTTGCGCAACGCGGCCGACAGGTCCAGCGCCTGCTGGCTATCTCCGATCACCAGCGGCAGGATCTGGGTCGACGATTGCCCCAGATTCCAGCCTTGGCGGCGAAGTTGTTCGGCTACGTCGGCGGCCGTGGCCTGCAGTTGTTCGCGCCGCTGCGGTTCCTCGCGGACGATGGTTAGCGCCGCCATGGCCGCGGCACTGTTGGCCGGCGGAGCGGCCGTGGAAAAGATGTACGGCCTTGCCCGATTGATGAGCCACTGGATCAGCTCGCGGCAGCCGCTCACAAAGCCGCCGCTGCATCCGAGCGCCTTGCTGAGCGTGCCGATGCGGATATGCACGGCGTCTTCCACGCCGGCCGCTTCGCACAGCCCTCGGCCACGTGCCCCGAACACGCCGGTGGCATGCGCCTCATCGACCATCAGCATGGCCCCGTACCGTTGGGCCAATTCGGCAAGCTGTGGCAGTGACGCGATGTCGCCGTGCATGCTGAACAGCGTATCGGTGACGATCAACCGCCGCCGGGCATCGCGCGATGCGGCCAGTTGTTCCTCCAACGCTGCTAGATCGCCGTGCGGATAGACGTGCACCTTGGCCCGGGATAGCCGGCAGCCATCGACAATGCTGGCGTGGTTCAGTTCGTCGCTGAAGACAGCGTCGCCACGTTCGACCAGCGAACAGATCGTGCCCACGTTGGCGGCATACCCGGAGCCGAACACGAGCGCGGCCTCGGTGCCTTCGAACTCAGCCAGCGCGCGTTCCAGATCGGCGTGCCATGAGGTGTAGCCTACCACCAGCGGACTGGCCCCGGCTCCCCAACCAGCCTGGCGCATGGCCGCTTCGGCGGCGGCCGTTAGCCGCGGATCGACCGACAGGCCCAGGTAGTCGTTCGAGGCAAAGTTGAGCCAGGTCTGGCCGCCGCGTGTGAGCTCGCCCGGGCCGGCACCGCCGCGGGCATACACCTGCCGCCGCAGATGTTGCCGGTCGAGGCTTTCGAGCGCCTCGGGCAGCCAGGCCAGCGGATGGGGCACAGACGACACGGTGATTCCTAAGGCGGCTTGAACCACAGAAGGCGACCGAAGCGGCCGCTGACATCAGCCGGCGGCCGTTACACTTCGCGACCGGCAAGCTGCTTCCACTTTTCAATCAAGTTGAGCGCGGCCAGTGGTGTCAAGCTATTGATGTCCAGTTGCCGCAATTCGTCCAGCAGCGGATGCTCGATCGGCTCGAACAGCGAAAGCTGAATCGTCCCGCTGGCATTCTGCCGCTTGGCCTGAGGGCTTACCCGGCGGGCACCCTCCAGGTGCTGGCCTTCCAACTGCCAGAGTACGTCCTTGGCTCGATCGATCACTTCACGCGGCACACCGGCCAGGCGCGCTACGTGGATACCATAACTCTTGTCCGCGGCTCCCGGCACGATCTTGTGCAGAAAGACGATCTCATCTTCCCACTCGCGCACCGCCACGTTGTAGTTCTTGAGCCGCGGCAGACTCTTGTGCAGCTCGGTCAGCTCGTGGTAATGCGTGGCAAACAGCGTGCGGCACCCGATCGTATTGTGCAGATGCTCGGTCACACTCCACGCCAGCGACACGCCGTCGTAGGTGCTGGTGCCGCGGCCGATTTCGTCCAGAATCACCAGGCTCCGCGACGTGGCCGTGTTGAGGATGCGAGCCGTCTCGGTCATTTCGACCATGAACGTACTGCGGCCCCGGGCCAGCTCGTCGCTGGCGCCCACGCGGGCAAAGATGCGATCAGCGATGCCAATCGTTGCCGATGCCGCTGGTACAAAGCTGCCCATCTGGGCCATCAGCGTGAGCAGCGCCACCTGGCGGATGTACGTGCTCTTACCGGCCATGTTGGGGCCGGTAATCAACAGCAGCGAGCCTTCATCGTCGCCTAGCCGAATATCGTTGGGCACGAAGGTGCCTTCCGGTTCGGTCACGTCGAGCACCGGGTGCCGGCCTTCCACAATGTGCAGAACCGGCTCCTCGGTCATCTTGGGGCGGCAATAGCCGCGGAGCTTGGCTTGCTCGGCCAGGGCACACAGCACGTCGATTTGAGCGAGCACGTCGGCCGAAACCTGCATCCGCTGCACGGCCGCTTCGACTTCCGCCCGAAGTTCCAAGAACAGCTTGTGCTCGAGTGCCTTGGCCTGATCGTCGGCCGTGAGCACTTTTTCTTCGTACTCTTTGAGCTCGGGCGTGATGTACCGCTCGGCGTTCTTGATCGTCTGCTTGC